>JGI26252J51714_1001041_pt1 | contig 12580 bp, 8 predicted proteins | sample SaaInlLV_10m_DNA_4_FD_51714 | JGI IMG/M metagenome (IMG submission 51714)
GCTTAGCCCCATAAATTGATTAAAAGTTTGGAGTAGGATTCAAAAGTTTTAATCGTAAAGAAATGGGTTCCCATGATGAGCAAACATTTTTTTAGCCGTGTAGCAGTACGTCATATCTGGTTAGTTCCCCTCCTTGTCATTCTGATGGCAAGCAGTCTTTGGAGTGCCGATGGTCTACGTGATATCAGCCATTTAAAGAATCTGGGCGATCTGGACCATAATGGCAACAATGATTTTGGAGCCATTCGAAACACCGGGGCTAATGGTTCAGAACTAATCGCATTTGAAATGACCCCTGATGGAAGTTTTGAAATTACCTGGCGTTTTGCATTACCTGAAAACCTGGTAGGTGAATGGGCCGATTACACGCTGACTGACCTGAATTTGAATGGTCGACCCGAAATCGTAGCCATCACCAAACTGATTTCTGCCACGGCAGGCAACAGTGCTCCCTGGGTCTATGGCTTTGAATGGTCAGGCAAAGATTTTGACTACGTTCCAACCTTTCAATGGGGTTGGACACCTGATAATGGGCTCTATGCACGTCCAACACAGATTCAAGCGGGAGATATTGATAATGACGGACTTACCGAGCTTATCTTTTCACTGAGTGCTCCGCAGGCAAACCTTTTAATCGTTGAATTTAAAGGAGATCTTGGTTCTTCGAATATCCAGATTGAATACGCTGGTCTTCCTAAAGAGATGACCCAAGTACCTGCCTCTATCCTGATCGCCATCAATGATGTGGATCAGGATCAAACAGATGATATTGTCCTCTTCCAAAAACGTGGCGGCAAACTTAGTGCTGCAGCCATCTCCTCTTCAAGTGAGGACCGTTACGCCACCAAGGACCTTACAGACGTCAAGCTCGAAGCTGGTGCTGGTGAAATAGTGATTGCCAGGGGTATTGCTACTGCTGACCTGAACGCTTCAGGGGTTGAAAATATTTACCTCGGTAGCTCAAAGGGAAATATATACAAATATGGCTCTGCCAATAACAGCAAAGTCTGGAAATCTTTTTCTGACCCCGTCAATCAACTCTTGTTTACTGAACTGGATGGTGATGGATTAGCTGAATGTCTGGTTCGTACCGGTGATCAAGTACGCTATCTAGAACAAACCAGCCAGGTTGGAGACTTTGAGAACTTCGTGCCCCTGTTTGACGAAGAAGTCTATGCTTCTAATGCCCTGCCTTTCCATGATGGTCTCCTGCTGGAGAAATCTGGACCTTACCAATTCATGGCCATTGCTCCAGATGAACAGGATATTGTGGAAGCCACCAACGAACCCGAAGCAGTGATCGAAGCCATGTCTGCCCTGGAAACGCCTACTTCTCCGATCCCGGATCAACTTATAGCCGAGCCTGTTGAAGAAGCTCCTGCCCCACCAGAAATTCGCAGAAAACCTAAGTCACCTGATGTGGTTCTCCACGCCAATGAGAGCTTTATCCATACGATTCCACGCCAGGATGAAATTGACCCGGGACAAGCTTATGTCAAATTTAAAACCTACCCTGAAGGAATGCGACTGGGGAAAGATTTCATACTGAGGTGGAACCCCGGCGAAGACCAATTAGGATATCACCAGATTGCTTATTCATTCGGACAGCAGCTGGACACAACATTTACCCTGTATGTCAACCATATCCCGGAAATTTTCTCAACGCCACCCCCTCTGGCTCAAACTGGTCAACAATATCTTTACCAGGTACAGTTGGAAGATTTGAATGAAGAACAGTATTTTGAGTTTGAATTGATCTCCGCTCCAGCTGGTATGCAGGTTGATGAGGAAGGTCTCGTACGCTGGCTCCCCAGTGATACGCAACTCGATTCACAATATGTCACCCTGAGTGTCAATGATGGTTTTGAGAGAGTTCTGCAAAAATTCACCCTGTATGTCAATATTTTGCCGCTTGTTATTGAAAAACCAGGACCCGTAGCCTTTATCAATGAGCCCTATGTGGGACAGGTCAGCATTCAGGATAAAAACAGTTACAATAGCGCACGTCTCATCCCATTGCGCACACCCAGAAGTCTGATTCTAGAGTCCTCTGGAAGAATCACATGGGTACCGGAAACTCAGCAAACTGGTTTCCATGATATTCTTTTCGAACTGACGGATGACATGTCCACTATGTTGGATTCGTTCACCATTTTTGTCAACACACCGCCTGTGATTATATCCAAATATGAAGAGCATGTACCGGTTGGCAAACCCTGGAATTACAAGGTCGAGGTCAATGACCCCAACAACAACCAGGACATCAGTTTTCTACTCTCAGAAAGCAGCATACCCAATTTAACCATCAGTCGTCGCGGTCATATCACTTGGACACCTACTGAAGCGGAGTTGGGCAAACAGACCTTTACGATCTCCGTATCCGATGGTCTCAGAGATGATCTGCAAAAGGTGACTGTCTATGTGAATGGCGCACCTGTACTGGGCAGTGTTGCTGATACCCTGGCCACTGTGGGCAGACCCTACGCTACTTTGTTACCGGTTACAGATCTGAATAAGGATCAGAAATTAAGCTATGCCTTTCTAACTGCTCCCAAGGGAATGAAAATTTCTCCGGCTGGTCAGATTAACTGGACCCCGACCAAAACACAAAAAGGTTGGAATGAAATTTTTGTGAAAGTCTCAGATAAATATAGCTCAGATACTTACAAATTTGCTGTCTACGCCAATGCGCCACCTGTCATAGTATCCAAAGCTGATACCATGGCAATTGCCGGTCAAGAATATGTTTATGAGATCAAAGCCCTGGACTTGAATACAGACCAGCAATTAATTTACAAGGTCTTTGATGCGCCACACGGTGTTCATCTAGTTGATGGCTCCAGCATTAAGTGGACACCTGAAATCGATCAGATTAATCAAGCTCAATTCAAGGTTAGTGTGACAGACGGATTTATCACCAATGTACAGAACGTCCAGCTCTTTGTAAATGCGCTACCTGAAGTGACTTCGACACCTTCTCCCGTAGTTCTCATGGATCGCGAGTATCGCTATCAAATCTCTTCCCGCGACCTCAATGAAGATGGCATCAGCTACACCAAGATACTTTTGCCCAATGGCGCAGAAATGAGTGAAGAAGAAGGTCTCATTACCTGGGTACCGGATGGTTCCAATGATGGTGCCAACAAATTCATCATCGAAGTGACTGATTCCCGTGGGTCTTCAAGCTATCATGAATTTGAAGTCAATGTATTTCAAGATCCCAAAGCACCTATCCGACAGATGGGCGCATTCTTGATAACATTAGCCGGAATTGGTGCCATGTTTATTATGAAATTCCTGTACTGATCCTACATCCAAACAGGATAAAAAACCCACCGATATCAGGTGGGTTTTTTTATACCTTAAATCTTAAATTGTTTATGTGCTTACTGAAGTATTGTATTGATGAGACGCACCAAATCCTGAACGGTCACCTGCGTGTCATAATTCAGATCTGCTACGGCGACGAGTTCTGGAGTAGATGGAATATTGCCCAAAATCAAATTGACGAGAATCACCAAATCCTGAATATCGACGATAAAGTCTTGATTCAAATCACCAGAACCTGCTGGCCAGATTGAAGCTGCCAGAACTGCATGGTGGAGGTTTAATCTGCCCCCTGTTACGGTGACACCATCTAATGATGCGAGAGGATCGACAGAAGACAACAGTAATGATTTGAAAGCCCGGGATGCTGATGCTGGACTGTCTTCGTAATATTGTGCAAGCTCTGAACTGGCGGCAGCGTGCATGAGTGCGACTGCTCCAGTTACATGTGGCGCTGACATGGATGTACCATACTTGGTTGATGTGCCCTGATTATAATTTGTCGAGAGTACTCCATATCCAGGTGCAGCCAAATCAATGGATATCTCACCATATCCAGCACTATTGGCTTTTACATCATCCCGATTGGTATTAGTCACGGTAATCAAGTAAGGACTGGAACAACTCGTGGGTAAATCTCCAGATACATCAACATTGACGCTCACGTTAGCTGTCGCGGCAATACTAAGGATACCTGCTTCCCCCATGCTATTATACATATCGTTCCAAACAGGGTAGTTCATGGAATCGCAAAAAACATAATTCTCACCAAAACTGGAATTAGCAGTCACCACAAAAGCACCTTCCAATCCACCTGAATTCAACCAGGCCAACTTTTGTTCCAGGACATAACTGTAGGCTTCCATGGCAATATCAGTGGTAGTGCTGGCCCCCGCCACAATCATGAGTTGAATATCCCAATTGACTCCAGCTACTTGATTGGCATTGTTGGAGTGTGCTCCCACCGTGCCGGCAACGTGGGTACCATGGCTGGCATCAAGGTTTGTTTGCGGAATATCCCCATTGTGACCATAGGCATTCCAACCCAGTGAATCATCAACCCAGCCATTCCCATCATCATCAATTAGATTGCCCAATGTATCCAATGGATTCGACCACAGGTTGGCCTGGAGATCAATATGATCAAGATCGCAACCGCCATCGACAATGGCTGCGACTATTTTTCTACCAAAAACCGTTTCTCCTCCCGTACTGATCTCCCAGGCTTCAGGAGCGTCGATATCGGCATCTTCGGTTCCAGAAGGGTTACCGTTTACATCAAATCCAGTATTATGAAAATTCCACTGTCGTAGATATAGTGGATCATCCGGCGTATTTCGTAGACTTAAATAGTGATTATTCTGAGCATATTTAATTTCAGGAATATTCTCAATACGTCGACGCGCTTTGGAGAGTTGGTTTTTATCAAGGTCAACCCGTAGCAACCAAAGATTCAGGGGTCGACTCACTTGTCGCACGATTTCCAGATTATCATCCATGAGAATAATTTCAATATCTGCCTGCATAATGCCCTCATCAAAACGCACGAGAAGATCATTTTCTACAAAACGAGCGGCTCCACCGTAGACCAGGTTTACGAGAAGAACTGAGAATAATATCGTTTTTTGCAAATAAGTCATATCTAACATATCGTCTCTAAACTTACCCCCTACTTTCTCTAGGTGAGTGACACATCACACACTCGGAATTCGCTTAGATGAGTAGTATAATCATGATTCTGTGAAAAATAGGGTCTTTTTTTGGGGAAGTTATTTGTGACTGATAAAGCTTAGAAAAATCTTGATATATAACCAAATAGAGTAGGAATGAGTTTTAAAACCGTAATGTGTAGCAAAGTCTGCAAAAAATTTTAGAGGTGATACGCTATTGATATCTGGCTAACCCAACCAGTAGCACCAAAACTCTGAGTAGCAGACTCTATGAGCATCCCCTGCCAGTCAATGGCAAAACCTCCAGAGGCTCCGGCGATAAAATCTGATTCGGTTACACCGGTTTGGAGATCAAATCGATTGGAGTTCACACCAAGCCGAACTCTAAAATTCGGATGAATCATAATTTCACCGCCCAGCGCAAACCTGATTTGTTCATTGAATCCATAAATTCCCTCCAGGTTGAGTCTCAGAGGTAAATGTGAGAGGATCTTCGAGCTGCCAATATGCAATTGAGTGGGAAACGTTTCGTCGCTCTCACCCAGTGCAATAGAGGCCAGGTATACACCCACTGTTAGTGAGTCCTGTAGATTGTGGTAAACACCACCAAGATCATAATAAAAGTCACCTGATGTGCTTCCATCTGCGACCCTGGTAGAGCGCCCAACCCGTCCTCCCATTCTTATTCCTTCAGAAAACTTGAAAGCATAGCCCAGAGCTGCAGCCAACTCGTGATACCCAAAAGTTCCCTGATTCGTCCCGACTATATCTGTTCTATTAAACAGTCCGTAGTCAAAATAGATCAGCTCCCCGCTGATGCGATGTCGTTCCAGGGGCAATACTCCACCTGCTGCAAACCCTTGAATCCCTACAAGATGATTCACAAAACCCGCCTGTCCCTGTAAACCCTGGACAAAACTGGCACTGGCTGGATTACCCTGAAGATCAATATTGCCTGAGGCGTCTACGGCTCGACTCCCACCCATGGCAGCTGAGCGGCTGCTGAAGGGATAGGTTAATAATTGGTGAGAAGGTGTTTCTGCCATCGCACCACCAGCAAGCAGCATTAGACTAAGTATAAATCTGATATTTATTAAGTTCATGACCTTGTAATACATGCCTTAAAATGATTTTTGTTTCCAGATAAAACACAACTTTTTTCAGGATTGGATGGTAAAAAGAAAAGCCCCAACCAAAGTTGGGGCTTACAATGTTGCCAAGTACCTTCGATTCTATTTAAGCAATAGCATCCTTTTTACCTGTTTAAATGAACCCGCTTCCAGGCTATAAAAATAGGACCCACTACTCAGTTCGCTGGCATCCAGAACGAGTTCATGCCTGCCTGCCGAAAAGTGTCCTTCGGTGAGGTTCAAAACCTCACGACCACTGATATCATAAAGTCGCAGACTGACCCGACTATCTTCAGGCAATCCAAAGGATATGATAGTTGTTGGGTTAAAGGGGTTGGGATAATTTTCGGCCAGGTAAATTGATGCCGGTAAATGCAATTCTGCCGCTTTAGCCTGATTACGTCGTGGTAGAAAGGTGGGGTTCATTGTCCCAGAACCTTCACCATATATATAGTCAAAAATAAAATGGTTGAAAAACATCTCCTCAGCACATTCAGGATTGAATGTTGGAAAAGAAAAACCATAGTCAACAATATCAGGAGCTTCAAGAGTCATGCTGGCTGACCCGCCCAGGAGGGCAAATCCATCATCAAAAAGCACTGAGGTCTGAATGCTGGTCTGTGCATCCATATGGAGACCGGAATCAGCTATAGTGCTTTCAGTAATAGTGCCATTAAGACGGTTCACATAGATGTCGAGACCTGAATATTTATTGATCTCAAAATAGGCTTCATTACCAGGGTTGCGGGCATAGGTAATAAATATTCCAGTCGCTTCATCGCAATAGTCATAAAACTCAAAGTCATCCACAGTCTGAGTGGAAGTTAGATCTTCAATATCCAGGGTATAGGCTAAAACATTGTCTGCATAGAGTCTGAAAGAGACATCAATGCTGCCACCTGGTGTGGTATCTACTGAATACCCCTCCAGATAAAATTCATCCCTGTCACCGCTAATTTCTACTTCCTCAAGAATCCCACAGCCCTCGGTGCCCGACAGCATGATTCGATTCCTCCAGTTTTGATATTCCATGGAATATTCAGTTTCTCCTGGTGTAGGCGGGGGAACCACTTCAACAATAAATGTCAAACTATTATTCGTTGCATCATATTCAGCTGGACTGGCATTAGAAATATCTATTGTAAAAGGAATAAGCTGGGGTGTGCTATAGCTAAGACCTGTAAAAACTACAGTAGTGGGCATGTTGGGAGCGATGAATACATCTGGTGTTGTCATGGTCAAACCGTCGGTATAAAGAGTTACATCAGCAGTTGCACTATTTTCTCCCAGAATTTCTTGAAGGTTCGCGTGAATGTTGAAGGGTTGATCTATAAAAACAGTCATGGGATAGCCAACATCCTCGACGATGAGATCTGGGCGTAGAGTCACCTCTACAGTTCTTTTCAATTTCACTTTATGCCGGCCAAGCCGGAATTCGGACTCGACCTTGAGGCGAGCATGCAGTGGAACCTCTGTCAATGAACGTACAATCTGATTATCCACCAAGTCCACATGCCGCTCATTGATAAGATGACCACGTCCATGACTGTGTCTTTGACCATGCCTCCTCCGCTGAAATTTTACTTTAAATTTTTCCAACTCCTCCGGAACAGGAAAGTTTGTGGGATCATTGCTAGAAAGCGTAACCACCAATTCTGTGTCCTCAGGTCCCATGAGGGCGGTGACATCCATACTATATATATCGTTATAATGCCCATGATGTGGAGATCCTATGATATCGCCTGGAATAGTCATAAACAATACCAGCATGATTAACATAACGGGAACCCTTAAAGGGTCGGTAAATTTTACTCTCATGATTGCCTCCTTAAAATGATCCCCCAAATGGTATTACGATTTGTATATCAGCATGTCGGATTCCCAAAGAGCTGGGATTAATTCAGAGTGGATATTCTAATAAATCAAGTTAATACAAACCTTTAGATCAGTCAACCGATTAAACCAGATGATACTCAGACTCAATGTTCCTCCTTTATTGCTTTAGATTTTTGAATGAATATGACGTCCGTAAGGGAAGGTGAAACATTTGATTCGAGTCTGTTTTCGCCCATTTTTAACGAAGGCTAAACTAGCATATCAGTGGGAACTATTTTAGCTTGAGAGCCTTATGACCACTTCGACTATCCTCCTACTCATCCTTGTTATGGTCTTCCTACTCGCTCGTTTTTTTACTTTAAAAATGTATGCTCTCAAACCGAATAAACATGATGATACGCCTGAAAAACTTGGTATTGGGTTTGAGGAGGTTCGTTTCCCAACGGAAAACAATAAAATACTTTATGGATGGTGGATACCTGCTGAAAAAGACGCTAAACATGCACCAACACTCATCCTGGTCCATGGATGGAGCCGAAACCTGGGACGGATGCTCCGCTATATTCAACACCTTCAACCACTCAATTACAATCTCCTGGCATTTGATGCTCGGCATCATGGGTCCAGCGACAAAGATGATCATGCCTCCATGTATAAATTTGGCATAGATGTCAAAGCGGCCACGCAATACGCACTTTCCCGTGATATTGATACTGAAAAAATCGGTGTGGTCGGTCTTTCAATCGGCGGGGCTGGCTCAACCTATGCCGCTGCCATTGAACCAGCCATCAAAGCTGTAGTGACCATTGGAGCACCCGCACACCCCGTTGATGTCATGCAGCATGAGTTCAAAAAGTATCATATACCGGCGTTCTTCAGGTGGCTTATTTTAAAGCAGATTGAAATGAAAATTGGCGTGAAATACGAACACTTCGCGCCCGTAAATAATATCGCCAGGGCAGAGGCTTCATTTCTGGTGATCCATGGTGAGAATGATGAAGTAGTGCTCCCCTTGCAAGGAGAAAAGCTAAGTGGGGCGGCGCGACCCGGGCAATGTGACTACTGGCTTATTCCTGATCGCGGACACTCGAACTGTCATCATGAAGCTGGTTTTTGGGAGCGTGTCGACCATTTTTTACAGACCCAATTTAATAAAGGAATAGGAAGATCATGAAGTATAGACTACCACTGATTGCAACTTTCGTTTTTACTATTTTTCTTAGTCATTGTATTGCACCTCAAAACCCCCTGGCTGGAATTGATATTCCTGAGCCTGCCAATGCAGATGAGGGCTACTATTTTTTCCGGGCCGCCAGGGTTGTTCGTTACCAACAGGATGATCAGCTTACTCAGGCCAGGATGGATCTGGAGCGAGTTATAGCTACAGATCAACGCATTCTTTATCCAGAGGCATATCCCTTTCTGGTTGAGGTTTACAATCGACTTGAAATCAGCGACAGTTCAGCCTGGATTTATCCAGAGGCATTTGCAAAAATTGAGGCGGACCAGAAACTCTCTGATAAGTATACCGAACGCTTTGAGACATGGCAGAAAGTCTACCCTGAATTTCCACCCGAATTTCTAGAAAGAGACTATATGCTGCTTGATTCTGGTGTTGAGCCTGTTGGAGGATACCAATACCTCTATCAAATCCTGGTGTATCCAGAAATGGCTCAAAGCATGAATCGAACGGGCATAAGTTGGTATTCGGTTATTATTGAGGCTGATGGTTCTCTTTCAGATGTTGAATTAATAAAATCCAGCTATCCAGATTTAGATGAAGCCGGATTAAAAGCTATCAATGAATGCAGTTGGGTTGCTGCTAAGTATGATGAACGGCCAGTAACTTTCCAGGTCATCTTACCGATCCATTTTAGACTCTAGACAAAACTACGCTTACCCCTTAAAGGAAAATAATTATGAAGTATCCACCAGAACCATTTAGAATAAAAACTGTTGAGGCCATTGCGCGAACTACCGACTGGGAGCGGCTGGCAGTGATACAGGATGCTGGTTATAATGTCTTCAATATCCCTGCAGAAAAAATATACATCGATTTGCTGACTGATAGCGGTACCAGCGCCATGAGTGACAATCAGTGGGCTGGCATGATGAAGGGTGATGAATCCTATGCGGGGAGCAAAAATTATTTTCATTTTGAGACGATGATTAATAAGATTTTCGGTTTCAAGCATGTGATTCCAACTCACCAGGGTCGTGTGGCTGAAAATCTTTTATTTTCAACGATTCTCAAGGATCGCGAAAACCTGGTCATTCCTAATAACAACCATTTTGACACGACCAGAGCTAATGTGGAATATAATGGTGGCAGGGCGGCTGATCTGGTTATAGATATCGCCAAGGACACTCAGGCCATTGATGATTTCAAAGGCAATCTTGATCTGGCCAAGCTGGCTAAACTTATTGCTGAAGTGGGTCCTGAAAATATTCCCATCGGCATGCTTACCATCACCAATAATTCCGGTGGTGGTCAACCCGTTTCCATGGCCAATATCAGAGAAACTTCTGAGTTACTGCATAAACATGATATTCCCTTTTATATCGATGCCTGTCGTTTTGCAGAGAATTCCTATTTCATTAAAACCAGGGAAGAAGGTTACCAGGACAAAAGCATCCTGGAAATAGCCAACGAAATGTTCTCCTACGCCGATGGTTGTACCATGAGTGCCAAGAAGGATGCTCTGGTGAACATGGGTGGATTTTTTGCAACCAATGATGATGAACTGGCTCAGCAAATCACTAATCGCTTGATCTTGATTGAGGGATTTCCAACCTATGGAGGTCTGGCTGGACGTGACCTGGAAGCCATTGCCCGGGGACTTGAAGAGGTCCTGCAGGAAGATTATCTGGCTTATAGAATCTCGCAAGTGGAGGAATTGGGTGATCGCTTAATTGAAGCGGGTGTCCCTATCCTGAGACCGACTGGTGGCCATGCTGTTTATCTGGATGCGAAAAACTTTTTACCCCATATCCCTCAATCTCAGTTTCCTGGTATTGCCCTGACGGTTTCGCTGTATACCCATGCTGGCATTCGGGCTGTGGAAATTGGCAGTCTTATGTTTGCCCACGAGGATCCTGAGTCAGGTGAAACAGTGTATCCGGATCTGGAGCTTGTGCGACTGGCCATTCCCCGTCGGGTTTATACCAATAGTCAGATGCAGTATGTAGCTGAAAATATTATTGAGTTGTATGAGAACAGGGAAAATATCAAGGGTTATGAGATTGAATACCAGGCGCAGGTCTTACGTCATTTCACAGCACGTCTAAGGCCACTTACTTAGAGTTATTATTAAACTTATCTTGGTTCGTCATCCCGAGCGGAGTCGAGGGATATATTTCCGTCCTTGATAGGAAAAACCGTTGTGTCCTTCGACTGGCTCAGGAAGACACAACAGCTTAACTTTCGAGGCGGGGATTCGAATCCCCGCCTAGTATACCATAATTATTTAAGCAATAACAGCTTTCTGCTCTGGAACTGTTTCCCGGCCTGTATTGTGAGTAGATAGAGTCCGGCACTAACAGGTTTACCAGACTGGTTCACACCTTCCCAGACCATCTCGTGATAACCCTGCTCCTGGGAATAGTGACTCCAGGATTGAATTTCTCGACCTGTCACATCCACAATTTTTATCTGAACATCTACATTATCTGCAAGCTCGTAGGAAATGGTTGTCGCTGGGTTAAAGGGATTGGGATAGTTTTTATGCAGAACAAATTTCATTATCCGTAGTTGGATATCTTCCAGTATATAGAAATTGGACTCATACTCTGATGTATAGGGAATATCACTCAGGCGATAGTCATACTTGACGGCTGGTTTGGCGGTTTTGTCATAGTAGATATAATCAGTTCTGGATGTTGAGTTACCCTGTCCCTGAAGCTTGGGATCTTTGGTATGATCAGCAATGAGTTTCCAGTCATTGCTGCCACTTTTGCGGCGTTCAATTTTGAAACCCTGATTTTCGGTTTCACTTTCCGTGGCCCATTTCAAGACCATTTGGCCCTTATATGTACCTGCGTTGAAAAAAGAGAGTTCTACCGGAAGCGAGTAATCCGTGTCTGCCTCGTTGGTGGCCACTACTGGTCTTATTAACCAATCAAATTCGTCAAACGCCCCCCATGTTGGGCCCCCAAGCCACCCGGTGGATCTCAAATCAATTCCAGAGGTTGTCTCTTTAAATAATGAAAAAGGTGCACCTGATGTATTGTCGATGACGAGATGATAGTCTGTCGATGCTTCAACGCGAACTCCAGCATTCACAAGAGACACATAATTCCAGGAGTATTTACTTATATCTGTTACACTAAGTGTAACTGTGGAGCCTTGTTTAACACTCGGCCCGCCTTGATAGTCTGACCAAATTTCAAATGAAATGGACCCACTGGATCCCAATGTTGAGTAGGTATGAAAAAATGCTCCTGAAACATCTCCCTGGGTAGCTGGGGTGAACCTCACTGCTCCTTTATGTGTATCCGCAATCTCATTGGCACCTAAGGTGTGTGGAGTCAGACCAATTCGGTTCATTTGATCTAAATAAATAAGAGATACTTTGGGCGGCTAACAACCCGAAAAAGGAGCCAATAATGAGCCCAAAG
>JGI26252J51714_1001053_pt1 | contig 12464 bp, 15 predicted proteins | sample SaaInlLV_10m_DNA_4_FD_51714 | JGI IMG/M metagenome (IMG submission 51714)
CTACTTGCGTTATTGGTGAAAATGTAATCATAGGTCATGATTGTGTTATTGGTCCTAATACTATCATTGAAGACAATGTTACCATTGGAGATAATGCGTATTTGTATCCAAACGTTACAATATTGCAAGGTTGTTTATTAGGTAAGAATACGGTTATTTCATCGGGTGCAGTGATTGGCTCTGAAGGTTTTGGCAATGCACGAGATAACCAAGGTCGTTGGCACACAATAGCGCATTTAGGCAATGTTGTAATCGGCGATAATGTAACCATCGGTGCAAATACTGCAATTGACAGAGGTACCCTGGAAGATACTGAAATACACAGTGGTGTGCGTATTGACAACCTAATTCACATCGCTCATAACGTTATTATTGGACAAGATACTGCCATTGCGGCTAATACTGGCATTGCCGGTAGTACNACACTAGGAAAACGCTGTATGATTGGCGGCATGGTAGGCATTGTTGGGCATCTTAATGTTTGCGATGATGTTGTTGTTAATGCAAAGAGCACTGTCGATAAAGACATTAAAACCCCAGGTGTCTACACTGGAATTATGCCACTAATGAGTCATAAACAATGGCAGAATGTTGGATTATGGCTAGTAAAACTTGATAAAATTACCAAATACTTAAACATTAAACTTAAAAATTTAAAAGGAAAATGACCATGGAAATGAACATTAATGATGTAAAAAACTTTTTACCCCATCGATATCCTTTTTTGTTAATTGATCGAGTACTGGAATTAGAAGTAGGCAAGTCATTAGTGGCCATAAAAAATGTTAGTTTTAATGAACCTCAATTTACCGGTCATTTTCCCGATCAGCCAATTATGCCTGGGGTTATGATTGTTGAAGCACTGGCGCAAGCCACGGGAATTCTAGCGTTTAAATCCGAAGTCGGCAAACCAATTGATGGGCAAATATACATGCTAGTCGGTATTGACAAAGTTCGCTTTAAACGCATGGTAGAGCCGGGCGACCAATTGCGATTAGAAGTCGAAGTAATGACGGTTAAACGTGGTATTTGGAAATTTAAATGCAGAGCCTTAGTAGATGATTCAGTAGTTACTACGGCCGAACTAATGTGCACACAAAAAGCAGCTGACTGAATCAGTTTAAAAAAATCTTGAGGAGAATAANATGGCAATAGATCCTANNGCACTCNTTGATTCCAGTGCTAAAATTCACAANAGTGCGGAAATATGCGCTTATGCTGTTATTGGTGCAAATGTAGAAATTGGCGCTGGCACCATTGTCGAATCTCACGCTGTTATACAAGGCCCAACAAAAATTGGAAAAAATAATCACATCTACTCCTTTGCTGCAATTGGTGGGGACCCACAAGATATTACTTATGAAGAGGGCCAAGAATCTAATTTAGTCATTGGCGATGACAATCTTATTCGTGAATTTTGTACAGTTAATCGTGGCACAGAAAAAGAAAAGTCAATTACCCGAGTAGGGTCTAACAATATGCTAATGGCATACGTACACATTGCCCATGATTGTGCAATAGGAAATCACATTATTATGTCTAATAACGCTTCATTAGCAGGACACGTAAGAGTGCATGATTGGGCGATTTTAGGAGGCTTTACCTTAGTCAAACAATTTTGCATGATTGGTATGCATACCTATATTGGCATGGGGTGCCAGGTTAATAAAGACATTCCTGCTTACATGGTTGCCTCAGGAACACAAACTCGCGTCAGAAGTATTAACGCTGAAGGCATGCGACGTCGCGGCTTCTCACCTAACGCTATTGCTTCCATTAAACGCGCCTTTAAAGTGGTGTATCGTGAATCTCAAGGTCGACTACTTGACCATGCACTAGAAGACCTAGAGGCCTCTGAATCTGATAGCCCTGAAGTAATGCAGTTTGTTAAATGCATTCGTAGTTCTAAAGTTGGTATCATGCGAGGCCCAACAGACGAATAACAATTTCCTTTTAATTCATGGATAAATCTTTTTTAAAGTCCAGCAGTATCATTACTGCGATGACTTTTCTGTCACGCATATTAGGTTTAGTTCGTGATTATTTTATTGCGCGCTATTTTGGCGCCAATGGTCTTACTGACGCCTTTTTAGTTGCCTTTAGAATTCCTAATTTTCTTAGACGATTGTTTGGTGAAGGTGCTTTTTCACAAGCGTTTGTACCTATCCTTGTTGAAACCAAAGCCAATCACGATGAAGCTGAAGTGCAAAATGTAATCAACCACATTGGTACCAAGTTTCTAACCATTTTGATTACTATCACAGTGATTACCGTTATTGCAGCGCCGTTGGTTATTTTTATGTTTGCTTGGGGCTTTTACTTCGATGCTGACCCAACTAAATTTGACTTGGCCTCAAGCATGCTTAGAATTACCTTTCCCTATTTACTACTCATATCATTAACCGCATTTTCAGGTGCTATTTTAAACACTTATGACAAATTCGCCGTGCCGGCCTTTACACCTGTACTGCTCAATGTATCGATGATTCTCAGTGCGGTTTATTTGTCCCAATATTTAGAAACACCAATCATGGCATTAGCCTGGGGAGTACTGCTTGGCGGTGTTGTTCAATTACTATTTCAGATTCCTTTTCTTATTAAACTCAAAAAACTCCCTCACTTAGTCAGTGGCAACCATAAGTCCGTCAAAACCTTAAAAACACGAATGTTGCCAGCCCTGTTTGGTGTTTCAGTATCGCAAATCAACCTGCTGATTGATACTATGATTGCCACACTTTTGGTCAGTGGCAGTGTTACTTGGTTGTATTATTCTGACCGTCTTTTAGAACTGCCTTTGGCACTAATCGGCATTGCCTTGGCGACAGTAGCACTGGCAAAACTTTCTCGACATTATGCCAACAAAGATGATGAAAAATTTACCAGAACCATTAACTACGCTTTAAAAATCGGACTGTTGTTAGGTGCACCGGCTTGTGCTGGCCTAGTATTGCTCGCTGAGCCTCTAATCATCACCTTATTCCAATACGATGAATTCGATGCTTTTGCCGCTTCTCAATCCGCGCTGAGTTTAATGGCTTATGGATCAGGATTAATCGCTTTTATTGTCGTAAAAATATTAGCACCTGTGTTTTTATCCAGAGGAGACACCAGAACACCGGTCAAGGTAGGTGTGATCGCTATGGTCTCCAATGTGTTTTTGAATGTTATTTTTGCTTACTATTTTGCTCATGTTGGCTTAGCCATAGCCACTTCAATCTCCGCCGTTATTAATGCATCTTTACTTTATTATTACTTAACTAAGCAATCCATCTTTAACGCTTCTACCGATTTAATTAAATTGTTTTTTAAAGTTCTATTAGCAAGCTTTATAATGGTTGCTTTTATTTTAACTTTTTCTAATAACATTAGTTTTTACTTAGAGAGTAGCGCCTGGCAACGAATATCCTCCATGAGTATTATCATTGGAGCTTCAATTGCTGTTTACTTTGTATGCATACGACTATTAGGTATTAGAATGAACCAACTATGAATACTGTAGACTGTATAAAATTAAACAAACAACTTGAAGCACTCGATAGAGCGCCTTACCCAGGCGATCTTGGCAAGAGGATTCTGTCCAATGTCTCCAAGCAAGGCTGGCAAATGTGGCTGGATCATCAAACCATGTTGATTAATGAAAACAACCTTAATATGTTAGACGCGAAAGCACAAAGTTACCTAAAAGAGCAAATGGAAAAATTCTTTTTTTCCGAAGAAGGTGCCGATGATATTCAGGGTTACACACCAAACGGATAATCAATGGCCAATTTATTTATCGTTGCTGCCCCTTCTGGATGCGGAAAAACCTCTTTAGTCAAAGCCCTCATTGAGAAAACTGATCATTTACGTGTATCCATCTCACATACAACCAGAAGATCTCGTCCTGGCGAAGAAAATGGCAAAAACTACTTTTTTGTTTCTAAAGATAAATTTGATGTAATCAAAAACTCCAATGGCTTTATTGAATCGGCTAAAGTGTTTGATAATTACTACGGTAGCGCCAAACAAACCGTACAAGACCTGTTAGATCAAAATCAAGACGTTATCTTAGAAATTGACTGGCAAGGCGCAAGACAAGTAAAACAAAGTTTTGCTGAGGCCATTGGTATTTTTATTCTCCCCCCTTCAATCTCAGCACTTAAAGAGCGCTTAACCAATCGAGGGCAAGACGATCAAAGTATTATTGATCGAAGAATGCAGGATGCCGTGAATGAAATGCAACATTTTGATGAATTTGACTATTTAGTGATAAATGACGACTTTGATACCGCACTTAACGACTTGTCCAACATTGTTAAATCCCAGCGCTTAATTTTAAAACAACAGACACAACAGCATCAAGATTTACTTAAAGAATTGATATAATCAATAATTTGCGTATAATATCACTCTCTACTAATATTAATGATTAGTTATTTGATACTATGAGTCAAGAATTCGCACTACCAATTACCGCAACCTCCAGTGGTTTAGGGGTTCAAAAATATCCTCCCATTCTCACTCCAGAAGAAGAGCATGAGTTGGCCATTCAGCTGTACGAAAATCATGACCTTTCTGCAGCAAGAAAATTAGTTCTTTCCCACATGCGATTTGTTGCCTTTATTGCTCATGGTTACAAAGGCTATGGCCTTGAACAAGCAGATCTTATTCAAGAAGGCACAATTGGCCTAATGAAAGCGGTTAAGCGCTTCAATCCTCACAAAAAAGTACGCTTAGCATCCTTCGCTGTTTATTGGATCCGTGCTGAAATTCATGAATTTATTTTTAAAAACTGGAAAATTGTTAAAATTGCTACGACCAAAGCACAGCGAAAATTATTTTTCAAGTTAAGAAAAGCCAAAGCTCACATTTACAATTCTCTTAATGAAGAACAGGCCGATCAAATTGCTAACGATTTAGGTGTGCGCCGTAAAGACGTTCTAGAGATGGAATCACGTCTTCAATTTAACGATGTGACTTTCGAAGTCACTGATGCAGATGAAAGCTCAAACGCACCTGAACATTATCTAACCGATAACAACGTTCAAACCCCTGAACAATTATTACTTAAAGACGACAGCAAGAAAAATCAACAACAACAGCTTTATCAAGCGCTTTCTTCTTTAGATCCAAGAAGTTTGGATATTTTACAGTCCAGATACTTGAAAGAAGAAAAAACGACCCTACATACTTTAGCTAACAGGTATGGCGTTTCTGCAGAACGGGTTCGTCAACTTGAAAACAAAGCGATGCAAAAACTTAAAGAAAGCTTGAAAAATCAAGACCTTTAAAATAAAAGCTCAAAAAACGCTTTAATTTAATTGCCTTTAAAATCTAAAGGTAACTTTGTTTATTAATAGGAGAAAAAATGAATATTCGTCCCCTTCACGATCGTGTGATTGTTCGTAGAACAGAAGAAGAAAAAACTACCGCTAGCGGCCTTATCATCCCTGATTCAGCCACTGAAAAGCCATCAAAGGGTGAAATCGTTGCTACTGGCAATGGCAGAATTAACGACAACGGTGATACCGTTGCTTTAGACGTTAAAGTAGGAGACCAGGTATTATTTGGTCAATACGCCGGCACTGAAATTAAAGTTGACGGTGAAGCGCTATTAGTCATGCGTGAAGATGACGTTGTTGCAGTAATTGAATAAAGGAGATTAGATATGTCAGCAAAAGATATTAAATTTGGCTCAGAAGCCAGAAACCTGATGTTAGATGGTGTAAATGTACTAGCTAACGCAGTAAAAGTAACCCTAGGCCCTAAAGGTAGGAATGTAGTATTAGATAAGTCATTTGGTGCTCCAACTATAACTAAAGACGGTGTTTCCGTTGCTCAAGAAATTAGCCTAGAAGGTAAATTTGAAAACATGGGCGCTCAAATGGTTAAAGAAGTTGCTTCTAAAACCAACGACATCGCTGGTGACGGCACAACAACTGCAACTGTTCTTGCTCAAGCTCTTGTGGCTGAAGGCGTTAAAGCGGTAGCGGCGGGCATGAACCCTATGGATCTAAAACGTGGTATTGATAAAGCCACTGAAGCTGCTGTTAATGCATTACACAAACTTTCAGAAACTTGTGAAGATACTAAAGCAATTGCTCAAGTAGGAACCATCTCTGCTAACTCTGATACCAGCGTTGGTGATATCATCGCCGAAGCCATGGATAAAGTAGGTAAAGCAGGTGTAATTACCGTTGAAGAAGGTTCTGGTCTTGATAATGAACTTGACGTTGTGGAAGGCATGCAATTTGATCGTGGTTATTTATCGCCTTACTTTGTAAACAATCAAGAATCAATGACAGCCGACCTTGAATCCCCTTACATATTATTGCATGACAGCAAAATTTCTAACATCCGTGATTTATTACCGGCATTAGAAGCAGTACAAAAATCAGGCAAGCCGCTATTAATCATCGCTGAAGACATTGAAGGCGAAGCCTTAGCAACTTTAGTGGTTAATAACATGCGTGGTATTGTTAAAGTGGCTGCAGTTAAAGCGCCAGGTTTTGGCGATCGTCGTAAAGCAATTTTAGAAGACATTGCTGTATTAACAGGTGCTGTGGTTATTTCTGAAGAAGTTGGTCTATCACTAGAAACCGTTACTGAAGAACACTTAGGAACTGCAAAACGCATTGAAATTGGCAAAGAAAACACAGTTGTTGTTGATGGTGCAGGTGACAAGAAAAACATCGAAGGTCGTATTTCACAAATCAAAGCACAAATTGAAACAACCACTTCAGATTACGATAAAGAAAAATTACTTGAGCGCTTAGCTAAGCTTTCTGGTGGTGTTGCCGTGATCAAAGTAGGTGCTGCTACTGAAGTAGCAATGAAAGAGAAAAAAGACCGTGTTGATGATGCTCTGCACGCTACTCGCGCTGCGGTTGAAGAAGGTGTTGTACCTGGTGGTGGCGTTGCCTTGGTTCGTGCAATTGCCGCACTATCAAAACTAAAAGGTAATAATCACGATCAAGACATTGGTATTGATATCATTAAGCGTGCCATGGAGGCACCACTAAGACAAATCGTTACTAATGGTGGTGGTGAAGCCTCTGTTGTACTGAATGAGGTTTCCAATGGTAAGGGTAATTTTGGTTATAACGCAGCAACGGAAGAGTATGGCGATATGCTTAAGATGGGTATTTTAGACCCAACAAAAGTAGTTCGTGCAGCGCTTCAACATGCGGCCAGTATTTCTGGACTCATGATTACTACTGAAGCCATGATTACCGACACACCTCAAGATGCGCCGGCACCAGCAATGCCTGATATGGGCGGCATGGGCGGTATGGGCGGCATGATGTAATCATCCTCTTGCCTTATAGCTAAAAAAAGCCCCATTTTATGGGGCTTTTTTTTGGTATGATACTTGCCAAATTCAACATCTAAAAAACAATAATGAGTAAATATGATGCCGCGTCAATTGAAGTTTTAACTGGTCTAGAGCCTGTACGCAAGCGTCCAGGAATGTACACCGATACCGAGCGCCCCAATCACCTTGCTCAAGAAGTAATTGACAACAGCGTTGATGAAGCCGTAGCTGGTCACGCCTCAAAAATAAACGTTGTTCTTTATAAAAATGGATCCTTATCAGTAGAAGACGATGGTCGCGGTATGCCAGTTGATATCCACCCTAAGGAAGGCCAACCGGGAGTTGAAGTTATTCTTACCAAGCTCCATGCTGGTGGTAAATTCTCAAATGATTCGTACCAATTTTCTGGCGGCTTGCATGGCGTTGGCATCTCAGTNGTTAACGCNNTATCTACTTCAGTCGAGATTTGGATTAAACGCGATGCAAANCAATACTACATCACTTTTGCCGATGGNTTTAAAAAGACCGAGCTAGAGGAACTTGGCAATGTTGGCAAGCGAAATACCGGCACTATGGTTAAATTCATGCCGGATACTCAATTCTTTGACACCATTAAATTTTCAGTCACTAAACTGCGTCACAATCTCAGATCTAAAGCTGTACTGTGCCCAGGTTTAGAAATCAACTTCTATAATGAGATTGATGGAACCACTGACAAATGGATTTATAAAGAAGGTCTAAAAGATTATTTATCCATGGCACTTGATGGGCTAGATTGTTTGCCTACTTCTCCTTTTGTGGTTGATTTTACCTCACCCGAACAGCAACTCAATTGCTCGCTAGCTTGGACCGAATACAACACCAATGTCGTTACTGAAAGCTACGTTAACCTTATCCCTACAATCAATGGAGGAACCCATGTCAACGGATTAAGGTCTGGTTTAACCGATGCTCTGAAAGAGTTTTGTGAATTTAGAAACCTAATCCCAAAAAACATCAAAATCACACCCGATGATGTTTGGCAAAAAATTGCCTACGTACTGTCCATCAAAATATTAGATCCACAATTTTCTGGCCAAACCAAAGAGCGACTTTCATCAAGAGAAAGTGCAGGGTTTGTTTCTAATGTAATTAAAGATGCTTTTAGTTTATGGCTAAATCAGCACACTAATGTGGCTGAAAAAATTGCTGAACTGGCCATTATGAATGCACAGGCTCGATTAAAAACAGGCAAAAAAATCGTTCGTAAAAAAATCATCAGCGGGCCCGCTCTACCAGGAAAATTATCCGATTGCACCAGCAGCGACCTAAACCAAACGGAAGTTTTCTTGGTGGAAGGAGACTCTGCTGGTGGATCAGCTAAACAAGCAAGAGATAAAGAATATCAAGCTATTTTACCTCTCAGGGGTAAGATCTTAAACACTTGGGAGGTGGACTCAGAACAAGTGCTTGCCAGCAATGAAATTCACGACATCAGTGTTGCCATTGGTCTTGAGCCAGACAGTAGCGACCTATCAGAATTAAGGTATGGAAAAATTTGTATTTTGGCAGATGCTGATTCCGATGGTGCTCACATTGCCACTTTAATTTGCGCTCTTTTTGTTAAACATTTCCCTAAACTTGTAAGAGAAGGTCATGTGTTTGTCGCCATGCCACCACTGTATCGAGTCGATGCTGGTAAGCAAGTTCATTACGCATTGGACAACAATGAAAGAGACAGTATCATTAGAAAAATTGAAAGTGAAAACAAACGCGTTAAAATTCAGGTGCAACGCTTTAAAGGCTTGGGTGAGATGAATCCTTCTCAACTCAGAGAAACCACTATGTTCCCCGATACTAGGCGTTTGATTCAACTCACCTTGGACAATCCCTTGCAAGTAGAACAGACAATGGATATGCTTTTATCCAAAAAGCGCGCACCTGATAGGAAACAATGGCTCGAGGAAAAAGGCAATTTAGCCAATGTCTAATCAAAATCCAGAAAAAGCCGTTGTTTTGCTCTCTGGGGGTTTGGACTCTACCACCGCACTCGCCATTGCCAAATCGAAAGGTTTCGAGTGTTACGCTTTAAGTTTTGATTACGGCCAAAAACAAAAATCCGAACTAAATTCAGCCAAAAAAATTGCCAAACAATTTGATGCAACTGAGCACAGAATCATGAGCATTTCACTATCGGATTTTGGCGGGTCAGCACTCACTGATAAGAATATAGCTGTTCCTGATTTTAAACAAAGTGATGAAATCCCTATTACCTACGTACCTGCACGCAATACCATCTTTTTATCCTACGCGCTTGCCTGGGCAGAAGTACTAGAATCTCAGTCTATTTTTATTGGGGTCAATAGTACGGATTATTCGGCTATCCAGATTGCCGACAAGAATACATCACTGCCTTTGAAATCATGGCTAACTTAGCCACTAAACAAGGCATAGAAGGTCAAAAAATAACCGTTCACACCCCTCTCATCAACCTTGATAAGTCTCAAATTATTACACAAGGGTTGTCTCTGGGCATTGATTATTCACTCACCACCACCTGCTACCAGGCCGATAATGAAGGCAAAGCTTGTGGCACTTGCGATGCTTGTGAATACCGCAAACAAGGGTTTAAATCTGCGGGCATTTCTGACCCTACAAAATATCAATAATTTTTTTTAAATTTAACCTTGCATTTGCTTTATTTAGAGATAAAATAATAGTTTTAATCTATTAAGGGAATAACAAATGAGTATTGAGGAAAGAGTAAAGAAAGTTGTGGCTGAGCAATTAGACGTCAGTGGTGACATCGATAACAACGCATCTTTTATTGATGACCTAGGTGCTGATTCTTTAGACACCGTTGAATTAGTAATGTCTCTTGAAGAAGAGTTTGACTGTGAAATCCCAGACGATCAAGCAGAAACCATTACAACCGTTCAATTAGCGATTGACTACATTAACAATAATTTGTAATTTCCGTTTATTAACTTAAACAACAAGGCGCTTTTTTCTCTGAATTAGGCGCCTTTTTTGTCTGTATAAAGGAACTACTATGAGCAAGAGAAGAGTTGTTATTACCGGCATGGGCATTGTTTCACCCGTTGGAAACAGTGTAGAAGAATCTTGGAAAAATATTCTTGCGGGAAAATCCGGTATTAATTCACTAACCAATCTTGAAACCGAAGGGCAGTCCGTTACCTTTGGTGGCTCTGTTAAAAATTTCGACATCACCGACTATATTAGCCCTAAAGATGCTAAAAAAATGGATACCTTTATTCATTACGGTATGGCAGCCGGCATTCAAGCCATTGAAGACAGTGGTATTGAAGTCACTGAGAAAAATGCCGAGCGAATCGGCGTTGCTATTGGTGCTGGCATTGGTGGCCTAGGCACCATTGAAAAAACGCCGATCTTTTCAGAGAAAAAGGTGCTAAACGCATTTCTCCTTTCTTTGTACCCTCTTCAATCATCAATATGATTTCTGGCAACTTATCCATTAAATACGGCCTTAAAGGGCCTAATTTTGCTATTGTTACCGCTTGTACCACTGGCACGCATAATATTGGTGATGCCTCACGTTTAATCGAATACGGCGATGCCGATGTCATGGTGGCTGGTGGTGCTGAAATGTCAACCACCAATTGTGGCTTAGGTGGCTTTGCAGCAGCTCGCGCCCTATCCACTCGTAATGATGATTATGCAACTGCTTCTCGTCCATGGGACAAAGACCGTGATGGCTTTGTACTTGGCGATGGCGCAGGTGTTGTTGTGCTCGAAGAGTACGAACACGCCAAAGCCCGTGGCGCCAAAATTTACGCCGAAGTATCAGGCTATGGTATGAGTGGCGACGCCTATCACATGACCCTACCTTCAAAGGGTGGTGAAGGTGCAGCCAGATGCATGAAAAATGCCATGAAAAACGCTGGTATAAACTCAAACCAAGTTGATTACATTAATGCTCATGGCACTTCAACACCGGCGGGAGATCAAGCAGAAACGGATGCTGCTAAATTAGCATTGGGCGATCACGCTTACAACATTGTAATGAGTTCGACCAAATCGATGACCGGTCACTTGCTCGGAGCTGCGGGTGGTATCGAAGCTATTTTTACCGCACTAGCGATACAAGACCAAGTTGCACCACCAACGATTAACATCATCAATCAAGATCCTGATTGTGATTTAGATTATGCGGCCAACGAGGCCAGAGAAATGAAGATTGACTACGCCATCTCCAATTCATTTGGATTTGGTGGCACCAACGGTACCATCTTACTGTCTAAGGTATAAGCTTACTTCTCAAGCGTTAAATCAACGCCTTTGATTTTATCGGCGTCGCTGACCAATTCTTTACCAAAGTCATATATTTTAATTGCGCCGTTTTGCACACTGTTTAACGCCGCTTCTTTATTAACCACTAAAGACCAGCTTTCGTCCGTTGCCTTAAACTGAATTGCACCGCCAATTAATGCCAGAACAATCACCACAAATAATATAAATTTAATCATTGTATTTTCCTAATATCTTCAAAAAAGATTTATTTTACCGGTGGATACCTGCTTTATTGTAGTTAATTATCAATTCCGTTAGATTTAAGTAATGCCTCAATGGATGGCTTTTTACCTCGAAACTTAACGTACTGCTGCATAAACTCCAAACTACCACCAATCTCCAAAATATTGTGCATAAAAGAATCTGAAGCTTCAGAGTCCATCCCTCCATTATCACGCACGTAGTAATAAGCGTCTGCCGCTAAAACCTCGGCCCATTTATAACTAAAATACCCGGCCGCATACCCGCCACTAAAAATATGGCCAAATGTATTTAAAAAACGACTTTGTTTAATACTTGGCATTAATGCCGTCTGCTCTCTAACTTGTTTTAACACTTGATAAGTATCTCTATTGGATGAGTGAGTGTGAATATCCCACAAAGAAAACTCACATTGACGAAGCATTCCCATGGCTGATTGAAAATTCTTTGCGTTAATAAGTTTTTCGTACAACTCATTAGGCAACGCTTCACCGCTTTGCCAGTGTCCAGAAATTAGTTCTATGACCTCGTGTTCATAACAAAAAAACTCCATGTACTGGCTTGGCAACTCCACACCGTCCCAAGGAACGCCGGCAATACCAGCAGCCGATGGATATTGCACTCGAGTCAAAATATGATGTAAGGCATGACCAAATTC
>JGI26252J51714_1001090_pt1 | contig 12117 bp, 8 predicted proteins | sample SaaInlLV_10m_DNA_4_FD_51714 | JGI IMG/M metagenome (IMG submission 51714)
ATTTTTGCGTTGATACACTGGAACGCCCATGTGTTTTTACAAATTTTTGTTTTGGGGCTTATGTTAGCGTATTTATTTGAAAAAACCGGATCGTTAGTTGCTCCAATAACCGTCCATATTTGTCATAATACTTTTACTTTAGCATTTTTAATTTCTTACAAACATATTTTGAAAAGTCATGTTTAAGAGCATCGATGAACAACTTAGTATTATTAAACGCGGAGTCTTAGAAATCGTCCGCGAAGAAGAGCTTGTTGAAAAGCTCAAGAAATCGATAAAAACACAAACTCCAATGCGGGTTAAACTGGGACTTGACCCTACCGCTCCAGATATACATATCGGAAATGCAATTCCAATTCATAAGCTGCGTAATTTTCAGGAACTTGGCCATACGGCAGTTCTAATCATTGGCGATTATACGGCAATGGTTGGTGACCCGTCCGGTGTAAATAAGACCCGGCCCCAACTTACGCAAGAAGACATAGACAATAACGCGAAAACTTATCTGGATCAGATAGGAAATATACTGGATATTGAAAAAACCGAAATTCGCTACAATAGCGAGTGGTTTAAAGATATGAAATTTACCGATGTAATTACACTCGCTTCAAAGATGACGGTGGCTAGGATGATGGAGAGAGATGATTTCTCAAAGAGATACTCTTCGGGAGTTCCCATAAGCCTTCACGAATTTATTTATCCATTAATGCAGGGATACGATTCAATAATGGTAAAAAGTGACATAGAAATTGGTGGCACAGACCAGATATTCAGCCTGCTCGTCGGCCGTGATCTACAAAGAGACGCAAATATGAAGCCCCAGGTAGCACTCACCACTCCCTTATTGGAGGGAATTGATGGGAATAAAAAGATGAGTAAAAGCCTGGGCAATTATATTGGTATATATGAAGAACCAAAAGAGATCTTTGGTAAGACAATGAGAATCAGTGATGACCTTATGCGCAAGTATTTTGAACTGGCAACAGACATGGCAATTGAAGAGATAGAAAGCACATTAAGTGAACATCCACGTCAGGCAAAAATCGTATTGGGGAAAGCTATTGTAAGTCGGTATTGCGATGATGAGGCAGCAGAGAGGGCTGCAGATGAATTTGACAGGATTTTTAAAGAACATAAAACTCCGGATGATATTCCGCAAATAACCCTTCCTTCCAATGAAGACGGGAAACACAAAATATGGATAGTGAAGCTATTGGTGGATCATGGCTTCGCTTCTACTAATGGAGAGGCAAGAAGATTAGTTTCTCAAGGAGGAGTAAGTATTGATGATAAAAAGCATACAGACCCGGCACAAGAAGTTGATATAAAAAGCGGAATGATATTAAAAGTAGGAAAACGCCGATTTGCAGAGATTGTTATAACTCACTAATATCTTTTTATCACCACATTTTTCCTCAGTTTCTTCAAATACTCTTTTTTCATCTTAACAAATTTTTCTCTAAAAAGTGTATTGCGGATCTCTTCCTGTACCTTCATAAAGGTCAATGTTTGAGTCTGAACAACCTCTTCTATCTTAAAGATGTGGAAACCCAAAGAGGATTTTATTACATGGCTTATTTCACCTTCCTTCAAATGAGAAATGGCAGCAACCAGATCTTTTCTAAAACCCTTTACTTCACCAAACCCCCACAAGCCTCCTCTTCCAGCATGCGGTCCACCTGAGTGCTCTTTTGCCAAAGTATCGAAATCTTCACCATCTTTCAATCGTTTAATAGATCTTCTGCAGCAACTTTTGCCTCTTCATCTGAATCATGACTGGAAAACTTTGTCAAAATATGCCTGAAGCTCATACTGCCTTTCATTGAAAATTCGTCAATGTGATCCTGGTAATAGCGCTTAATTCCTTTTGGTGTAATTACTATTTTTCTATAAACATTCTTGCGCATAATCTCTTCTATTAGCAAATCATCCTTTAGTTCTGCTCTTTTTTTAAGAGGGTTAATTCCCTGTTTATTGGCCAGTTCATAAAATTTATAGACAGAACCTACTTGATCAACAGCACCTTTGACAAATGCATCAACACCTTTTTCAATCTGTTCTGTCAGCTCCGGATTGTCAACCAAAAGTTTCTTGGCTTCCTGTACAAGTATTTTTCTGTCAATTAATTCATCAATAGCATTTTGAATTATTTCTTGTTTTTTTGATTCCAGTCCTGCCTCAGTATATTTTTGACTGGCAAGCCTGAATGCTTCATAAGCTCGTGTCTGGATATCAAACTCTGTTATTATTTCACCGTTAACGATAACACGTACAGCATTTAAATTTTCAGCATTTATCTGATGCAAGCAAAACAGTTGTATAATGAAAAAAACTAAGCTTAATTTTAAAATCTTCAAGAGTTATTTTTCTCCTGCTCTATTAATTGTAGGTTTATAATAGAGTACAGTATACAATCAAGTATATCAGCTGTCATCTATCATTTTCAGTGCTGGTTATTTTATAATTAACAAGTTTTTTACGAAATCTGCGGTGTCATAGGTTGACATCCTCTTTCGGGGCAGCGTAGATGCAGTTCGTTACTCGCCACTACTTTTACCATTTTTTTTGCATTCTTAAAGAGTATTTCTGCTTTTTGCAAACTTTCTATCTGAAGTATAATAGTGCTGTTTGTTCGTATAAGTGAAAGGATATGAGAAGCTTGCGCTGCTACTCTTATTTCACATTCCATTAATAGGTTTTTAACATACTCAGGTATTTGGCCAAACCGATCAGCAAGCTCCTTTCCCATCTCCTCTATCTCATGTTTAGAGGATAAACGATTAATCTTTCTGTATATTTCTATCTTCAGCTTCATGTCAGGGATATAGTTGTCCGGTAGATATGAATCCAGATTTAAGTTTATATGGATATCATTGTAGTCCTGAACCGGCTCATTTTTAGCCTTACGAATTACAATTTCAAGCAACCTGCAGAACATTTCATAGCCGACAGCAGCAATGTGCCCATGCTGCTCTATACCTAAAATATTTCCTGTTCCTCGAATTTCAAGATCTCGCATTGCAATCTTAAAACCCGCTCCAAGTTCAGAAAAATCAATAATCGCCTTTAACCTTTTTTCAGCTTCCGGTGTAACCGGTCTGTTTATTGGTAGTAAAAGATAGGCATAAGCACGGTGCTTATAGCGTCCTACTCTACCGCGCAATTGATGCAAATCGGCTAAACCAAAATGGTCTGCTTCATTAATAAAGATCGTATTTACATTCGGAATGTCCAGGCCGGATTCTATTATTGTCGTAGACACAAGGATATCTGACTTCCCATTAATGAAATCTGCCGTTTCCTTCTCCAGAACTCCTTCAGGCATTTGCCCATGAGCGACAGTAATGCTTGCTTCCGGAACTATCTTTCCAATGGTTTCTGCAATACGGTTTATATTTCTTACGCGATTGTGTACAAAATATACTTGTCCATCACGATTTAATTCATGGAGTATTGCATTTCTTATTACCTTAGAATCGAAACGCAATAAATTTGTTTGTATTGATTGTCTGTCCTGGGGTGCCGTATTCAAAGACGAAATATCTCTTATGCCCAGCAGGGATAAATGCAGTGTTCGTGGTATTGGAGTTGCGGTTAACGTGAGGACATCAACCGATTCTCTCAGCTTCTTTAGTTTCTCTTTATGTGCTACACCAAATCTTTGTTCCTCATCTATGACTATCAACCCAATGTCCTTGAAGGTAATATCTTTCTGAACCAATCTGTGCGTTCCGATAACAATATCTACCTTTCCCTCCTTTAAATCCTCCAATATTCCCTTTTGCTCTTTTTTGGTTTTAAATCTGCTTAACACATCAATATTAACCGGATAATCTGCCATCCTATCAATAAACGTCCTGTAATGCTGTTGAGCAAGTAAGGTTGTCGGTACCAGGATGGCTACCTGCTTTCCATACATTACGGTTTTAAATGCTGCCCTTATCGCAATCTCTGTTTTTCCATATCCCACGTCTCCACAGATGAGCCTGTCCATNGGCTTTGATGACTCCATGTCACTCTTAATATCACTGATAGCCTGCAGCTGATCTTCTGTCTCCTGGTATATGAATTCCGATTCAAACTTCCTCTGCCATTCAGAGTCTTTCGGGTAGGCAATGCCCTGTTTTGCTTCTCTGATTGCCTGCATGGAAATGAGTTCGGTTGCCATGTCCTGAACGGCTGCCGTCGCTATCTGTTTTTTCCTTTCCCATGTTCGGTTGCCTAATTTGCTTAGCTTTGGTTTACGCTCAGAGCCTGATATGTATTTCTGTACTAACTCAATTTTTGTTGCAGGCACATAGACCTTTGCTTTTTCATCGAATTCAAGTGCAAGGAATTCGCCACAACTACCGGCCTCATTATCACTATTGAGTATTTGCATTCCCAGGAATCTTGCTATGCCGTGGCTCGCGTGTACTACCAGATCTCCTACTGCTAAATCAAGAAATGAATCGATGGCCTTTGACGGAATTAGACTCTTTGGCTCTCTTCTCAGGCGGTAGCGACGGAATATCTCATGATGTGTAAGAAACGCGGTTGATATATCTTCAAACAAAAAACCATGGTTGAGATGTCCGATTTGATACTCTATATGATTGGAAGGAGATGCAGCTTTCCGGGTTCTTTTTGGTTTTGTTTCACTGGAGACTGGTTGTGAAATAATGTCTGATGATAGGAGCTCGCTTAGTCTCTGCTCTTCAGCTTGATTACTGCAAAAGATTATAGTGTTTTTGTGAGAGGTTTTTATCTCTCCGATCTTTTGAATTGAGTTATCGACATCATGATCAAAATGATCCAGGGCCTTTATATTAAATGAAAATGTGTTCTCACGTTTAAGTGCTAATCTTGGAAAGATATATCTTTCTGAAATCTTTGCATGATTCTAAGATACAATTGAAAGAAAAAATCTTATCGTGAGATTGTAAGTTATCGTTTATATGCTCTGCTTGCTCTCTATATTCTCAAATTCTTTAAATATTATCCACGACTCTTTTGGTATATAATCAATGAGAGAGCTGAGTTTGCTTTCCTTTCTGCCAGGCTTTTCTGGTGAAGATGGATTAGTTTCTGAATGAGCAGGTTCAGTCTGTACGCCAAGTACTTTGCACTCATTAACCTTCTTTGCAGACAATTGTGTCTCCGTGTTAAAAATGCGGATAGAGTCAATTTCATCTCCAAAGAACTCAATGCGATAAGGCATTTCACTTGCTCTATTGTCTGCCGGAACATCATTACCCTGTTCGTGCTCCTTCAGGGAAGAAAATGGAAAGATATCTATAATCCCTCCTCTCAGACTGAACTCTCCAGGTAGTTCAACTATGCCTGCTCGCTCAAAACCACCTTTTATCAACCACTCTACGATAAACTCCTGTTCACATTCCTGTCCGATCTTGATTGTGAGTATATTTTTCTCTATTGCTTCCGGTGGCGGCACATGTTGCAGGAGTGATTGGATCGGGGCTATGATAATCCTGCATGTAGCTTCGCAATTACCTGATAACAGCTTATACAAGACATTAATTTGCTGTACATAGGTGTTGGTGTCAGGTAATGATTCAACAGAGATTGCATCCTCTGAGACAGGGAAAAAGAGAGGGCTTTCATGAAGAAAAACATTTATATCCTCAAAGACCTCTTCTGCCTCCTCAATGCCTGGGGTTACGAAGAGTATTTCCCCTTTTCTGGCAATGTTATTGTCACTTGCCAGTCCGGCTATAAGAAAAGCAGCCGAAGATCCCCACAATCCTTGGACATGGCAATCCTCTCCAGATATCAGGCTATCTGCTATCTGTTTATACTTTTTGTCTTTATGAATAAGCTTAAGTATATTTTTCACAAAGAAATTATACTTACCTTTTCATAGCCGGGCAAGGGTTTATGCTCAAGGCATTGTCCGAGAACTACCATTTTNACCCGGATTTTGATAGCAATGTTATTGAACTAAGACATAATGGAAATAGTTTTACCCGAAAAATTTTTAGCGAGCAGGTTCCACTTCATTGGTTGCATACAAACATTTCATTTACCTGATAAATAACAATTTATGAAGTTAGTGATAAAGCCGCACTTGCAAGGTCGCGTTGTTTTCTCTAAAATGTACTAGACACTATTAGTAGATGCTTGCAATAATTCTGCTTTGATATAAGTGCTTATTCTATCGTGGGTGTTACAACACGAATAATGTTTAAGAATTCAGAAATATGAAGTCTTCAAAATATATAGCGGTTGGTATATCTGTAGTAGTATTGATTTGGATTTTGTCCGGTATTTTTTCCTCAGGATCCGGAGAGAATGGCAAAGAATCAGAGGTGGGTACCGCTTCGACCACAAAAGTGGCAGAAGTTCGTGTCAGGGATATCGTAGCACAGTCATATGCAAATGATATCGTTGTAACAGGGCGTACAAAAGCATCACGTTCCGTTGAAATCAAGGCCAAAACCAGAGGACAGATCCAGGTACTTATGAAAGAAAAAGGAACTCGTGTCGACGAACATGAAGTTATTGCGAGAATTGAATTAAGTGACCGCGAAGCCAAAGTGATAGAAGCAAAGCAGCGATTTGCGCAAAGGCAAATTGAATATGATGCGGCCATGTCACTGGAAAATGAAGGATTTAATTCAAAGGTTACATTAACCCGGTCACTTGCTGATCTGGAAACAGCACGTGCTCTATTGACAAAGGCAGTAATTGAGCATGAAAATACAAAAATAAAAGTACCGTTTAATGGCTTAATTTACGACCAGATGATTGAAGTAGGTGATTATGTTTCGGTTGGAGACACGATGTTTACGATTGTTGATATGGACCCGATTGAACTGGTAGTATTTGTCTCAGAGCGCAATATCTCCAGCATCAGGTTGGGGCATGACGCTTCAGCGGAATTCTATAACGGTGATACTATCATGGGTAAAGTGAGTTATATTGCCCCTGTTGCATATCAAGCGACACGGACATTTCGTGTCGAGATTTCAACTCCCAATCCTGATTATTCAATTAAGGACGGCCTGACGGCAAAAGTCAGAATTTCGGTAGAGGAGAAAAAGGCACACAAAATTTCACCCTCTGTTCTGTCTCTGAATGACGTGGGTCAGATAGGAGTAAAGATCGTGGATACTCAGAATAAAGTACAGTTTGTTCCTATAACGATTTTGTCAGATACTTCAGATTATATGTGGATACTCGGGCTCCCGGATAACGTAAAGTTAATTACGGTGGGACAGGATTTCGTATCCCACGGCCAGATTGTCCAGCCGGTAGTGACGGACGGAGATGGCCTGTTATGATTCGTGCCGCTATTCATCACAGTCGGACAGTCCTTTCGATACTGATTTTGCTGCTTATTGCCGGCACGTATGCTTATATCAATATTGCGAAAGAGTCTTCACCGGATATTGATATTCCACAAATCTATGTCTCAATATCACTGGAAGGGATATCTCCTGACGATTCAGAGCGGTTGTTGCTGCGTCCAATGGAGCAGGAACTGGCGACTATTGAAGGTGTAAAGGAGATGAAATCCACTGCCTATCAGGGAGGAGGGTTTGTTCTGCTGGAATTTCAGGCAGGGTTTAACAAGGATATTGCCCTGGATGACGTACAGAAAGCAGTGGACCAAGCCAGGCCGGAATTGCCGGATGATGTAGAAGAACCGAGCGTTACAGAGGTAAATTTTAGCCTGTTCCCGGTTCTCGTTGTTACGCTTTCTGGCAATATGCCGGAACGTACATTATTGAAATTGGCACAAAATTTACAGGATAGGATAGAGACAATTTCCTCTGTGCTGGATGTAAATATTGCAGGCGACAGAGAGGAGCTTGTTGAAATCCTAGTAAACCCTGAGTTGCTTGAGAGCTATGCATTAAATGGCAACGACATCCTGAATTTATTTAAAGTATCCAATCGTCTTGTTGCCGCGGGTAATCTGGATACCGGGGCCGGACGTTTTGCAATCAAAGTGCCGGGCCTTTTCGAGACTGTCTACGACGTCATGAATATGCCGTTGCGTGTGAATGAAGATTCTGTCGTCAAGGTAGGTGATATTGCGGAAATTCGTCGAACTTTCAAAGATCCTGATAGTATTGCACGTCTGCGCGGTGAGCGGGCGATAGCGATCGAGGTAGTTAAGCGTTCGGGCGAGAACATTATTGATACGGTAAAAGCGGTACGAAAGATAGTCGCGGAGGAGAGTGAATTCTGGCCTCAGGGCGTTGAAGTCACTTTTACACAGGACGAGTCAGATACAATCAAGACAATGTTACTTGATTTACAAAACAACGTGATTAGTGCCATTATTCTGGTGATGATAGTAGTCGTCTTTGCGCTTGGTGTCCGTACTGCAACGTTGGTGGGAATTGCTATTCCCGGCTCATTTTTGACCGGTATTTTCGTTATCTATACGATGGGTCTGACGGTCAACATCGTTGTGCTTTTTACCCTCACTCTTTCAATTGGCATGTTGGTCGATGGTGCCATTGTTGTCACCGAATATGCGGACCGAAAATTGTCAGAAGGAATTCCACGAGACAAGGCTTACGGCGAAGCGGCAAGGCGTATGGCCTGGCCGATCATATCTTCAACTGCAACGACATTGGCAGCATTCGCGCCGCTTCTGTTCTGGCCGGATACGGTTGGTGAGTTTATGAAATATATGCCAATCACTCTGATTGCGGTCCTGGCCTCATCCATGCTCATGGCGCTTATCTTTGTCCCTACACTGGGTGCTTTGTATGGAAAGCCCGGAGCAGCCGGTGACCCGAAGATGATGCAAATGTTAACCGCTTCGGAAGATGGTGACCTCAAAACAATTACCGGTTTCACCGGATGGTACCTTGCCGTACTAGAAGTTGCGCTGAAACATCCCGGACGGGTCCTTCTTCTGGCTCTGGCGTTGCTGATTGGTGTTCAGTCTACTTACATGAAATTCGGAAGAGGCGTCGAGTTTTTCCCGACTATTGAGCCGGAGTTTGCGTCAGTACTGATTCACGCCAGGGGCAATCTTTCTATTTACGAACAGGATACATTGGTTAAGGAAGTGGAAGATCTGATCCTTGAAGTTGACGGTATTAAAACCATGTATTCACGAATTGGAACAGCAAAACAGAAGGGAACAGATCTGCCAGAGGACGCAATTGGACAAATTCAGATTGCGTTTACCGATTGGGATACACGCAAACCGGCAAGTGAAATTTTAAATGAAATTAGAGAAAGAGCGGGACGTCTGGCTGGCATTTTTATCGAAACCCGTAAACAGGAGGAAGGCCCTGCTGCCGGTAAAGCCGTAGAGATTCAAATCGCCTCTCGCTTTCCGGAGAAGCTGGAACAGGCAACAATACAAATCTTGAACATCCTGGAAGAGTTGGGTGGTTTCCGGGATATTGAAGATACACGACCTCTTCCCGGAATAGAATGGGAGCTGGAGGTTGACAGGGCACAGGCTTCAAAATTCGGGATGGATATAACTACCATAGGTAATTATATCCGCATGGTAACAAACGGTTTAAAAGTCGCTGAATACCGGCCTGATGACAGTGATGATGAAATCGACATTGTAATTCGTCACGGTACAAGACAGCGAACACTGGACCAACTGGACAACGTTCGTATTGAAGGTGCTGGAGGATCAATTCCGATCAGCAGTTTTGTTAATCGTTCCGCGCAGCCTGCCGTAGGTGTGATCTATCGCTCTGATCAAAGAAGAATTGTGACTGTAAAAGCCGATTTACCACCTGGAATAAACATTAATACAAAGGTCGAACAGATAAAAGAATGGTTGAGCAATAATCTAGATAAACTCGATCCGGAAGTGAAAATTACATTTAAAGGGCAGGACGAAGATCAGCGCAATTCACAATCTTTTCTGACAAAAGCTTTTATTGTTGCGTTATTTATGATGGCAATAATTCTGGTCACACAATTTAACAGCTTCTACAGTGCCTTTTTAATCCTGACGGCGGTAATCATGTCTACCATCGGAGTGATGATTGGTTTGATGGTAACCGGTCAACCATTCGGCATTGTTATGACAGGCGTTGGTGTAATTGCCCTGGCCGGAATTATCGTGAACAATAATATTGTGTTGATTGATACGTTTGACCATCTGCGTCACCAATATGGTGATACTATGGATATTCGCGAAATTATCCTGCGCACAGGTGCGCAACGTCTCCGGCCAGTCCTGCTGACAACGATTACGACGGTTATAGGGCTGATGCCTATGGTCCTTCAGTTGAATATTGATTTTATATCGCGTAAAACCAGTTTTGGTGCACCTTCAATGCAATGGTGGGTCCAGCTTTCAACAGCTATTGTTTTTGGTCTCAGCTTTTCAACTGTTTTGACGCTTGTTGTCACACCCTCTGCCCTGATGTGGCGTGAAAAAACTGCTCCGGCCATAAGCAACCTGAAAAAACGTTTGTGGAAAACCAAATCAAAAGAAAACTCATCGCATGTGATTTAATTGTCAACTTTAGGTTTTAACCAAAATTGGGTGATTATATTTTCTATATTGTAGTCGCCGTAGGCATCCTGCCCGACTTCATCATTCAGGCGGGTAGCCTGCGTTTCTCAGAGCTCGATGGGCACGTGTGAATTCCACGTAAGTTACGCAACCTAAAGGAGCTTTTCCTCTAATATTAGTCACTTATTTAATCTTTTAGTTCACCACAGTCGCTAATTTTGACCTGTTTCGACGGTTCGCCCATTCGTGACCCCAGGGCCTCTACCTTTTTAACTATATCCATTCCCTCGGTTACCTTTCCAAAAACAACATGTTTGGAGTCAAGCCAGGGTGTAATTGCTGTGGTTATAAAAAATTGTGAACCGTTTGTGTTGGGGCCAGCGTTTGCCATTGACAAAAGTCCCGGTTCGGTATGTTTGAGTGTGAAGTTTTCATCATCAAATTTTGATCCGTAGATTGATTTGCCGCCTGTTCCGTTATGGTTTGTAAAATCACCGCCCTGAATCATAAAGTCGGGAATGATTCTGTGGAATGTACTGTCTTTGTATCCATAACCTTTTTCACCTGTACACAGGGTTCTAAAGTTTTCTACTGTAATTGGAACGACATCCGCGTGTAATTCAAACACTATCCGTCCCAGAGTTTCTCCATCAGTTTCTACGTCAAAAAAAACATTTACCGGTTCCATAATTAATCTCCTTTTTATTTAATATAAAAAAATGTCATTCTAGTTTTTTAAAGAAATATTGACACTATTTCATTCCTTTTTTTAATCTTTCTTTATACCATCCATAGTTAGAAAATAAAATGTAATTCTTAAGCCCTTAGTTATAGATAAGCGAAGAGAATAAAAGCAGGCTTGACCTTTTTGTATAAACATTTACAATGCGCAGACATGGCAGATTGCAGGAGAAATAATTACCCATATTATTTCACACATATATAAAATTCGGCTATAAACTTTTTAAGGGAATACTCAATGAAAAGAAAACTGTCACTATTTGCATGTTTAGCGATATTTATTTCGTTACAAACCGGTTGTTTTCAATTAAAAAGTTTGGACTTAAAGGGTTTGGACTTTATGAGAATGGATGAATTTCATTCTCAAGTTCAGTCTCAAGAACTTCAAACTGAGGGATATGTGCAAAAGGTTGACAGTTTTATTATAGTACTGGATTCATCATCATCTATGGGTACTATTTACNAGGATGAGGTTGCTGAACGATATTCCCGGTTTATGATTGCCAAAGATATTGTCAGTCGAATGAATAACACTATTCCTGAAATGGTTATCCAGGGAACCCTTCAGAGATTTGGTTACGGTTTTGCAGCAAGGGGAAAACTGACAGAGGCCGTATACGGGCCTACCGCATATTCCACATCTGATCTGGAATACGCTTTACAAACTATTATAACTCCCGGGGGCCATAGTCCTGCCGGGCTTGCCATTGGAGCGACCAGTGAAATTGTAGGTTCTACTAAAGGTAAGAATGCCGTAATTGTTATAAGTGATGGTGAAAAGCTGAAAGATGACCCTCTCATGAAAGTTAAGACTCTGAAAAACCAATTTGGAGGCAGAACATGTCTTTATACGATTTGGGTGGGAAGTAAGACGAAAAGCAAGGCATTTATGGAAGAGATCGCCTCAGAAATGGGATGCG
>JGI26252J51714_1001094_pt1 | contig 12099 bp, 13 predicted proteins | sample SaaInlLV_10m_DNA_4_FD_51714 | JGI IMG/M metagenome (IMG submission 51714)
TTTTCAGCGCCAGAAGTGTATTTTGTGGGCAGCTGGACAAGACTGATTCGATCATTATGACTAAACATCAACAGAGACTGATACGCCTCTTGCTTGTCATCTTCAATGGCAATAATGGCTTTTTTGGCACCAGTGATGTGTAATAAAATTTCTACGCCACGTACAACTTCTCGAGGATGGTGTTGCATTAGCGCATCATCGCACATCACCCCAGGTTCGCACTCTGTGCCATTAATAATCAGGGTATGGCAGTCAGTTGCCTTACTCAGCTTTGTATGCGATGGAAACCCGGCGCCACCTAAGCCTACAATACCTGAACGCTGAACATAGTCAATCATTGTTTGTCGGTCACAATGTAGGAAATCATGTCCACAACCTTGTGTTTCAATCCACTCATCTTGGCCATCAGACTCAATACTAATACAGTTAGATTTTAAGCCTGACTTATGTGGAATAATTTGCTTGTCAATTGCCGTGACAGTGCCAGATATAGAAGCGTGAATAGGTACACAGAATTGATCTTCTGTTTTTGCAATAATTTGTCCTGTCAGCACCCTATCACCAACACTAACACAAGGCTTGGCTTCTGCACCAATACGTTGTTGAAGTGGTAAAACCACCTTACTAGGCAAGGGTGCTTGAACAATTTCTACTTGATTAACCGGATAAGGATTGGCAATTACAACGCCACCTGAGAAAGTATTATTAGACACGAACTTCTCCAGGAATATTTGGTACAAAGGTTGATAAGGTTGGGGTGATTTCTCTTACATAGATACAGTCAACTGGACAAACTGGAATGCATAAATCACAACCCGTGCATTCATCCTGGATAACCGTTGTCATTACTTTTGAGGCGCCTACAAATGCATCTACAGGGCAAGCCTGAATGCACAAAGTACAGCCAATGCATAATTTCTCATCAACATAAACAACATGGTTAGGTTTGGTTTCTCCGTGCTCTTCATTTAGTGTTAAGACCTCCAAGTCCAACAGCTCTGCCAATGCATCCACACCCTCTTGACCACCGGGCGGACACTGATTTATTTGCGCCTCGCCTTTAGCTAAAGCTTCAGCATACGGACGACAGCCCGGAAAGTCACACTGTCCACATTGGGTTTGCGGCAAAATAGCATCAATTTGATCAACCAAAGGGTTGCCTTTAATTTTAAAACGAATCGCAGCATAACCCAGGATCAGNCCAAGAATTAGGGTTAAGCTTGAAAAAATAACAACCGATTCTATCACTAGGCCAGTCCAATAAAGCCCATAAATGCCATAGACATTAAGCCTGCGGTAATCAAGGCAATAGGCGCACCCCTAAAGGCAACAGGTACATCAGCTGTATCAATACGTTCACGAATAGCTGAAAATAACACCAGTACAAAAGAAAAACCAATCGCTGCGCCAAAGCCATACACGACTGACGCTAAAAACCCATTATCCTGGTTAACATTTAAAAGTGCCACGCCCAGTACTGCGCAATTGGTGGTAATAAGNGGTAGAAAAACACCNAGAGATTGATGCAGAACAGGAGAGGTTTTATTAACTACCAGCTCTGTAAAACCCACCACACCTGCAATGGTAACAATAAAAGCGATGGTTCTCAAATATTCCATCTCGAACGGTATGAGAATGTAAGTATTAATTAAGTAGCTAGAAACACTGGCTAAAGTTAAAACAAAAGTTGTCGCAAAACCCATGCCAATAGCAGTCTCGACTTTTTTAGAGACTCCCATGAATGGACATAATCCTAGGAACTTCACCAAGACGAAATTATTCACCAAGATTGTGCTCACTAAAATTAAAACATATTCATTCATACTGCTGATTTTAACCAACAATTATAAATTCATATAGCTAATTTTGACTCGTCTTATCCTTTAGTTTATCAAGCATTTGCCAATATAGATCTAATTTACATTGCCGTCTCATAGAAAGTCAAAGTATCCGCATAATTCTGCACGCCGAACTCACCATATGATAATCAAGATCAAATGAGTCAACACCACAACGCAACATTAGTTGAATCCTATTACGGTTAGCATTAAATGCAAAAATTTCACCTGTATAACGCCATACGCTTCTTAATATTCTAACTTGAGTACAAACTCTACAATCATCAGCATTTCTAAAGTCAACAGCAATCAATGGAATACTCTGCAAATCATTGGCAATCCGCTCAATCTGATCTGTGACTTCCAATCGAAGAGAAATTTGTAAATTTTCTAATAATTGCTTATCTTCAANAAGCCACCTATCCAGCGAGATGGTGCAATTTTCTACCAACTGTGATTCAAAATCAGATACGTGCAATAATTCCTTGCTAAGAATGATATTATTTTTTGTAGTCATTTTATCCCTCGATAATTAAAGTTAACATAGAAACTAAGATATACATATTTTTCTAAAAAAATAGAAATAAATAGTAAAAAAATAACTTTATTATTTAAAAATATGCAATTAATAGTATATTATTCTCTTATTAATAAAAACTATAGAAATTATTATGGACAAGACGGACATACAAATTCTAAATTTGTTACAAAAAAATGCAGATTTAACTATTCAAGACATTTCCAAATCGGTTTATTTATCGACCACTCCCTGCTGGAAGAGAATTAATAAATTAAAGTCGATGGGTTTTATTCAAAAAACCGTAGCAATACTTGATCCAAAAAAAACAAACCTAAATACTATAGCTTTTGTATTTGTTACCATTGAGAGCCATGACCAAGAAAAACTAGCCCTATTCTCCAGGGTTGTTGAAAGAATGCCAGAAATTGTAGAGTGTCATCGCATGAGTGGCACGATTGATTATTTACTAAAAGTAATTATTAAGGATATTGAGAGCTATGATTTATTCTATAAAAAACTAATTAACAAAGTGTCATTTCTTAAGGTTACATCTAATTTTGTACTTGAAAAAATAAAACAAACTAGCGAAATTCCAATTATGGGTAGCATCGATATTACATAATAATCTTTATCATGCCAAATGAGCTAACCAGTAACAACGCACTGCCTACCCATTTTTTAAAAACCTGGTCATTTTCAATTATTTTTTGATGCGCCCTAATGCCAACCACATGGCCAATGGCCGCAATAGGGATTAAAACAAGGGCGAATTCCCAATCAATAGTGACCCCCATCAGCATAAAGGTGACCATCTTAATGCTCACCAATACAAACCAAAGTACAAACAAAGTATTGCGCAAATACTCTTTGGCAATATGGCGCATATACACCGCTACAATTAGTGGCGCACCTGTAAGCGAAGTGCCTGCCACATAACCGCCCAAAATCAGTAATAATTTATCTATCCAGGGCTTATCTGATGTAATTTTTTGATTAAAAATCCAGGTAATGGCATAAAAAATAGTGATGGAATAAATAAAGATAATCACCACCCGATCAGGCAAGCTTAATAACCCGGCAACACCGACAAGTGTGGGTGGAATAATCCATACTAATGAGCGTTTTAGGTAATCCCAGTCCACTTTTTTGATGGACTTAACCAGTGTTAACGACGAAAAAAACAGTAGGTGAATGCCGATTACGGGCAACCAATATACAGGGCTACCGCCAATCAATAGCATTAGTGGTAGTCCAATTGCTGCACCACCAAAACCCAGTCCTGTGCGGACAAACCCTGTCCATAGAAAAATCAGACTAACCAGCACAAGACTGGTAGTATCAAAAACCATTAGCGCAGAGTATTCGCCAACTTTTCTGCACTCTGCTGAGTGAGTTGTGCATCTTTCGCCTCAACCATGACACGAATGAGTGGCTCAGTGCCTGAGGCACGGATTAGCACCCTTCCCTCGTCACCCAGATTTTCCTCAACTTCTTTAATNGTTGTGTTTAACTGCTGGTGATTATCAAGATCGACTTTCTCTTTGGTTTTGACATTAATTAACACTTGCGGGTATTTAACCATTTGATTTTTCAATTGATGAAGACTAGTGCCACTCTTAGCAAGAACTTCCAATACTTGTAGTGCGGAGATGATGCCGTCGCCCGAGGTGGTCTTGTCTAAACAAATCATATGACCAGAGCCCTCACCGCCTAATACTGAGCCATGTTCCTTCATTTTTTCCATAACGTAGCGATCACCTACATCGGCTTCAACAAAATCGATATTCAAATCTCTTAAAGCATGACGCATACCTAGATTGGTCATTTTGGTGCCCACCACAACATTATTACTCAAACATTGTTGTGCCTGCCAAGCCTTAGCCACAATAAACACCAACTCATCGCCATCAACCAACTCACCTTGATGATCGACCATCATTAAACGATCACCATCCCCGTCAAAGGCAATACCCAGATCGGCTTTCGTTTCAAGCACAACATCCTGCAGATGTTGAGTATCAGTTGCACCACAATTTTTATTGATATTAACACCATCTGGCGTATTGTTAATCACCGCAGTACTAGCGCCTAATTCTGAAAATACATTATTAGCAATATGATAGGTAGCGCCATTGGCACAATCAATGACAATATTGAGCCCGCTCAAATTNATACCACGATCAAAAGTTGATTTNCAAAATTCAATATATCGGCCTAGTGGCTGTTCGTGTCTACGTGCCTTGCCGATTTTATCGGAGCTGACACTTTGCATAGGTTCGGTTAATTTTTTTTCAATTTTAGCTTGATCTTTGCTGCTTAATTTTAGACCTTGACTGGAGAAAAATTTAACTCCGTTATCTTGGAAATGGTTATGGGAAGCGCTAATTACTACACCCGCTGAAGCGTTATAGGTTTGTGTCAAGTAGGCGATAGCTGGAGTTGGCATCGGACCCAATAGCCCCACATCTACACCAGCTGATAAAAATCCTGCCTCGAGTGCAGATTCAAATAAATAGCCCGATACTCTAGTGTCTTTACCAATAACTACGCTCGCCTTGCCTTTTTCTGACAAAACCGAGCCTACTGCCCAACCAAGTTTTAAAAAGAAGTCCGCTGTAATCGGCTCTATGCCTACTTCGCCTCGAATACCGTCTGTTCCAAAATAACTAGCCAATTTATTCTCCCTTTGTCGCTTGTAATACTAATAATGCATCTTTGGTTTCTATAACATCATGAACACGCACAATATCTGCCCCATTTTGAACTGCTATTATAGCGCTTGTTACACTGCCAACTACTCGACCTTTTACATCTCTGTTGTTTAGTATAGCACCAATCATGGATTTCCTAGAGAGCCCTGCTAAGAGTCGACACCCTAAACTCTTAAATTCATCGAACCGACGTAGAATCTCCAGGTTATGTTCCAGCGTCTTTCCAAAGCCGAATCCAGGGTCTAGAATAATCCTTTCTTTAGCAATGCCCACCTGTTCGCAAGCTTCAATTCTTTGTTGGAAAAATTGCCTAATATCATCAACAACATCGCCATATATTGGATTTTGTTGCATGGTTTGAGAAGATCCTTGTCGATGCATAAGACACACATCTACATCCAAAGAGGCAGCTATTTGCAAAGCGCCATCAGCCTGCAATGCATTCACATCATTAATTAAACTAGCGCCTGACGCCACTGCCTGCTCCATAACTTGAGGTTTTGAAGTGTCGATTGAAATAGGGATATTAGTTGCAGTTGATAATGCTTTAATCACCGGTATGACGCGCTCAATTTCATCAGCTGTACTCACAAGCTTCGCCCCAGGACGAGTTGACTCGCCACCGATGTCAATGATATCTGCACCTTGCTCAATCAAACGCAGAGCGCTGGCAATGGCATCTTTAGGGTTAATGTATTGTCCGCCATCAGAAAAAGAATCAGGCGTAACGTTAAGAATACCCATTACCAATGCTTGAGTGCGTTGAATAGTCATAACGACTACAAGTGGTGTTTATACGATCTTAAGATCGCCATCAAGTGGCTTTTCATCAGAATCATTGGCATCATCTGCCTTAATTCCTGATCCTAGTTCAGTTGAGGCAACCTCTGAATCGGTAACCACTGCCGCTTCTCGAATTGGCTTGCGCTCCATAAGATCATCAATTTGCTCCTTGTCAATGGTTTCAAATTCCATGAGCGCCTTGGTCATTTCGATCAAAATATCTTTATTCTCTTCAAGAATTTTAGTTGCAATCGCATAATTTGTATCAATAATAATGCGTATTTCCTCATCAATCACCTTGAAGGTGTCCTCAGAAATATGCTTATGCTTAGTTACCTGTTTACCCAAAAATACTTCGCCATCATCTTCACCGTAAGCCAGTGGCCCAAGCTTGTCTGACATACCCCAGTGCTTAACCATTTTGTGCGCAATCTCTGTTGCACGCTCAATATCATTACTCGCACCGGTAGTGACAGAATCTTTGCCATAGATTAGCTCTTCTGCAATACGCCCACCAAACAAAGAGGCAACCTGAGAATTCAGCTTACGCCTAGAAATACTATAGCTGTCTTTTTCTGGCAAGAACATAGTTACACCAAGCGCTCTACCTCTAGGAATAATACTCACTTTATAAACTGGATCATGCTCTGGCACCATACGCCCAACAATGGCGTGGCCGGCTTCGTGATAAGCTGTCATTTCTTTTTCAGCCTCATCCATTGCCATCGACTTGCGCTCAGCACCCATCATGATTTTATCTTTGGCTTTTTCAAACTCTTGCATGCCGACTAAAAGTTTGTTCTTTCCTGCTGTAATCAGTGCTGCCTCATTACACAAATTAGCCAAATCTGCACCAGAAAACCCTGGCGTGCCTTTAGCAATATTGACAGACTTCACGTTTTTTGCAATCGGAAGGTTGCGCATATGCACCTTTAAAATTGCATCACGGCCATTAATGTCAGGCAAACCAACCATCACTTGGCGGTCAAAACGTCCAGGGCGTAGCAATGCTGGATCAAGCACGTCAGGACGGTTAGTCGCTGCAATAACAATAATACCTTCCGAGCCTTCAAAGCCATCCATCTCAACCAGCATCTGATTCAAGGTTTGCTCACGCTCATCATGACCACCACCCATACCAGCGCCACGCTGACGACCGACTGCGTCAATTTCGTCAATAAAAATAATACAAGGCGCATTTTTCTTAGCTTGTTCAAACATGTCTCTCACGCGCGATGCACCTACACCAACAAACATTTCTACAAAATCAGAACCAGAAATAAAGAAAAATGGCACAGAGGCTTCGCCCGCAATAGCTTTGGCCAAGAGAGTTTTACCTGTTCCAGGGGGTCCGACTAACAAAACACCTTTAGGGATCTTTCCGCCTACCTTGGTAAACTTACCTGGATCAGATAAGAAATCAACTAACTCAGCAACGTCCTCTTTCGCTTCATCCACACCAGCCACATCTGCAAAGGTTACATTTGACTCATCTTTAGGAATTAGGCGTGCCTTAGACTTGCCAAAGCTCATTGGATTTTTGCCACCCATGGCGCCACCAGCACCCTTCATGGTGTAGAGAATCACTGCAATTAACAATAAGATTGGCGCTAGAGAAATAACCAGTTGCTTAAAAAATCCATCTTTTTCAGGTGGCTTAGCAACTACATTTACACCATTGTCGAGAAGGTCACCCATTAAACCTAAATCACCAGGCGAATAAGTAGAAAACTGCTGACCACCAGCGCCCACACCAGAAATACTACTTCCGGCAATGGTTACCTCAGAAACATCCCCTTGTTTAACGCTTTGAATAAACTGAGAATAAGTAATCTCACTCTTCTGCTCATTCACTTCAAATTGACTAAAAATTGAGGTAAGAACACTACCCAAAACCAACCATAACAATAAATTTTTAAACATGGTGCAATACTAAAATTATAAAAAAATAAGACGGGTAACTATACCCTATTGCGTACTTACATATGAGCTGATGGCGTTTTTTCAAGGTTTTTCAACAAAAAAAACTAAATTCTGTCATAATTATTCACTTATAAAGTCAAACACTTACTACTATGTCAAAAATCAAATTATCAGTCCTTATTCTTACAACTGCCTTACTGAGCTCTTGTGGCTTCCACACCCCTGTTAAAAATACATCTCTGAATGCCACTATCGTCAGTGAAAGCTCTAATGCATTTGCCAATGAGTTAAAGACTAGATTTAACCAAGAAGCAATACAAAATCTAACCATTCAAATTGGTGCAGAGGTGCAAAAGCAACAAACCGCCTCATACAAATCTGGCAATACAGTAAACAGCTATACCTTAAGTTTAAGTGTGCCCGTCAAGGTCTTTGATGCTGATCAAAAGTTACTCCTATCTCAATCCTTAACTAGCAAACTACATCTTAATAAGATCGATTCATCACAAGCAGATAGATTGCAAATTGAAGAGTCTTACACCCAGCTAAGAAATACACTGATTAAAAAACTCATCAGAAGATTGTCAAAACTCAATGAGAATTAAGCCTGAATCGCTTAACGCTCAATTAACCAACAAGCTCGAATCACTCTATTTTGTTTTTGGTGCAGAATTTTTATTAATCGAACAAAGTCTTGGTGAAATAAACTCTGCTGCCAAGCAAGCAGGTTTTGATGAAAAAATCCGTTTTGAAATTGATGGAAATTTTGATTGGGGGCTGATCACTGCTGAAATCGCCAACATCTCTCTGTTCTCGCCCAAGCGCATTATTGAGTGTAAGCTCAAAACAGGAAAAATTGGCGTTAAAGGCTCCAAAGCTTTAACCACATTAGCAAGCAATATTCCCAACGACATTCTGCTGATCGTTACCACTGGCAAGCTTGACATGTCGCAGCAAAAAAGTAAATGGTTTAAAACTCTTGAGCAGTACGGTGGCGTCATTCAACATTGGGAAATAACCCGAGATCATTTGGTCGGCTGGATTAGTAACCATATGGCCGGTGTTGGGCTTGAAGCCAACAGCGAAGTTGCGCAAAGTATTGCGTTTTATACTGAGGGCAATCTATTGGCATCTATGCAGGAAATTCAAAAGCTAAAGATGACTTATCCTGATGGCAAAATAAATACTCAGGAGTTTCTTTCACAAGCGCAAGAACAGTCTCAATACACTATTTACGGCCTTATTGATGCTGCTCTACTGGGGGACGCCACACAAGTAAACAAAATTTATAAAACACTACTCAATGACACTGCTATGCCCATTCAACTTAGCAGTTCATTGTATCGAGAGATAAAATCTATTATCGGCATGTCAATTGAAATGCATCAAAATAACGATATCAATACTATCTTGCAAACTCACCGAATTTGGAATAAGAGAAAGCCTGTTATGACTAATATTCTCAAACGCTATCCTTATCAACGCCTACAAAAATTACTATTATCACTAGGACGTATTGACCGCTCCATCAAAGGCATGGATAATCTCAATGTAGTGGATGAATTACACACACTTTTATTAAATTTGGCTGGGAAAAACCAATGGGCTCAATAGAAAACTTAATTACCACACTGGGTAAAAACGCACGCATTGCCGCTAAGAGCTTGCGTAGCGCAACAACCAAGACAAAGAATAGTGCACTTGTTAATATCGCTATGCAAATCAATCAAAACAGAGAGGCCATTCTTGCAGCCAATCAACAAGATGTGGAGCAGGGTAAAAACAACCAACTAGACAACTCCCTAATTGACAGGCTCATCCTTGACGATGTTCGAATTGATGGCATCATTGAAAGCCTTCATCAAATTACCGCTTTGCCTGATCCAATCGGCGAAATTACCGATTTAAAATTCCGTCCAAGTGGCATTCAAGTCGGCAAGATGCGCGTGCCTTTAGGAGTGATGGGTATTATTTATGAATCTCGTCCAAACGTCACTATTGATGCCGCTGCCCTTTGTTTAAAATCGGGCAACGGGGTTATTTTGCGCGGCGGTTCAGAAGCCATACACTCAAATCTAGCCTTATATCAATGCATTAAACAAGGGCTAGATGATGCCAATTTAGATACGCACTGTGTGCAACTCATTGACACCACCGATCGCGCTGCAGTTAATGCGCTGGTTCAGGCATCTGAATATGTTGATGCTATTATTCCACGTGGCGGCAAAGGTTTGGTTGAAGCGATCAGCCAAAGCGCTACCGTGCCAGTTATCAAGCATCTTCATGGCGTTTGTCATACTTATATTGATAAAGATGCCGATACCGACAAAGCTATTAAAATTGCTTTTAATGCCAAAACTCGCCGTTACGGGGTGTGTAATGCCATGGAAACTTTACTGGTGCACGCATCAGCTGCTGGCAAGGTGCTACCTGAATTGATTGCAGAATACACACTTAAAGGTGTTGAACTAAGAGGTTGTGAACAAACCATGCAACTTTCCAAGCAAGTTATCAAGGCAACAGATGAAGACTGGGACACAGAATATCTAGATGCTATCCTTTCTATCCGCATTGTTAATTCCATGTCCGATGCGATCGAGCACATCGAGCAACATGGCTCGGGACATACTGAATCAATCGTTACCGAAAACTACACTTCAGGCCGTAGATTTATTACCGAAGTTGATTCTGCATCGGTAATGATTAACGCCTCCACGGGCTTCGCAGATGGCTTTGAATATGGCTTTGGCGCTGAAATTGGCATTAGCACAGATAAGTTTCACGTTCGTGGCCCAGTTGGCCTTGAAGGTCTTACTTCACAAAAGTACATCGTCCTTGGTGACGGCCACATTAGACAATAAACCCTACTCAAAAAATGAATACAGAAGACACATTAGCCGTTTTCCAACGCGGTACAGATGAAATATTGCCACTTGAAGAGCTTAAGAAAAAACTCGCCAAAAATCAGCCTTTGCGCGTCAAAGCTGGCTTTGACCCAACCGCACCCGATCTACATTTAGGTCACACAGTTCTAATCAACAAACTTAAACAGTTGCAAGATTTGGGTCATGAAATTCTATTCTTAATTGGCGATTTCACCGGCATGATTGGCGACCCTACCGGGAAAAGCGCCACACGACCACCGCTCACCCAAGAGCAAGTTGTTATAAATGCTCAGTCTTATCAAGATCAAGTTTTTAAAATTCTAGACAAGGATAAAACCACGGTTGTTTATAATTCAGAATGGATGAACAAAATGAGCTCTGCCGAGATGATTCAGCTTGCCTCACAGCAAACAGTTGCTAGAATGCTCGAACGTGACGACTTCTCCAAGCGTTACAAATCAGGCAAAAGTATCTCCATCCATGAGTTCTTATATCCACTCATCCAAGGTTACGACTCTGTTGCGCTTAAATCAGACATTGAGCTTGGTGGTACTGACCAAAAGTTCAACCTATTGATGGGGCGTGAATTACAAAAACAAGCGGGCATGGAGCAGCAAGTTATTCTCACTATGCCAATCCTTGAAGGCTTAGACGGTGTGCAAAAAATGTCTAAGTCTTTAGATAATTACATCGGTATTGACGACAAACCAGATGATATGTTTGGCAAGATTATGTCTATTTCTGATGAGCTAATGTGGCGCTATTTAGAGCTTTTAAGTTTTGAGTCGCTCGACACCAATCGCCTCTTGGAAAGCTGAAGTTGAAAATGGTGAAAATCCTAGAAATATCAAATTTCGCCTAGCAGAAGAAATCATTACTCGTTTTCATAGTAGTGACGCCGCTAAACAGGCACAACAAAATTTCACTAATCGATTTGCCAAAAACAAAATACCGGATGAAATGCCAGAATTTAGCTTTGCCTCAGGCATTAAAATCGCCAACTTATTAAAAGATGCTGGGCTGGTCAACTCAACCTCAGATGCCTTTAGAATGATCAAAGAAGGTGCCGCTAAGATCGAAGGTGTAAAAATATCCGATCGAAATCTTATTCCAGAAATAGGCACAGCTGTTTATCAGGTCGGCAAGCGTAAATTTGCGAGGGTGACAGTTCAGTAAAAAAATGTTATAATACTAACCCCTGGGGATGACATGGCTTCGACGAGGAGTTGGATCTCAAGGACGCATGCCGAGGATAAAGATAACTCGTAAAAATATGCTTTAAAAAGATAGTTGCAAACGAAAACAACTACGCTCTAGCTGCATAGCTAGCCGCTCCCTTGAGATTGTCTGTATTTCTTGGATAGCGGTCGCTTACAGACTCGCTAGGATTATTTGTTCCAGATAATTCGGTTAAAACTTTAGGAAATCGCTACTTACAT
>JGI26252J51714_1001096_pt1 | contig 12087 bp, 10 predicted proteins | sample SaaInlLV_10m_DNA_4_FD_51714 | JGI IMG/M metagenome (IMG submission 51714)
CGCCCAGTCTTACCGACACTACTACTTAGGTTTTCGTCTTGCCAGAACATATTAAATTTTTAATTTTACTTATCTTATGGATACCGGTTAAGCTACAGGTCAATGAAAGTCTTGGCAATTTTAAACCGGCTCACCCAGAGGCAAAAAAACATGAAAAAACAGTTACTATATATCTTAATTATATCATTTGTTCTTCTTTCAGCCCTGACGATACAATCAGCAGAAGAGAATCCACAAAGGGTAAACCTGCGTTCGTCTTACAGAAATTTGTCTGTTTCTGAAGCAGAGTCAATGCCAGAAATTTATATACGAAAGTTTGATGAGTGGGGATTTTATGGGCACAGTACAATCATTCACAACTACGAGAAGAAGTCGATAAAGGGAGGCAATGTGGTAATAGACCATGCCACCGGACTGATGTGGCTCCAGTCAGGTTCTAAAGAGTATATGCAGTGGAATGCAGCGAATGGATGGGTAAGGAAGTTGAACACCCTGAAGTATGCCGGGTATAGCGACTGGAGACTACCGACTATAGAGGAAGCGGCATCACTGCTTGAACCGGGCAAGACGAATGCCCTTCACATAGACCCCATCTTTGACGAGGAACAGTGGGGGATCTGGTCTGGCGATAAACATGGCAGCAACACCTGGAGTGTTTACTTCAGCCTTGGTAACGTACGGTGGCGTTACAAAAACCGATATGTCCGTCCGGTTCGTTCACTCAATTGATTTCCGGCCAACACAAAAAAAGAGTATTAAAAAACCCACCAAAAAGGTGGGTTTTTTATAATGCTCCTCGGGTAGGATTCGAACCTACAACCTAATGATTAACAGTCACCCACTCTACCATTGAGCTACCGAGGATTTTGTTTTCCAGCAAATACTTACATACGAAATATTACAGTATTATAACATCAAATTCAACAATTACAATTTAACTACTGCAGTTACTATTACAATAGTCCAGGATTTTTGAAATCTCCTGCTTTAATCGATCGCGTGAAACAATTATGTCAATAAATCCATGCTTAAGCATGGATTCTGCAGACTGAAATCCCTTGGGAAGTGTTTTCCTGATAGTCTCTTTAATAACCCTTGGGCCCGCAAATCCCACAAGCGCACCGGGTTCTGCCATTATAATGTCTCCCTGTGAGGCAAAGCTTGCCATGACACCCCCTAGTGTCGGATCAGTAAGTACAGATATAAACAGCAACCCTGCATCCTGAAGTCTGGCAATGGCGGCACATGTCTTCGCCATTTGCATAAGAGAAAAGGCCCCTTCGTGCATTCTTGCCCCACCTCCTGAACCTGAGACAATAATAAGAGGTAATCTCAGTTCCAGTGCCATTTCGGCTGCTCTTGTAATCTTCTCTCCTACCACAGATCCCATGCTCCCCATTATAAAGCTTGAATCCGTAAGGCCAAAAACAACTTTCTTTCCATCAATAAAGCCTTTTCCAACCGTGGCAGCTTCATTTAACTTTGTTTTTTTCTGTTCACTTACAATCCGATCTTTATATTTTATACGATCCATAAATTTTAATGGATCAGCAGGCATCATATCATTCCAATATTCTTCAAAACTGTCTTTGTCGAGTGTTATATCTATGCGCTCAGCAGTAGACAACCTAAAGTGGTGATTACATTCCGGACAAACATTATGTTTCTCCTCCACCTTTTTTTTATAAACGACACTTTTACATCCATCGCACCTTTGCCATAATCCATCGGGTACATTTTTTTTCTTTCTAAAGAACAATTATTTTTCTCCCACAACTTTTCTATTAAAACTCTAGGCGTCTATCCAGCCCTTCAGTTTCTTGCATTTTTTTCTAAAGTATAGCCTCAGTTTTTCATTAACATAAAGGAATTTTTCTGCGCTTCTTTACGGAGCGCTTCTATTGCTTCTTTATAGTCATCCTTTGCAAAAATAGACGTTGCCGCAGCAAAGACATTTGCACCGGCAGATGCTGCATCAGAAATAGTTTCCGGTTTTATACCACCATCCACTTCAATATCAAGACTTTCAGGAGCTATTTCCCTCAACTTTTTTATTTTTTCACATACGTCTTTCTTGAAAGCCTGGCCTGAAAATCCCGGATAGACCGTCATTACAAGAAGCATGTCTATAGATTCAAGTAACTTTTCAACAGTCCGTTCGTGCGTATCGGGGTTAACAGCAACTCCCGCTTTTAATCCTCTATCTTTGATTAAATTGATAACACTCAATGGATCATCTGTTGCCTCTATATGAAAAGTCAGGATATCATCCTTATCTGTCTTCTGCGTAAATGACTCTACATATTTATCCGGATTCTCAATCATGAGATGGATATCGAGAGGAACTTTGGAAATTTTTTTTATTCCCTCAACTATAAATGGCCCCATCGTAATGTTCGGAACAAAATGGCCATCCATAACATCTATATGAATTAAGTCAACGCCTGCCTGCTCTACCTTTTTAATTTCATTCCCCAACTGAGTTGAATCGGCAGAAAGTATTGACGCAGATATTTTTGTTTGCATTTCTTTCACTCTTTAATTTATGACTCTGGTTTATCTGTCAGTGCCGCGACACCTGGCAATTCTTTACCTTCCAACAACTCTAGAAATGCACCGCCGCCTGTGGAGATAAATGATACCTTGTACGATTCCCCCATCCTGTGAAATGCAAGGTCTGTATCTCCGCCTCCTACAATGGTTAACGCATAAGCTGTTACAACTGATTCTACCATTGAGTATGTACCCCTGCTGAAGGCGTCTATTTCAAATGCTCCCATCGGACCATTCCAGATTATGGTTTTCGCATTTTGCATGGCTTCAGAAAAAAGCTTTGTACTTGCCGGTCCGATATCTAAAGCATACCAGTTATCCGGTACTTCCTGGAAGGTAACCAGCTTAGTCTCCGCATCGCCGTCAAATTTATCTGCAGCCACAAAGTCCACAGGTAAATATATTTTGACTCCCCTCTCCTTGGCAAGTTTATTTATATTCAAAACCTTTATCGCCACGCTTTCATCTACCGTTGCTTTTCCGATTCCATATCCGTTAAACGCAAGGAAAGGAAATGCCATTGCACCACCAATTATTATTTTATCAACCTTTTTTACCAGGTTTTCTATTATTTTTATCTTATCTAATACCTTCGCGCCACCAACGATAGCAACCACTGGTCTGGACGGAACATTGACAGCCTTCTCAAAATAATCAATTTCCCTCTTTAAAAGAAACCCTGCTGCCGACTGAGATACTTCCTCATTCATACCCACCATTGAAGCATGTGCTCTGTGGCAATTTCCAAACGCATCCTGTACCATCACATCACACAGGCTTGCCAGCTCTTTGGCAAACATAGGATCATTGTCCCGTTCTCCTTTATGAAAACGCAGGTTTTCAAGAAGCAAGACATCCTCAGGTTGCATTGCCTCNACCTGCTTTTTCACCTCTGAACCGATGCAATCTCCTGCCAATGTCACATCCTTATTCAGAAGCCTGTTAAGTCTCTTGGCAACCGGCTTTAAACTGAATTCCGGCAAGACCTTTCCGCCTGGCCTGCCAAGATGAGAGGCAAGNATTATTTTTGCACCTTCATCAAGCAAATAATTAATAGTTGGCAAAGTGGCCCTTATCCTGGCATCATCGGTAATATTCCCCTGTTCATCAAAGGGAACATTATAATCCACCCGCACGAATACTCTCTTGCCTTTCAGGTCAAGCTCGTTGATAAAAAGTTTGCTCATTATATAGAATCTATTTATATCTTTGCGATAAGATCTACGAGGTCTACCATACGATTTGAATAACCCCATTCGTTATCGTACCANCCTATCACTTTTATTAAATTGCCATCAATTACACACGTGGACATGGCATCCAGAATACATGAATGCTCGTTGTCTATTATGTCTGAAGAAACAATGGGATCGTCACAGTATTCTAAAATGCCCTTCAATTCATTATCTGCTGCAGCCTTTAAAACACTGTTAACCTCTTCAGTACCAGTTGCCTTTTTCACTGATACCACTAAATCAGTTACCGAACCATTTGCTACAGGCACCCGCATTGCCATACCATCAAGCTTTCCTTTGAGTTCCGGTATAACCTCCCCAATGGCTTTGGCGGCACCAGTAGTTGTCGGAATTATATTTATGGCAGCAGCCCTTGCTCTTCTTAAATCCTTGTGCATTACATCTGCTACATTCTGATCATTTGTATAGGCATGAATGGTAGTCATGAGACCTTTTTCTATTTGGAAATTATCATTAATTACCTTCACAAGCGGTGCAAGGCAATTTGTAGTGCAAGAGGCATTGGAAACAATTTTATGCTCTGGCCTGAGATCATTTTCATTGATCCCCATAACTATCGTAGCGTCAAGCGGATCTTTTGAGGGCGCGGATAAGATTACCTTTTTCGCTCCCGCCTCAAGGTGCTTTGCACAATCCGCTTTTTTTGTAAATATACCCGTCGACTCTATTGCTATATCAACCCCTAGCTCTTTCCATGGAAGCCCGGCAGGGTCTCTTTCCTTTGTCAGTTTAATCTCTTTTCCTTTTACAACTATCGCATCTCCTTTTACCTCGACATCACCATCAAACTTACCATGAACTGAATCATATTTCAAAAGGAGAGACAGTGTCCTGGCGTCAGCTAAATCATTTATNGCAACTACATCAATACCTTCCCTCTCTGTAATCACTCTAAATACGTTTCGGCCTATTCTGCCAAAACCATTTATTCCCACTTTAATTGCCATTTTTCAGATTCCTTTCAGTCCAATGTAATAGATAGTGCCGCCCTACAATTCAAAGCCAATTTATCCACAGATAGCAAGTTCATATAATTCCAGCAGGTCGTGACTCGTTGAGATGCCTTATTTGAAAAGCTGTTATTCCTGCCTTCAGAAGGGATTATTCAGTTAAAATGCAAAGTCTGNCTTTTCAAAATATAAGTATTCTATAAAATGAGGAAATACTTATGGATATGAGTACAACAAAGAGGTAAAATTCTAACACAACACCATGATTTGTCAAGGGTTTTTAGCCTATGTCAAAGGGAAGAAAATGTAGGATTTTATTGGCTCATCGAATTTTCCGTATACTTACCAACAGGCACACGGAACATAAATTGTTAGCTTAATATGAAAGTAATTATCATGAAAAAATACGCACTGTTATTCTTACTTCTGTCCAGCTGTGCTACAGTAGGCACCGTCTCTAAAATTGATATTAACGAAAATTTCCCTCATGATGAGATTCAAAAAGTTGCTGTCATTATGTTCGAAGCACCCGTCGACAAAAAAAAAGGCAACATACTCGCCCCAAAAGCATCTATAGACCCAAACGCAGGCGCAATCCTTTCAAGCATGACTGCCAGAGAACTGACAAAATGGGGAAAATATGTCGTTATTAATAGAAAGGCAGTAGAAGAAGAACTGAAATTTAAAAAACTCAAAGAAGAAGATTTATTGCAAGCACAAAACTATTTGAACCTGGGAAAGCAATTAGGCGTTGATGCTATAGTCGTTGGCAAAATTGAGCGTTTTGGAATTTCCTACAGAGCAATGTCCTCAGGGTTATTCGTAACACCAATAACAACAAAAGTATCATTTACCGTAAGATGTGTGGACGTAATTTCAAATGAAACGATTTGGTCTGCTAAGATTAAGGGCAACTCAGTAATGGACAATGAGAGAGCCCTGGCATCTAAACTTATTTCAGAAACGTTTGAANNGCTTAATACAAAATTAAACGAATAGGGCGCAAATTNCTAACAAACCGTCTCCTNCCCACCAGAATACCTACCATATAATTTNACTGNAACCCAAAAATAAGTAAAAATGGTACCTGTNTATACAAATCTATAAACAGTTTCCTGACAATATACTTACACTATTCTTACTACATTTTAGCNACTTATCTACTACATATTGTGAANGCAATAAAAAAACATACAAAATGTTGTATTTTTTTCTTGACAACAGGCATTGTTCCTGCTAGACAATGTACATAAACTTAAAGTGACTTGACTTAACTTAGATAGATTCGACGAAAGGTGAGACATGAGTAAATGTTTGCAGATATATTATAACGAGGAGAGGGACGAAAACATCAAAGAGATGATTCAGATATTAAGAAAAGCAAAGGATTCTCCTTATTACAGGAGAAGATCGGATAGCGAGGTTGCCCTGATGGTCTTGAGCAGGGCACTCAAAAGTGAAGTTAAAAAACTAAATGGTACTGGGAAAAAATAATGATAAATAAAAACTATAAGATTTTTCTATTTACCGCTTGATACTTCTAGAAACTTGATGAGTACGGGGGTAAATGTGACCGGAGCCTTCATCTCCGTTACTTCAAGCCTCGCCCTCCCGTGTGCCGTCACAGCGTAATCGGGATTGCCGTGCTCACCTGACGGGGGTCTTAACTCCTTTCCCCCTCGTCGCCTGACGGCAAAAGGGCTATCTCACCGCAAGAGAATAGCCCTTTTTGCCGTCTTAACAGTTTCTAATTTAGCTAATTCACCCATGCTAACGCTAAATGCAATAGCACGGAAAGCTTATCTAAAACACACATTTTGGAGGTGACAAAGAAATTGGCAAAAAAAGCGATCAAGAAACCAAAGACAAAAGCAAAGCTAGCTACCAAAAAGCTAGTTAAGGCAAAAGCGAAACCAGCCCCCAAGAGTAAAAAAGAAATCAAAAAAGAAAAACCGAATATAAAAACAGAAAAAATACAACTAACACAAAGCGTATAAGATTTCAGAGAGTGCTTTTGGGCCTAAGGCATGAATTTCTTTATTTATGCTTATGCCGATTTCCTCCTGTATCAATCCCTTTTGCCGCCCAAACGAAGCTGCTTAGCAAAGCTCCGCTCTACAAAAATAAAAAACATACCATGTGTTATAACCTGTCAATCCTATTATAAAAATGACCAAACAAACTGTCTTAATCACAGGTGCTAGTGGTTTTATTGGCACTGAATTGATTGCCCGAATAAACAAAAAGTATGACATTATTGGCATAGACAAGACACTACATAACGATCGAGACAGCAGTGTGTTGTGGTATAAAGCCGATATATCTGACAAGAAACTTTTACAAGACATTTTTCGTAAAATAGAAGCAAAAGTTTCAGGAAAGATCGATTATGTATTTCACCTGGCAGCATATTATGACATGACAAACAAAGCAAACAGAATGTATCGTGAAATCAATGAAAACGGAACCAGATACTTACTGGAAAATTTGATACATTTTACTGTGAATAACTTTGTTTTTGTGAGCAGTACAGTGGTTTTTAGGCCAACCATTGGCAATGACAAACTCAATGAAAACTCTGCCTTGAGCTCATTCATGCATTATGGAAATTCGAAGATTGCGGGAGAAAAAATAATAACAGAATACAAGGAAAAATTAAAAGCAACAATCTTTAGACTTTCAGCAGTATATTCCAAGGATTGCAGATCTATACCGCTTGCAAACCAAATCGCTTTTATCTGGAAAAGATGTTTTGGTTATAAAATTTTGCCAGGAAAGGGCATAGGCGGTATATCTTATATACATATCGAAGATGTACTAGACGCCTTTGAGAAGTCCATGCTGTTAGCGAAAGAGATACCTTCTGGTTCAATAATGATTTTGTCTGAGGAGAATCTTATCTCAAATAATGAACTTTGTGGCCTTGTCTTCCGTGAGATTTATGGCAAAAGCATGAACTTCATTCATCTACCAAGGTGGGTTGTGTGGCTTTGTATTTATACTGTAAGTAGTTTTTGCTCGCTAACAGGAAGGCATTACTTTTTTAAACCATGGATGCTAAAATTGACAGACAAAAAATATCAATTTAACATTGAGAAAGCCAAAAAGACATTAAAATGGCAACCCAAATTTCAATTGGAACCATATATGGCAACATTGATTAACAATATGAAAACCAATACAAGCAAGTGGTTCGCAGCCAATAATATGAAATAAAGTACTTTACCGATATGCCATCCTATGTGTTTTTACCTCCACTCACAATCTAACAAATAACATCTACAGAAATTCCAGGAAAAAGTTCTACCGCCGTGAATACCCGTTTTCGTTTGCGTCATAATATACATTGGTGTATATTTGCTTTTAATAACATTATAAATTTTACATCCTTACAGACCAAAAACGGATGCTCTCTATTGGAGAAACGTATATGAAGAAACTGCTTATCATATGTACTTTCACCTTAACACTCTTTTTTTCCAGCACTGTTGGATTCTCAGACATATTAAAGGATTTAGATAAATTCCAACAATCGTTAGGTGACTGGGTAACACAAATCGAAGAGCTGAACAACAGAATATCGAATCTGGAAAGCGGTAAAGCATCTAGCGAAAAGCAGGCTGAAGAACTTAACCAGGGCTTGGCTAATATAGAAAATCTATTAAGCGACATGGACGCTAAAGTTGAAAGAGTTGAAAACATGAGTTCACTGGAAGGAGTAAAAGAGATCGTAAAGTCATTTGAGGGAACACTGAATGTCTTCAAGAAACGATTTTCCAAGCTGGCAAACAGGATCGAAGATCAGGAAGTTAAGACTGCGGTACTTGAAAGGATGTATAAAACGGCAAACAAACCATTAGACACATTGATGAAGGCTATAGACGAGCAGAAGAGTGTCATCAACAAACTGGGAGACAAACTGGTAAAACAGGAAGAGCTCATCCTGTCCATGAAGGAGAGCCTCCAAAAGCAGACATCCCCGGATGAATCTCTTGTAAGCGGAATTGAAGAACTCAATTCCAGATTAAGCAAACTTGAGTCAGGCGTTTTGGTGCAAGCGGTAACGGAACATGCTAAACACGAAGATGAGAAACATGCTGCAGCCCCAGCCGAACACCATGAAGAAGCGAAGCATGCCGCGGCCACAGCCGAACACCATGACGATGTGATGCATGCTGCAGCCCCAACCGAACACCATGAAGAGCCACAAGCACATGTTGAAAAAACAGACCTCATAGACATAGGAGAAGGCTTTTTTGTTAAAAATATCAAATTTGAACCTTTCGGTTCGTCTTCCCAGATAAGCGGTGTAATAGTGAATAAATCTGACAGAGACCATGGCATGATTGACTTTAAAGCTCTGGCTTATAATAAAGAAAATATCCATTTGGGAGACCAGGGTTTTTCTATTTATGGATTTAGCAAAGGCAAGACCAAATCTTTTGAAGAAATAATTGTTGGTGTCATCTCCAAAGATATTAGTAAGTATTCGATTTATCCTGCCAGAATGCCATTAGTTTCCGATACAGGAGAGAGCATAGTCAAGATTATCGAAATAGAAAAAGCAGTTGCGGTTGCTAAGGCTGAAACAAAAGAGAAGACAACGCCAGACAATCTGGAAGACTTAATATTTGATGAAACTACTCCTCCAGAGGAGTTGGAAGGATTTGAAGAAATCGGCAATGGGTTTTATGCCAATAATGTTTCATTTAACGGTTTTGGATCTTCCTCTTCCGTGACAGGAAGCATAAAGAACAATTCACAAAATAACTTTTACAATGCTTCTTTTGTCATGAAAGTATTTAGTAAGACGTACGGCATGATCACAAGTCTGGATTTCTCAGTAAGAAGTATTAATAGCGGAGACACTAAGGTATTTGAAGAAATCATTTCGGGGGTACAGCCTGTGGATATCGATAGGTATGAAATAACGTTTAAAAGCTCTTATTGAGATATTGGAAACTCTTCGGTAAGGGACGAAGATGAGCCCCATTCTTCATGAGCAGTTCCATGTGTTTCACTCGGCACTCCGTGAGAAGTAGTTTCTTGCCCATGATGTTCCATTAAAGAGGCTCCGTGATCTTCTTTTTGATGAGGCACAGTATCATGATCCATGAAAGAATCTCCGTGCCCTTCATGTTCCCCGCCATGACCAGCTTTCAGTACCTCAGGCAGGTCATCTGACAGCTTAAGAGATCCCGGAGAATCTTCAAGTTCTAATATGATAGGCAGGTCTCTCTTTACTCCCGCCCCTAATTTAATTATCATTTCGTCTACATCCAGGAGATCCATATCCTGTGTAGAGACGACTATATCAGCCAGATTTATATTCCTGGCTGCTTCAAGCGCTACGATTAAATCTCCTCCCAGACCGGTCATAGAAACCCTTCGCAGCCTCTCACCCTCTGCCGTTGCCCTATCAACGAGCAATTCTCCAGCAGCGTGTTTTACATGCATATAATGGTCCCCTTCCGCCTTCTGTTCAATCATGAATTTATTCGCGCTGGCAATAATCCGCGTAACTTTAGTATCCATTTCAGCTTTCAGGCCTACTATTTTACCCTCCTTATCTGATTGTATTTTTTGTGCAAGGGCCTCTGTAGAAGCGTCAATCGTCTGNGTAATACCCCTTTTGCCAACGGCCCTTTCTTTTGCCACATTCAGTAACTCATCTAGCTCTGCAAGCTTAACATTTTTAATCTTTCTTTCTAGCTGCGTGTCAAACCTCATGTCAAGAATAAGCCAGTCAATCACACGAACGTGCCGTGATTTAACCTGGCTTGAAAGTAATATTTTAGCTTCTGCAGCCCTTCTACGCTTCTCATCAGGGTTATAAAGATTTTTTTCCGTCATTTTTCCTAAAACGCTTCTGGCAACGTCTTTTGCTTCACTCTCTACAAACATCTTGTATCTGTCACCAGGACCTATTTCCTGACGAATCTTGTTCGCTTTNCCATCCATTATTTGATATTTCACAATAATGTCAACGGTAACATCATAGTCATCTGCAGTTCTAATGCGTATCTCTTTTGACTCAATCTTACCCTCTGCATTACGTGCTTCCCGTGTCAGACTAAGCGTCTGTACAGTACCATCAAATAGATCCCAGGTTTCAATTTGTCTTATAAATCTATGCCAGCCTGGCGTATAGTCCTTTTGTACAACACCCCTGCTAAGACCCCATATTGTAGTTTTAACTCCTATCTGATCAATCTCAACCCTGATTATCATAAACCTTACACCAACAACAATAACAATGATAGCTATCACAATACTTAGAGGTATGAAATATTTAGCAATAAACTTGGCCAGAAACTTTACCATTAATCCGTTCTCCTGATACTATTCTATTTTAATATAATCCTGGAAAGGGCAAAAAAACGCCCAGAACCAGTTACTCTGTTAATGTCCCGAATGTCCTGCTGCCGCTGGATGTCCTGACGCTTCGCCATGCCCGGACGGATTACCATGTACTGCCCCTTCTCCATGAGAAGACCCTTCCTCCTTAGCGGGCGGTTGTGGCACTTCGCTCTCACCCGTTTCGCTGAGCAGTCTTTCTCTTATTCTTAATTGAGGTATCTCCTCTGATGACTTTAAAACAGGAGTTCCTATAACCTTGGCATTACGCAACCGTCTTGCATATTCCATCTTGACAAGATTGCGGCCGCCTGCACCCTCAAGAGCTTTTTTAAGNGCGAAGATACCCTCCGCTTCTGCCTTCTTCACTGCAAGTATTGATGCAGCGTGTTTTTCCAGTCTATCATACTCCGCATCTGCATCAAGCATGGCCTTAATAAGATACGCCTTGCCGGAATCCCTGATTTTGTCTGATTCAGCTTTTGCGGCTCTCTCCATTTGATGTAGTGTTCCCCCAAACCTGGATATTGCCACATCCAGTTTCTTTGTTTCCTCGGTAACTACCCTATCCTGATTTTTCCTTGCAGCAGATGCCCTCTGCACCTGTTCTTCAACCTCTTTATCTGCAAGCCTTCTTTCGTGTATCTTCTCCGCATATTCTCTGTAGTAACGATAATCAATGAAATTCAAAGAGGTTACGAATATTCCATGCGGGTTTAACAAACTGTTCAACTCATTAGTTGACGCCCGGATCTTTTCCTCTCTTTTAACCGAATCAGGAAATTCACTAATGGACAGATCCCCAAACTCATATCTACAAATAGTTCTCGCATAGTCCCATATCCACTTTTCCTTAAATTCTTCACCGAAACCGGTGTCCTGAACAACTTGGTTTGCTATCTTCGAAATTAATTTATATTGTATAACCAAATCGATACTCACGTCACCCCCATCACGAGTCTTGAGTATGA
>JGI26252J51714_1001103_pt1 | contig 12006 bp, 9 predicted proteins | sample SaaInlLV_10m_DNA_4_FD_51714 | JGI IMG/M metagenome (IMG submission 51714)
GATAAACTGTTAATAAAGGCATCACAGGACGTAAGAATATAGAACAAGTGCTCTTACCGTTAGAATAACAGGTCCAGGGAAGTCTTTCTATGCCGTTAACCATTAAAGCAAGTATAGTGTCCCCCGATTACCCCGATTAAAAGTATTATGATATCAAAGGATATTATCATGTCGGTATTACAAAGAAAAAACAGGTTGTGTGAAAAGATTAGGAAAATTAAAAAGCTGTACACACATGATTATAAATCTTTTATTCTAATTTTCTGTTTAAAAATATCTCCTTTGCGTTATAGCTTACATAAACGAATCACGACACATCTTTTTTTTGATTGTTTTGTCAGCGGTAGAGAGTACATTAGATTTTAATATGAAATATATAAGAGGATTTACAGGGATTGTTTTAATAATATTGTATTTTAACCTGGCAGGATGTGCAAAATTATCTGAAGATATAAGAATATCTAAGGATAGTAAGGGTTTAATAAAAATCGGAATGACAGAAGCTCAGGTTACTGAGATAGTAGGAAGAGGTGTTAGCTCTCAAGATTATTACCATGTGAATACAACAGAATATGAAAAGCATACTATTTGGAAAACTCGTAGTAGTTTATTGTCTGATTCGATTACAAACTATACGTTTGAATTCAGAAATGGCAAGTTAACAGACTGGAGTAAGAGTGGTAGTAAGTAATAAGTAACCGGATTATAAGTTGATCATCGTCTCAGAAACAAATAAATATTAGGGCATTTTATGCATCTCTGGACATTAATAGTCAATATTGTAGATGGTTTTAAGAACTCGTACAATTGAGCTTTTATAGGATAGAATAAAAAAGGGGTAGAGAAATTGACTTTCTATACCCCCTCTCACTTCTCAAAGTATTTGGCTACAAAATGGTCACAAATTTCATCCTTAACTCACGCTTAATTTGTCGTAAGTCGTTTCATAGTATGGTGGAGGATAGGAGAGTCGAACCCCTGACCTTTTGAATGCCATTCAAACACTCTCCCAACTGATCGCATCCCACGGTAATGTTCGTAAGCTTAATGGTGCTATTGTTTATAGAAATACTAAACCGATAGATCCGAGAACCCTACAATTTAAACAGAAGATCTGCATATGTTGGAACAGGCCATAATTTTCGAGGAATCAGTGTTTCCAGCATATCAATGTCTTCACGCAAATCAGTCATCGTGATATGTACCTTATCACGAAAAGCCTCAGCACTTTTTAAACTGTCAGGAGTATTGTTCGCCTTCTCCCGATCAGATTCCAGCTTCTGGGTGTTTCGATATGCTGATTCCAAATGAGTCGAAATCCGTGAAAGCAGGTCTCTCTGAACGTCCGCAGATGCATTCACTGCTTCCAATGTTTCAATTCCCTCAGCAAGCTCTTTTGTATAATGTATAATCGCCGGAATATATAAACTCTTCACCATATCAAGTGCCGCATTTGCTTCAATATTAATCTGCTTGGAATATTGCCCGAGATAAATTTCATATCGGGCGAGTACTTCTCCTTTCGAAAGTATCTTATACTTTTGAAACAAACCAATAGATTTTTTATTCGGAAAAGATTTGAGTGCTTTCACGGTAGAATCAATATTTGGCAACCCACGCTTCTCCGCTTCTTTTTCCCACTCTCCCGCATAGTTATTACCATTGAAAATGATTTTACCATGCTCTCTCATAGTATCTTTTATAATGGCAGCTGTCTCTTTGTGAACATTCTTTGCCTTCTCAAGTCTGGTTGCCATTTCATCAAGCGCTTCTGAAACAACGGTATTCAATACAATACACGGTCTTGAAATCGAACCGGATGAGGGGACCATGCGAAATTCAAATTTGTTGCCGGTAAACGCAAACGGTGATGTGCGGTTTCTGTCGGCATTATCCTTTGGAAGCGCCGGTAGAGTATCAACTCCCACCTTAAGAGTAGTAGACGCTGTTGACTTTGCCTTCTGACCCTTCGCAATTGTCTCCAGAATCCCTGTCAACTCTTCACCCATAAAAATCGAAATAATTGCCGGTGGGGCTTCATGCCCACCAAGACGATGGTCATTACCTGAGTTTGCAGCAGATCTTCGTATTATGTCCGCGTGACGGTCAACAGCACTAATAAGTGCACAGATAAAAAGGAGAAACTGCGCGTTATCATGTGGAGTCTTCCCGGGTTCAAGTAAATTAGCACCTTCATCTGTGCTCAATGACCAGTTTGTATGCTTTCCTGAACCATTAACTCTCGCATAGGGTTTTTCGTGTAAAAGGCAAACCAGACCACGCCTGATGGCAACTTTCTGCAATGTCTCCATTACAAGTTGATTGTGGTCAGCCGCTATGTTTGCTGTTGTAAAGATTGGCGCCATTTCAAATTGTGATGGAGCAACTTCATTATGCTTTGTTGTTGCGGCAATCCCCAATTTCCATAACTCTTTGTCCAGGTCCTTCATAAAATCGGCGACACGATCTTTAATCTGTCCAAAATAGTGGTCCTCCATCTCCTGCCCTTTCGGTGCCGGTGCGCCAAAGAGCGTTCTCCCTGCCACAATTAAATCTAATCTTTTCTCAAAGAATCTTTTATCTACAAGGAAATACTCCTGCTCAGCACCAATGTTTGCAGTAACCTTATTAACCGTTTTATTCCCCAGCGAGCGTAAAACACGAAGCGATTGTTGTGAAACCGCAGACATTGAACGTAGCAACGGTGTTTTCTTATCTAACGCTTCACTCGTATATGAACAAAATGCCGTTGGAATACAAAGTGTAACATCACCTGCAGCATCTTCTTTCAGGAATGCCGGAGACGTACAATCCCATGCAGTATATCCACGTGCTTCAAAGGTGGCCCTGAGACCTCCGCTTGGAAAACTTGACGCATCAGGTTCACCTTTAACAAGCTGCTTACCGGAAAACTCCATAACTACTCCGCCTCTCGGTGTCGGTGAAATAAATGAATCGTGTTTTTCTGCCGTACTCCCTGTTAGTGGTTGAAACCAGTGTGTATAATGTGTTGCCCCCTTTTCAATTGCCCAATCTTTCATAGCATTTGCAACTACATCCGCAACCTCCGGTGGTAAATGCAACTCATTATCAATGGTTTTTCTAAGTGCTTTATAAGTATCCTTAGGCAGCCATTTCCTCATTACATCATCATTAAATACATTCGTCCCAAATATTTCAGTAACATCCATTTTGTGTCCTCTTTAGATTGTTCTCTATTTAAAATATTTTATTATTATACATCTACACCTTTGATTATCTGAATTATACTTTTCCTTTAGCATTAGCTGGTAGATATTTGCATATACTGTTCTTCTCTCTACTTTAAGGTTATTATTGTTTCCTCTTTCAAAATAAAAGTTGCAAGCTCCAATTTATAATTTATCTATCAACTCCATGTCTCTTTTTCAGGATACGTTATTGTTGAATCTAATGAGAAAAAGACAACATTAAAGAAGCACGTAATTAATCCTGCAATATTAAAACCTTTAGCCAGCATTACGACCTTGTGATGAGGTGAAAACCTTACGATACCGCCCTACAATCATCAAGAAATTTTTTCGGTACAACATCAATATACGCAATTTTTTCGGCTGAGTCAAGTTACTGCCTGCTATTATTGCGATACTCTGCACCATCAATTAAGTATTCCGGTAGAGGATTAAGAGTGATTAACAGAGTCATAACTATCTCACGATACTAGCCTTATAAGATTTTGTAACAAAAAATATTGCAAGAAAGAGTAAGTTAACAGACTACCAAAGTAGAATCTATTTTTATATACAACCTAACTAGAGCAAAAACCTTACCGTATGGCGGTGACTTTATGAGAAAAATATAAATTTACTTGGTAACTAAAATCAGATTGCACTGCCATTTTTACCCATTCCCAATAAAGTCCTTATTGAGAATGGCACATTTCAAAAACACTAAAACTACGGTAAAGACCTGTAACCATAATACTTAAGATTGATATATGAGAACTAATCATTTATAAATAATACTTGCCTAATTTGCTCATGAGTTTATAATTCCAGTACTAATATATGCCTTTACCAACCGTTTCGTACAAGTTGTCAATAATTGAGGTAAATGATTGCGGAAGCTCTTACGAAAAAAAACTTACAAACTTACCAATACTTTCAAGACAGAAAGGAGAATAACTATTTTCCAGAAACTACTCTTATATATTATTATACTCCTCGGCACTTCTCACATTTCAGCTAGCTATGCAACAGCTTATTCCGACACAGAATTAACGTCAGTAAATAATAATAACAGCTCTGAGATATCTGATTCACAAGATTTCAGTGATAGAGATGAACAGGTAAAATTACGTTCATCTTACAAAAAATTGCCAGTGAATAGCGTACAGAAAATGAGTTATACCAAAATTCTTAAAGCGAAGGAGTGTGGATTTTATGGACATAGTACAATTAAGCACGATTATGTATTGAAAGAGATACATAATGAAAAGGTAGTTATTGATCATGCTACCGGACTGATGTGGCACCAGTCAGGATCAACACAGGGAATGAACTGGGAAAAAGCGCATCGTTGGATAGAGCGACTGAATACGAAAGGATATGCAGGTCATCACGACTGGAGGCTACCTACTGTCGAGGAGGCGGCATCATTATTGGAACCGGAAAAAGCACATTTCTTTTTGCCATACGATGCGGATACAGCTGAATATTATAAACTGTCTCAATCAGATCATCCTCAAGAGAGAAATCAAAGTCCTCTTTTAAAAAATAAAAAAGGACGATTTTTTGACCCCGTTTTCGACAAAACACAAGGCTGGATCTGGACTGGTGACAGCTATCACCGCCTGGATGCGGCATGGCGAGTAGACTACTTCTCAGGCCTGGTGGATTGGGATGTCTACTACTACATTTTTTACTTCGTTCGACCGGTCCGCACGTTGGAATAACATGTCTTTGTGTTATTCACACCTATATTATTGAAATATTTTTTTCTTTAAATATCTAGTTCTATCGTTTTACATATCATATCTTCTCATTCACAACAGTGTTAATCCTGCAAAGTTTATTTCTTCTTGATATAATTTTATTAATTTTAATAAAGCTCCATCTTTAAAAGAGTAAAAGATAATATGGAATATCCAGAAATTAAGAATGAGAGATTTACTGTCCAATATATCATTACCATCAATGATAAGAGAAGTATTGAAGAACACGCTTCCGATATAACCCTTGAACAAACGGTAGAAGTACCAGTGGATTGTATACCGGAGAAACATTTCGAAGACGGTATTATTGGAATAGTTGAAAATATTGGACTCAGCGGGGACATACCAAACCAATATATTGTATCCATAAGTTACCGCACCGATATTACAGAGTTCAGCATTCCACAGTTTTTTAATGTTCTCTTTGGAAATATCTCTTTAAAAAACAATATTAGGATTTCAGATATTACTTTTTCCAAGTCGTTTTTTTCTGTTTATAAAGGGCCGAACTATGGAATTGATGGCATAAGGAAACTACTCGGAGTATATGGACGCGCCCTTGCCTGCTCAGCTCTTAAGCCAATGGGCCTTCCGATTAAAGAATTGTCAAAGATGGCTTCCCTGCTTGCTAAGGGTGGTATTGATTTAATTAAGGACGATCATGGCATTTCAAACCAGAAATTCCATCCCTTTAAGGAAAGAGCAAGCAGATGTCAGGAGGCAGTGGAAAAAGTAAACGCGGATAGAGAGAGCAAAACTCTCTATTTCCCCACGGTTTCAGGCAGATTTGAAGAGATTGAAGAACAGGTTCAGCATGTCCTGAAAGAGGGTATAAGAGGCATTCTAATTGCCCCTATGCTCGTCGGTCCTGATACCGTCAGATATATTGCCGATAAATACAACTTAATAATAATGGCCCATCCTGCCCTTACCGGTACCCATTTCCATGACCCCACACACGGTATAGCACCTTCTGTCTTCCTGGGTACTCTTTTTCGTATGTTGGGTGCTGATATTTCTGTTTTCCCTCACGCCGGTGGGAGATTTCATTTTACAGAAAAGGACTGCCTTACAACCAGCAACTCTCTTCGTTGTACTAATGGTTCCTGGAAAAGCTCTTTTCCCTGTCCTGCCGGAGGTATTAATATGGACCGGATCTCTGAAATTAATGAGTTGTATGGGGCTGATTCGGTTTTCCTGATTGGAGGCTCTCTTATGCAGCACTCTACTGATCTTTCCTATTCAACAAATGTCTTCATGCAGAAAATAAAATCACTGTATAAAGAGAGACTCTGTGCGCCGGAAGAGCCATTTGCCTCCTCATGCGAGATCCCATCAAAACCTGAACAGATTATAAATCATCCAATTATGAAAGGTGAAGACTTCAAGTGGTTAGGACGTTTTGTAGAAGAGTATAAAACTGACCAAGGTTTTGATTTCAGCAGCATTAATCGTCAGGAACTTATCGGTAAATTTGGGGAAAAGACCGCCTTTGATCTGCGGTATTTTGAAATCGAACCGGGTGGTTATTCCAGCCGGGAAAGACACGTGCACGAACATGTAATTATAGGTGTCCGGGGGAATGGAATACTGATAAAAGGGGATTCATCTTTCAACATCTCTGTTCACGATGTTGCCTACATCTCCCCTCTTGAAAAGCATCAGTTACGTAATGAGGAAAAAGGGCCTTTTGGCTTTTTCTGCATTGTAGATCATAAACGTGACAAACCAATTGTGATAAAAGATGATATTATCTCTTACTGATTATAAAGAAAGAACAATAAACTTGATAATCCAGCGTCGATATTTGCAATACTTAATATTTTAACTGACAAAATATTGCTGTCCCGTAAAGAGGCTTATTCCCGGAACATAGATAACGTTACAATGACATTTGATTACAAGTGTATATGTTATCCTTCTGGTGACAGGTTTTTGTGGATACTAAAAGTTGTAAGTGATTACATTAGAAATGCTTACTAAATGCGGAAGGGGGGATTTGAACCCCCACCCCCTTGCGGGGACTAGGCCCTCAACCTAGCATGTCTGCCGTTCCATCACTTCCGCTTAGTAGAGTGCTATTTTAATCCCATATAGATAAAAGTCAAATATGTTTCTGGACAATATTGCAAGTTTAATATAAACATATTAAATGAGGAGGCAAAAAATGGTTGTCAATTTCAGTATTGTGCCCATAGGCAAGGAAAGTAGTTTGAGGACACCGGTAGCAGATATATTAAAAATAGCCAGCAAAAACGGAATCAGTTAAAAACGGTATACCATAGTACAATTTTGAAAGGTGGCTTGAATCTGTTTTGCCTTGCTCCCCTTCCAAATAACACGGCCTTAACTGTTTTTAAAAAGATGTGAAAATCCAAGGTAATAGAAAGATTCTTGATATAGAAAAGGTCATACTGAAGCTTCTCAATACTATCCTCAACGCATACCCCATGTTTATAATTGACTTGGGCCCAACCGGTAATTCTAGGTCTTATAGAGTGCCTTAAAAAGAAAAAGGGCACTTTGCTTGTAAACTCTTCCACTTCTTCCTGAATCTAGGTATAGTCAAGCAGGTCAGGTTCTCGAAATTTGTTTACTAAAGAGTTGAAAATTATCTGTTAAAAGAGTGCGTAGTTCACCCTTGTATTTATCAATATCGTTAAAAAAGCCAAAACACTTATCTTTGAACTTTATTCCTCATTTTGGATTATGCTGTTAAGGTGCCTCAGCCTGAAGCGGAAAAATTAGAGTAAATCAGAAAGATTGTAATTTTATAACCCCGTTTTCTATATTTCAATTAGATAGGTATGGTGTTTCCCGACTATAGAAATACCTCGTTATGTGTCACTCTCAATTGAGCTTATTAGGCATCGTTACTTACATTGCAGTCACCACTCATTTAGTATTTGAATGACTTCCCGAAGAGCAAAAATCTTTTTTCATAATACCTGAATGACAACTCAGACAAAATCAAAACTATTATTAATGAAACGACGGGAGTTAACCAATCAATATAGTGGGCAGATGTAAGTGGAATAATAGCGACGAGACCGTTATACACAATATGTCTCGTAGGTGTATGAAAAAGATAAATTGCAAAAGACCTAAAGCCAAACCAAACAAGCAAATTATGCTTTAGCACTAAAGACAAGTTACTGCTCCTGTTTAAAATAATAACTACTATAAATAAGCTATACAATATCCCAAGCCATAAGTGAATGAGTGGACGTCCAAAACTTAAATGACTAGTTGGCCATATAGCCGCACCTAGCAAGAAAAACAAAAACAGAAAAACAATAAATCTATAATTGACAATTAGTATTTCACGTAGCCTAACATTCCTAATCGCTATTGCAATGCATCCTCCCATCAATATCGAATCGGATCGAGCAAATGGCAATATATATGCAGCATACCACTCCAGCGTGAAACGAAAAATTGGAGCCATACATATTGCACAACCAAAAATTAATAAAAGTTTTTTTCTGCTAACAAATTTAACCAATAGGGGGATTAAAATGTAAAACTGTTCTTCGACAGCCAATGACCAAGTAACTCCCATCCAAAGAGAGATGAAACTAATATCTAGGAAAAAGTTCTGAGTGAAGCTAAGATAGCCATATAGTGGAGTTCTTCCTTCAAATAACCCTTGAGTCCATTGTAAATCTAACAATGGTATGATAATATACAAGAGCACCATCAAGTAGTACAGAGGAAATATTCTACATATCCTTCTGATATAAAAAGTTTTAAAATAAAATTTTGAATCTTTCATATCTATAAGTATTCCAACTATGAGAAAGCCTGAAAGAACAAAAAAAAGATCCACTGCACTCCAAGTTAGTCGATGTGAATACCATATATATTTTAACACCGGCCACTCCCCCCGGATGCGCTTGATCCAATCTACATAATAAGCTAGGAGCATAATGATAATAAAGAATAAGCAATACTGCTATTCCACGTAAACCATCCAGCTCTACAATTCTTTTTGTTAAGTTACAATCTCTTCGTTTATTTGTCATAACTTTCAGAAAAGTCTAGAATTGACCTGCCCCCACGCAGACAAACACGAGCGCGAACCAACAATTCATGAAAAGAGAAAGGCTTGACAATATAATCATCAGCCCCGATATATAATCCTACAACCTTAACCTTTGTTGAATCTTTAGCTGTCAGAAAGATAACCGGCGTGTTGATACCTGCACTTCGAGCATCTTTAAGTATCGACAGTCCATCATATTCAGGCAGCTATGTCCTGTATGATAAGATCATAACTCATTGATAGATAAGCCACTGGCTTTATCAGTGAGTTATAAGAAAAAAAAACAGACCGAATCTCTGGCAAGGTTAAATCTAGGAAAAACCTTTTGACAGATTCAATAAACAATGTAGTATCCTCATTTTATATTACATGTAAAAGGTAATAAGGGCAACCTATTAATCCTTAATGAAAATCTGGAACTGTTTTATCTTGCTCCCCTTCCGAATAATACGGCCTTAACTGTTTTTAAAAATATGTGAAAATCTAAGGCAAGAGAAAGGTTCTTGATATAGAAAAGGTCATACTGAAGCTTTTCAATACTATCCTCAACGCATACCCCATGTTTATAATTAACCTGGGCCCAACCGGTAATTCCAGGTCTTATAGAGTGCCTTAAAAAAAAATAGGGCACTTTGCTTGTAAACTCTTCCACTTCCTCTTTGATCAAAGATCTGGGGCCAATAATACTCATATCACCTTTCAGAACATTCCATAATTGAGGTATTTCATCTATCCTGAAAAACCTTAGGATCCTACCCACGTCAGTAATCCTCGGATCAACTTTTGAGCCGGCCAAGTTTCTTTCCTTTTCCTGTCCACATTCCATGGTCCTGAACTTCACAATTTTGAACGTTTTTGCGTTTATGCTAACCCTTTCCTGGCTAAAAAAGACAGGCCCTCTTGACGTCGCCTTTATGGCTATTGCTACAACAACCGCCAATGGAAGAAATACTATAATTCCGAAGACAGAAAGGACCTTGTCTATAACCATCTTCACCTTTGTATTATATACATTTTTCCTTATTCCATAGAAATCAGCATAACCAAGCCAACTGTCATTTATATGTAATATCGGGACCTTTCCTGCAATATGTCCGTAGAACGTAGGCATATCATAGGTATCTACCCCATTAAATTTAATATTCATTATTCTTGTTAAGAGTATAGGGGACGAGCTATGAGTAATAGCAACTACCACGGTATCAACACTGTCGTTTTCTGCCAGAGAAGCAAGCATGCTTGTATCTCCAACGACTTTAGCTGAACCAATAATTAAGCCCTTCTTTTTTTCATCATCATCTAAAAAACCCATAACCTTGAAGTATTCAAATTTACACAAATCCTCATATACTTCTTTGCCTGCTTTACCGGCTCCTACAATAAAAACTCTTGACTGGACTTTTGAATATTTAAAAAACAGTTCAAAGAAGTATCGCCATAAAAACAAAAGAGAAAATATGATAAAATAATTTAAAATAAAAACTATCCTGCTACCTCTAAACGGATCAAAGAAATATAATACAAAAGCAATCAAGGTATTTGCAATTACTATTGCGATGATAAGTTTGACTAAATAACGGAAACGGTACAACTTTCCTTCAAAACTGTAGACCTCAGCAATATAGAAAAGAAAAAGGAATGTTAATAGCGATAAAGCCAAACCACCTGAACCATGATAGATTACATTTACAAACTCCCCGTACCTGATTGCGTATGACAAATAGAAGGCTGTAATAATTAACAGGAAATCCCCTGCCATAAGAATTAATTTTTTCCTTCGCAAACGTTTTAACATACTCTATTCTCTTACAAAAAACTGCGGAATCTTGGAGATATTCTTAAGCAGAATAGTATACCAACCACCACAAAGATAATTTACTTTCCACGCTCTATAATCTTCTATACTTTTTTTCAACAAATTTCTCAAGCCGCTATTGCTCACACCGCCAACCCTCATCTTTATCAATACTTCAGGAATATAATGTGAAGAAATCTTATTTTTTTCAAAGAGTCTCAACATCAATTCATAATCTGCCGCAATCCTGAAATCAGTATTAAAGAAACCGTATCTTTTGTAGATATCTCTTTTAAGGAACAGAGTAGGATGAGGAGGCATCCATCCCTTTTTAAACAATCCATCATAATAAGGTCTGGATTTCCAATACCTAACTGTTTTTTCAATATTATGTCTACCTACATACATGAGATCGCCATAACAACCGTCAACATTATACTCTATCATTTTGAAAACTACTGTATTTATAATCTCATTGTCTGGATAAATATCATCCGCATGGAGGAATCCCACAATCTCTCCGGTTGCCATCTGAAGGCCCTTATTCAGAGCATAATATAAACCATTATCAGGCTTACTTATCCAGTTTGAGATCTTATCCTTATACTTCCTTATAACCTCAACTGTACCGTCAGTAGAACCTCCGTCCACAATTATGTATTCAATATTTTCGTAGCTTTGGCTAAGAACACTATTTATACATTGCTCAATTAATTCTACTTCATTAAATACAGCAGTAATGATTGATACTTTAGTCATAATCTACAGAAATACTAACATGGACTAGGGTCCTGTAATAAACGAATAATCTGGTAGAACCGTTTATATTAAATAGCTTACTACGTCCACCTTGCTTATAATCTATTAAAAAACAGATGAAAGAAGCATCCTATGTAAGATCTGAGCATGTTCCAAAAGAGAAAAAAAGGTATATGTATTGTTAATTTAACAACTTAGCATACGTTATGCGTGAATGCAAATACCATATGAAATTTTATCCTATTGATTACTTTAAAATTATTGACGGAAAAATTAGACATGTAATAATGGACGTGATATCTGATATAGCCATTTAAATCCATAAAATCTTTAAGATATATATCATTAAAACGACTGGAGCAAATCATATCGCATATCACTTATAAAACTCAGTAAAAAAGCTAAAAACATTATATGCTAGCCTACAATTTGCCA
>JGI26252J51714_1001150_pt1 | contig 11660 bp, 13 predicted proteins | sample SaaInlLV_10m_DNA_4_FD_51714 | JGI IMG/M metagenome (IMG submission 51714)
AACACCTTCATCACTAAGAAATCCAGTAGAAAGATCAGCATCAGCATGAGTACAAATTAGATCAGTTGCATGAATAGTACCATTAAGATTTGCTATGAGAAGTTTTTTACCATCTTGAACAAATCCAAAAAGTTCACCTTTTTTCACTTGATCTAAACTACATGCTTTAATCCACTCAGACAAAAAAATCACCGATACTTGTAGTGTTGTTCAATTTCAGAATTTTCATCATAACGAGTTTCTTCAATTTCAACAAACTTTGCCAATTCCTCATCAGTATTAATGCTAAGCTCACGATTATCCCATTTTGATTCAATAAGATATGCAATCCAAGCTCTAACTTGAAAAGACATTTTTCGTGAAAGTGGTTCTAAGAAACCTTCAACAATAGTTCTTTCAGCCTCTTCATGACTAAGACATCTAGTTTTAAGATAGAAAATTTGTTCCTCATCAATTTGTGCAACAGATGCAGAGTGCGTTGCTTTTACATCATTAGTAAATATCCAATCCAGGAATTGCATCAGATTTTGCATCTTTATCTAATAGAATTGAACGACCAGATAAGAAAGAGTTTGATTTAGATGCATTTTCTTTAATTCTAATCATTCCTTTGAAAAGAGATTTAGATTTATTTCGAAGAATAGATTTTTCAACCACTCTTCCTTCAGTAGATGGACTTTCATGATTTACATTAGTTTGAATATCAAATGTTTGTTCATTATTTCCAAAGATAACTTCAGAGTCATTAGAAGATGCACCAGTACCATTAAGGAAATATTCAATTTTATATCTAGACAACATTGAACCAAATAATCCAGAATACCAATTCACTTTAGCATCCTGACCTAAATCAGTACGCTTTGTAGAAAAAGTTACGGCATGTTGGTCCATCATTTGTAAAGTAGTAATATCCAATTGGGCATTTGCAGCAACACTAGTATTCATTAATTCCAAATATGCTTGTTGAGTTTGAATATTTGGAGAATANAATTCTTGAATNAGTGTGGATTTNCTANTCTCATCTGCAAAAATAATATTTCTAGAAATAGTAGAATGTCCATCTTCAGAAAGACACGTCAAAAAGTGAATTGGTTTATCTAAAACAAAATTGCGTGGTATGTGGATAAATATACCAGAATTAAATGCAGCATTATTCAAAGCTGTAAATTTATCATCTTTGGNATTTGATGCNTCTAATGCTTTTTTTACCAATTCAGNATTATTTTGAATTGCATCAGATATTGAAGAGATTACAACACCTTGNGATTTTAATTCATCAGGTAAATTGATTTTATGNATATTAGTTCCAATTTGGATAATACAAATTTCATTATCTAATTCACTCAATCTTTTTTGAAGAAAAGCAGGAANTGTTTCAGTAGTNGTTATTGAAAGAGAGACTTTTTCAGGATCCATTTTTTTAGCATCAGTATACTTGTTGTATAACGGAGATGTCTCAATTGGNAGACTATCGTAAATTGATAATGAATTTCTTCTATAATCTTTAAGCCAATCAGGCTCATTTCTAGACGAAGAGATCTCATCAATGTGAGTAGTATTTAATTTAGAAAGAAGTTCTTGAGACATGGTTAATCATTGGGTTTTATAATTATCCTACAGAGTCATCCATTTCTAATTTAATGAGTCTGTTTAATTCAACTGCATATTCCATTGGTAATTCTTTTGTAAATGGCTCCATAAATCCATTAACAATTAATGATAACGCATCTTCCTCACTAAATCCTCTAGACATAAGATAGAAAATTTGTTCATCACCAATTTTTCCAACTGTTGCTTCGTGAGTAATTGTTGCATCCTCTTGATCAATTACCATGTATGGATAAGTATCAGTTTTAGAAGTATCATCCATCAGTAATGCATCACATCTAACAGTAGATTTCACACCAGTAGCACCTTTAGCAACATTTAGCATTCCTCTATAAGTTGAACGGCCATCCAATCTACTTACAGACTTTGATGTAACCTTAGAAGTAGTATTTGGTGCAAGATGTACCATTTTAGCACCAGTGTCTTGATGTTGACCTTTACCTGCAAATGCAATAGATAATGTCTCACCATAAGCTCTTTCACCCATAAGATAGACTCCAGGATATTTCATTGTTAATTTACTTCCAATGTTTCCATCAATCCATTCAACTGTTGCACCTTCATATGCATAAGCACGTTTTGTTACAAGATTGTAAACATCTGAACTCCAGTTTTGAATAGTAGTGTATCTTAATTTTGCNTCTTTGTGTGCAACAAGTTCTACAACAGCAGAGTGAAGNGATTCAGAAGAATATACAGGAGCAGTACAACCTTCGATATAGTGTACTTCAGCACCTTCATCAACAATGATTAATGTTCTTTCAAACTGACCAATATTTTCTGCATTAATTCTAAAGTATGCTTGTAAAGGCATGTCAATATGAACACCTGGTGGAACATAGATGAATGAACCACCACTCCATACAGCACTGTTCAATGCTGCAAATTTGTTATCCTCTGGAGGAATAATTTTGCCAAAATATTTTTTGAATAATTCAGGATGATCAATTAAAGCTTGATCAGTATCTAAAAACAAAACACCTTGTTTTGCTAAATCTTCTCTTAAACTATGATAAACAACTTCAGATTCATATTGTGCACCTACACCGGCTAAGAATTTCTTTTCAGCCTCTGGAATTCCAAGTTTATCAAAAGTATTTTTGACATTTTCTGGAACATCATCCCAATTTTTTTCTGTTTTATCAGATGCTTTGGCATAATAATAGATATTTTGGAAATCAATAACACTAAGATCTCCACCCCAAGTTGGCATTGGTTTATTCATAAAGATCTCATAAGAACGTAATCTGAAATCGAGCATCCATTGTGGCTCATTTTTCATTTTACTAATTTCAATTACAGTATCTTTAGAGAGTCCTTTCTTACTAAGGTGAACATACATTTCGGTAGAATCTTTAAAATCATATTTTGTATAATCTATATCCATATTTTCAGCAGATACATTCTCAGTTGCCATGCTTGACATAACTGCGTTATATTATAAATATATGAGGAAAAGTAGGTAGAGCTAAATAGCTTAAGCTAAAGTATACTCAAGATAAATTCAAAGAATTTTTCATAGCATCAAATGCACCTGCAACAGTATGAACTTCTGCAACAGTATTTTTGACTTTGAATTTTTTTAATTCATCTGAAGTAAATGGACCTATAGAAACAACAGATAGTTTTGTAAGATTATCAAGTAATGTATCAGTACCATAATCCTTGGACATTATCTCAAAAAATCCACGAACAGAAGAAGCACTAGTAAATACNACCCCATCAACTTTATTTTGAGAAAATAATTCTCNAAATCCATTCCATTGAGTAGTATCTCTAAATGCACAAACATCATACAGGTGAATTTCTAAAGCATCNATTCCAATCTTGGAAAGTAATTCTTTTAGAAAAGGTGTAGATGCACCACTACGTGGAACAATAACTTTTTTTCCAACAGCATTAAGTCTTGTAAATTCTTCACCAACACCAACTGATGAAAAAGTTGTAGGTTGATGGTTTACTTTAATTCCTTCTGCTTCAAGTGCAAGGGAAGTTTTAGGACCAACAGACATNACAATAGTATTTGCAACTGCTAATTGTAATTTTTCAATTTTTCTAGATTGTTTTGCAGTATCAAATAATAATTTAACAGCTTTTGAACTCATAAAAACAGAATAATCAGGATNNTATTTTGATATCGATTCTAAAAATTCATCAACAATTTTTTCACCTTTACTTACTAGTTCAATTGTAGGTAATGGAATTGGAGTTGCATTATTTTGTTGAGCAAGTGAAATAAATTCAGAAGCATCATCTTTTGAACGAGTTATTGCAATTGTTTTACCAGTTAACATTATTTCCATCCAATAACATCAGACAAATCAACTACTTTACCAATAATNATATTTGTAGGAGGNATAATTTTATTTTCTTTAACTTTTTTTGCAATATTTGTAACAGTACCTTTAATCATTTTTTGTTGNGGGGTTGTTCCATTTTGAATTACAGCAACAGGAGTTTTTTTATCNAATCCACCAGATATCAATTGTTTACAAATAACATCAATTCTAGATAGACCCATCATAATTACAATAGTNTCNACAGATTTTGCAAGATTTTGCCATTTGACAATCTCTTGTTTCTTTTCAGGATCCTCATGACCTGTAACAAAAACTACTGATGAGGCATACTTTCTGTGAGTAAGAGGTATTCCAGCATATGTGGCAGAACCAATTCCAGAAGTAATTCCAGGAACAATTTCATATTTTACTTTATGATCTTTTANAAATTCAGCTTCTTCACCACCACGTCCAAAAATAATTGGATCTCCACCCTTTAGTCTAACAACATTTTTTTTAGATTTTGCATATTCAACCATTAAATCATTAGTAGTATTTTGATGAGTTGTGTCATCACCAACTGCACGTCCAACATAGATTTTTTCAGCAGTTTTAGGAATCATAGAAATAATTTTTTTGCTTACTAATCTATCATACAAAACAACATCTGCTTTTTGGATTAATTCAACTGCCCGTAAAGTAATTAATTTACTATCGCCAGGTCCGGCTCCAACAAGATACACTTTTCCAGTCATGATTTATTCCATTCCTCCACTTTTTCCCTCCAATTTAATGCAAGATCATTGATTCCCTTACTACGTAGTTCCTCTCCTACTTGTCTGCCCAAAGATTTGGGATTATTCTTATCACCAGATCTAGTAACGTGTAAAGATTGTTTACCATCAACAGAAAAAGCAGATACAGACAATGTCATTTCAGAACCATTTGATTTTGCATATGCGCCCAAAGGAAATCTACATCCAGAATCAATAAAATCAGATAAAGCACGTTCAGCCTCAATTTCTAATCTAGAATCAAGATCTTCAATTTTTTTAAGCATTTCAATTGTTTGAATATCATCAATTCTTGCAACTATTGCAATAGCACCTTGACCAGGTGAAGGAGAAAAATCATCTATCGATAAAAAAGTAGATTGAATATCAACACCCAATCTAGAAATTCCAGCTTGTGCAAGTACTATGGCATCATAATTTTCTTCAGATGTTTTTTTAATTCTAGTTTCAATATTTCCACGAATTGGTTTAACAACAACATCAGATCTTTTTCTACTAACCTGTACAGCACGTCGCAGTGAACTTGTTCCAATAACAGAACCGGCTTTAATTTCATCTAAAGAAGAACCATCAGATGAAATGAATACATCATTTACTTTTTCACGTTTTGGAATTGATGCAATTATAAGATTATCAGCTAATTCAGAAGGAACATCTTTAAGACTATGAACTGCAAAATCAACTTCTTTTTCTGCAACAGCTCTATCAATTTCTTTTTCAAAAATACCTTTTTGTTCAATAGTAAATAATGGTCTTGTATCAGTATCACCTTTAGTAGTGATAGGTTTAATTTCATATTCAGAATCAGGATTTATTTTTTTTAATTCTGAAATTACCCAATTTGTTTGAGTCAGAGATAATTTACTACCTCTTGCACCAACTAAATATTTCAATTTTTCACCGACTTTAATGCAGTATGATATGCATCTAATGTTTTGTTTAGATCATTTTCAGTGTGAGCATCAGATAAGAAAACTACTTCAAATTGAGAAGGAGCTATAAAGATACCTTCCTTTAACAAAGTTCTAAATAATTTTTGGAATTTTTTGCCATTTGCTTTTTTTGATGTATTATAATCAACTACAGGCGTATCAGTAAAGAAAATCTGAAACATTGAGGCTGTAAAATTAATTTGGTGAGGAATATTCATGTCAGTTGCCATATCATCCAATGCAGTAGAAAATAGCAAATTGAATCTTTCAAGTTTAGAATATAGTTTATTTTTCATTTTATTCATCGTCTTAATAGAACTGATTGCAGCACTTACAGAAATTGGATTTCCAGCAAAAGTGCTTGCTTGGTAAACATTTCCTCCAGGAGAGAGTAAATCCATAATTTCTTTTTTACCACCAACAGCAGATATAGCAAATCCATTACTCAAAGCCTTAGCCAATGTAGTAATATCAGGTTTAATTCCAAAATGTTGTTGTGCTCCACCAGGTGACACTCTAAATCCAGTAACAACTTCATCAAAAATTAAAGGAATGTTATTTTCTTTAGTAATTTTTCTTAAATCTGAAAGAAATTTTTTTTCAGGTAAAATTAAACCCATGTTAGCTAAAATTGGTTCAACAATTACACCGGCAATATCTTTATGTTTAGAAATTGTTTTTTGTAAATCTTCAATATTATTATATTCAACTACAAGAGTATTTTTTGAAACTTCATCTAATCCACCATCAGATACAGAGATTCCATTATGTGCAGAACCAGAACCGGCTTTAACTAAAACAGAATCATGTGCACCATGATAGCATCCTTCAAATTTAATAATTTTTTTCTTTTTTGTAAATCCACGAGCTAATCGAATTGCAGTCATAGTAGCTTCACCACCAGTATTCATCAATCGTACTTTATCCATTGAAGGAAAATTTGCAAGAATTAATTTTGATAATTCTATTTCAGATTCAGTAGGAGTACAATACAATGTACCTTTCAAAAGTTGCTTAGAAACAGAAGAAATAATTTCTTTTCTCCGATGTCCCAAAAGTAATGCACCATATGCATTACAAAAATCAATGTAACGTCGATTATCTGCATCCCAAATATATGCACCATTTGCTTTTTTTGTAAAAAATGGGTAAGGTTCAAAATATCTTACAGGGCTATTTACACCTGAAGGGATTACTTTTTTTGCATCATTAAATAATTTTTTAGAAGTAATCATCATTTAGTCCACAATATTGTCATTATTATTCGTAATTTGAGCTCTTTGTGCTTGAAATTTACCACGAAACAAAAACGCTACAATCATAGTTCCAACAAATGGTGCACTCCAATATAGCCATAAATCAATAAAAGTTCCAGATAACAATGCAGGTGCAAACGCCCTAGCAGGATTCATAGATGCACCAGAGATAAATGCTAAAAATAGAATATCCAATCCAACAATCCCACCAATTGCAATACCACTAAATCCCCTCAATCCTTTTGTATATACAACATAAAAAATAACACCCATAAGCATAGCAGAAGCTAAAACTTCTACAGAAAATATTAAAAATATTGAGAAATCATGATTAGGAGCATTAGATCCAAGATTTGCTTTGTCTCCAATAAAATTTAAAACAAAAAGAGAACCCAATAATGCACCAATTATTTCTGCAACAAAATAATACAAAACTTGAATTTTAGTGATATGTCCTGTAATATAATATCCAATAGTAACTGCAGGATTAAAATGAGCTAAAGAGATTTTTCCAAAAGAATAAACTCCGATTAACAATGCAATAAATGGTGCAATAGCAGCAAAGGGAATTCCTAAATCACCATCAAAAAATTCTACGTCATAAACAATCGAACCCGTTGCAAAAACTACAAGAATAAAAGTTCCAATTAATTCTACAGTAAAAATTTGTAAATTAGAATATGTCATCAATTATCACATTCAAGGGAATTAATTAGATTCAAGACATCAACTTTAATTTGATCACGAATTTTTCTAACAGCATCAATAGATTTTTCTTTTGGATCATCAATATTCCAATTATCAATATCATTGACAAATAATGCAGGACATGATTCTTTATCCATACAACCCATGTTGATAGTTTTAATAGAATTTTCAATCATGGAACTAGATAATAATTTGGGTTGATGATTTTTTAAATTAATTCCAATTTCAGCCATCACTAAAACAACAGNAGGGTTAAGATGCAATGAGGGAGTGGTCCCAGCACTAATTACATTGAATTTGTTTTTAGCATATTTTTTAAAAAATGCCTCAGCCATCTGACTTCTTCCCGCATTTTCTAGGCACACAAATAGAACATTATCAGATACGCTCATACTATAACATAAATATTAATTTATATAAATTTAGATTGATATGAATGGAACTAGTCTTCTAAAATGTATTTGTGATGAAACAAGATTTGAAATTTTAGAATTATTACAAAAAAATAACGAATTATGTGTAAATGATTTTGTAAATNAATTAAAAAAAAATCAACCGTTAGTATCACATCATCTAAAGACATTAAAAAAATGCGGTATTGTTAAATCAAGAGATGAAGGAAAAAAGGCAATGTATAAAATTTCAAACAATCAATTATCAGAATTAATTACAAATATTACAAAAACATCAAAAGAAATTCCAAACTTATGTTTGGATAAAAATTGTTGTTAGAATTTTTCAGTGCGTAGTACGCCAACATCACTAACATAAAGAACGATTGCAAAATTTGCAAATAAAGTTCTAGAAACTTCCTCTACAATATCTTGTAATTTTTCTTCTCGTAAAATTATTTCAATTTTAACATTTTTTTCATTTTGTAAACCTTGACCACGCACTCCACGGGCCCCGTTCCCATTGACTTCATAAGTTGTATAACCAGTAATTTTATTTTTAGTTAAAATTTCNATNATATTTTTTTGTGCTAAAATTTCACAAGTTATTGTAAGTAATTTTACAGGATAAAGTTTCATATTAAATCCTTTAACCCATAATTGAATAAGTCTATCGATCCTTCAGGATCATGTAATAAAGATGAAATTGCAAACATGATAGGTAATAAGACAATAATGTTGTAAGGGAAGGTAATTCCCAATGCAGATGTGATGTAAAGACTAGGATTTGCCTGTGGAATTGCATTACGTAAAACTGCAGGTGCAGCAATAAATGAAGCACTAGCTAAAAGAAGACCAAACATCACTGAACCACCCAAGCTAAGACCCATTAGAGTGGCCACAACAACTCCAATAATTCCATTAAAAGTAGGCATAACTATAGCAAATGCAGTAAGAAAAACACCAACTTTTTTGATATCATCTAATCTCTGACCAGCAATTATACCCATCTCAATCATAAAAATTACAATTGCACCAGTAAACATTTCATCAAAAACAATTCTAATAGAACTAAATCCATCCTCACCAATTATGTAACCAATTACAATACTACCAAGTAAAATTACAATGGCCTTACCAGTAATAGATTCTTTTAAAATTTTAGAAAGTTTTGTTTTTGTTTCATCAATTCCAACATCAATATCAGATTTAGAATCATTTGTGAAAGATTGTTTTTTTATACGTATTTGTTTAGAGATAGCCATATTTGTCAAAAATATTGCCATGATAAATGCAACTGGCTCCAATACTGCCAAGACAGCTGCAAGATAACCTTCAGAGGTAACACCTTGAGTTTTAAGAAAAGACAATCCAACTGAAAAAGTCACAGCACCAACGGCACCATAAGTAGAGGCTAATGCATAAGAATCAAAAATATTGAATTTTCCTAATCGTTTTAAAATTTGATAATGATTTAAGGTAAATAACAAAGAAAGACCAATCGCAACAAGCATTGGGATTAACATATTTTCAAATCCAGTATTTCTCATCTCTAAGCCACCATGAAGTCCTATAGCTGCAAGAAGATAGATAGGTAAAAATTCTGAAATTGCTTCAGGGATTTTTAAATCAGATTTTATTCTAGCAGCGATAATTCCAAACAAGAAAAATAAAACTATAGGAGTAAGTAAATTAGATTGTATTAATTGTAAAATTTCCATCGGAATATCTCAAAAAAAAATTGCTGAAATAAAAATCAAGGTATTGAGAAATTAAACAAACAGATGAATGAGATAAGTGAACCCAATTCCCATTGCAGCACTACCAGGAATAGTAATTATCCATGAAAATACAATTTGTCTACTAACATTCCAACGAACAGCTCGTTTTCGTCNGGCAGAACCTGCACCCATAATTGTACCAGTAATAGCATGAGTTGTACTTGCAGGAATNCCCAAAGTTGCAAAAATTGCAAGCATTATTCCACCACCTGTTTCTGCTGCAAATCCTTGATANGGTTTGAGTTTTGTAATTTTTACACCAAGAGTTTTGATTACTTTGTAACCTCCAAAGAAAGTACCAAGTCCCATTGCAGATGCTGCAGCTAAAATCACCCAAAGGGGTATTTCTAGTTCAGGAATCATTCCTGCAGAAAATAGAATTAATGCGATAATACCCATAGTCTTTTGTCCATCATTAGCACCGTGAGTTAAAGCAAACCAAGCAGAAGAAATGATTTGTAAACGTCCAAAAGTTTTGTTAACTATTGCAGGTTTTCGACTTGCAAAAATAGTAATAATTAATCCAGTTAACAGTAAACCAAAAATTATTCCACCAATGGGGGCAATTACAATCCCTGCAAAAACTTTAGTTAATCCACCATAAACTAATTTTTCAAACCCTAGCCCCATAATTCCAGCACCCATTATTCCTCCAACTAACGAATGACTGTTTGAAATTGGTAATCCAAAATAAGTACAAAGAGTACTCCAAGCAATTGCACCAGCTAATCCACCTATAATCATGTAAACTGTAATATCATCAGGGCTAACAATTCCCTTAGCAATTGTCATTGATACGGCTACACCAAAGATGAAGGGTCCAGCAAAATTTGCTAAAGCAGAAAGGGTGACAGCATGAATAGGTTTCAAAACACGTGTTCCAATAACGGTAGCAACTGAATTTGCAGAATCATTAAATCCATTTACAAAATCAAAAATTAATGCAACGATAATCGCACCTATTGCTACTTCTATCATTTAATCATCTCAAGTGTATTTTAAAACAATATCCTCAATAACATCTGCAACATCTACACATCTATCTGATGCAGTTTCCATTGTTTCATAGATATCTTTTAGTTTGATAATTTTAATTGCATCATCTGTTTCAAAGAGTTCTCTAATAGCCTCACGATACAAATCATCAACAGCATGTTCAATTTCACCGGTATTTCTACAATGTTGGATCATATCTTTAGGATTTTTAATTTTCTGTAATTTTGATACCATATACTCAACTTCTTTGGTAGCTTTGACTAGTTCATTTGCCATTTCTTTACAATATGGTGGAGGCGTAGTAATTTTGTAACTATACACCCTAGCAGCAATTCCATCCATGAAATCAATCACATCATCTATTTTTGATGCAATTCTTTGCATATCTTCACGATCTAAAGGAGTAATGAAGGTTTTATTCAATTCAGAAAAAATATCGCGAGTTAAAACATCTGCTTCAGTTTCTAACTTGTGAATTTTTGCTGCTTGTTCAGTATTACTAAGATCTTCAAATAAAACCACTACATCTTCAGAGGTTTCAACTGCTTTTTTTGCTAAATTATCTAAAATTGTTAAAAGTGCTTTTTCATTGGATTTAATCCACGATAACCATTGTCCCATAAATCAATTGGGAATTGTTTTGGAATTAAAACTGATCACCATAAAGTATATTGTTCTATATAGAAATAATTGATCGCAAAAAATTTGATTTTGATCGTGTTTTAAAAAAATAAAAAATTATCAAAATGGTTTGTTCACTTCTCGCGTAAACACATAACTTGCAATAGCGATCATTACAATGACAAATGCAAAAATTACACCCAAACTGATCAGTATAGGAATACCACCTTCAGATACTCCGGTCATTAATTCTCTAACTAACAAAACAGTATAGGTTACAGGATTTAGTTTTG
>JGI26252J51714_1001163_pt1 | contig 11568 bp, 7 predicted proteins | sample SaaInlLV_10m_DNA_4_FD_51714 | JGI IMG/M metagenome (IMG submission 51714)
CATTAGCGATATAGATGCAAATTTCAGTTTACTAAGCATTCCACTTCTCCTTTCAAAATTAAAAATAAAAAACAATCTACTATTGCGGTAATTCCTTCATTCTACGCAAAAAAGTGGCTAAAATCAACCTCTCTCAATTTGAGATGTTTTGTCAGCCTGAAATACAAAATAGTTCAAGGATTATACATTAAAACGGCTTTCCGTCAAGTGATTTTCTGTTTTTTTGACGGGAAACCGTTAACTCTTTTCTTGTAATTTAGTTATAAATGGTTGCTTGTATTGGTCGATTGATTATTGACTTAAAATTCATATAATAAAAAGTACTTAATCGTAAAACTGGTTATGCTCATGGAAATAATTTATTAATATTCCAAGCATACAGTTACATATTATATAAACGGTTGTATACTAATTAGAGCCATAGCATAAGACGATTTTACCTGTCATTTATGAATAATTGTGAATATTATTATTATTTTTCATAATTTAATAATGTAGTATTGAGTATGGAAAAACAAATAAAACTACAATTACATAACACAAAACAACTTATGCTATATTAGCGATTAAAAATCTATCAATTTTTACACAGAAAATGGAAATGACAGAAGAGAAGAGTTTTTTTAAACGAAAAAGAGGCTTTCTTAGGAATTATGAGCCTTTTTCCTTATTGTCCAACAATCTTTTAAAGAAGATTGTATCGAAGATTCAGATCCAAAACTATGAGGCAGGGCAGACTATATGTGAAAGAGGGCACAAGGGAAACTGCCTTTTTATCATCCATGCGGGATCCGTAGTAGAAACCTTAGTTGATGGTAGTGGGGATGAGATTACAGTAGCAATGCTCAGTAAAGGGGATTGCTTTGGCGCTATTTCCCTCCTCACCGATGAACCATATCTTGCAACCAAAAAGGCAAAGGAAGATGTTGAACTCTTTGTAATTTACAACGATGACATTCAGGAACTGTTTCAAACAAACCCTCTCTTGAATACGTATTTAACAAGAGTTGTATCAATGAGAATAAAAGTCTTCTTTGATTTTATTAAAACAGAAAAGATCAAAATTGTTGGAGTAATTGAAGATAAGTCTGAAAAAGAGAGAAAGTTGGACGTAATAAATAGAGTAACCAGACTTTTCCACTCGTCGGAAGATATTAACAAGACGCTCTTATTTGTTGTCAAGGCTGTTAATAAGGAAATGGATGCAGATGCTTGTTCTATTTATCTCGTAGACCCGCTATCCCATGAACTGGTATTAGGGGCTGCGGTTGGCTTTGATGAAGAAGTAATAAGAAATGCAAGAATGCGACTGGATGAAGGTGAAGGGATTACCGGATGGGTAGTAAAAAATTGTGAGCCTGTAGCCCTTGAAGATATCCACGACGATCCCAGGGTGAAGTTTATAACGGAAATCCATGAGGATCGTTTCTCCTCACTCTTGTCTGTGCCATTAGGTGACAAGAGTAACGTTATTGGAGCAATAAATATACAGACTGTTGATAGAAGAGAGTACACATATGACGACATCAGAGGATTAACGATTATGGCAAATCATATCGCCCTTGCGATCTCCCATGCACGCCTTAAAAGAAGGGTACAGATTGCAGAGGGCATAAGTAGCAGAAAAGTTCCAGACGACCCTGGTTTTGTAGGTAAAGGTAAGTATATAGACAAAATAAATACCTTTGTTGATTCTATGTCTTCAGTTGATGAACCAGTGTGGATAGGTGGCGATGACGGAACAGGAAAGATTCCCATGTCAAAAACCATTCATTACAGGAGCAAACGTTCCAAAGGCCCTTTTATAGTGATTGATTGCAGGGATATTGACAGTGAATCCTGGGGTAAGGAGCTTTTTGGCTATGAACAGATTTCTCATGCAATAAGCGCTGATGACTCAAATAGAAATGATCCACAGGACAATTTCTCTCCTCAGAAATCTATTGAAACAGGTGAGTTAACAACACTTCTGGGATATATAGAACTTGCTGATTCGGGAACAATTTTGTTAGACCATATCGATAAGTTGAACCAGGCAAACCAAATCAAATTACTGAATTACCTACAGGATGGAACATTTAATCGCATAAATGGGAATGATACCATCTTTTCAAACGCAAGAATCATTTCATCTGTGTCTCAAGATATTAATTCATCTATAGAGGAAGGAAGATTTGATAAAAGTTTATATAAAATATTAAGTAAGAATCACTATCAATTAAAAGCTATTAGAGACCAAAAACGCAGTATTCCAATGCTTACAAACCACTTTCTTGAGAAAATCAGTCGTGAATTGCACAAAGACGTGAAAAATGTATCTGACAACGCTATGGGCAGGTTAATGAGTTATGATTGGCCCGGAAACGTTAAAGAGCTTGAGAATGTACTTAGACGCGCAGTTATTCTGGCAAAGGGTGATGTGATTACGTCAGAACAGATATTTTTTGGTGTACCACGGGGAGAAAATAATTGGTCTTTTAATTTTCTATCAATTGATGCGGCTAAGAGTTTTTTAAAGAGCAAATTTTATCCATCAGGTCTTCAGGTTTTAAGTTCTATATTTCTTGTAATTACACTTTTAATGCTTTTTTTGGGACATAAAGATGGACAGTTAAATTTTATAAATACATTATTCTGGTCGGCAGGCATATTTGGTATGTACTTAATAACTTTTGTGTCTGGAAGATTTTTATGTGGGATATGCCCTTTTGCTGCTGCCGGTGATTTGGTGAAGAGATTTAGAAATTTTAATCTGCAAATACCGAAGATATTGGTTTCATACGGAAGGTATATTACCATTGGACTAATTGTATTAATCTTCTGGTTTGAAGGTATCACGGAAATCTCACACTCTTCTACATTGACTGCATACGTGATTATATTTATTCTTTCTGGAGCCGTTATTTCAGGATTGATCTTTGAAAGAAGAGTATGGTGCAGATATATTTGCCCACTGGGTGGTTTGTTTGGTGTTTATTCGCTTGCATCAATAACTTCTTTGAAAGCGAACAGAAGTGTCTGCCTGAATCAATGCGAAACGCACGACTGCTACCTGGGGACTAAATCAACAAAAGGCTGTCCAATGTACCTACATCCTTACGGATTGGAAAGTGGTAGAGATTGTGTCTTATGTATGAATTGTTACAAGAATTGCAGTCATAGCTCCATAAAGATCAATCTCCAGGTACCTGGAAGCGATATCGGTAACATGTCCAACAGGTCATTGTCTGAGTCGCTACTGTGTTTATCACTATTGGGAATATTGTTAGTAGAGTATGGGAGTCTTCTTAGTATTGATTCTCAGTGGTTTCAATCTCTATATGAATTCACCGGAATCAACCAAACGGTACTTTATTCACTAATATTTACCTTTGTATCTTTTCTTCCATCTGGTTCTATCGTTTTTCTTGATTATGTATGCAATGGTTTCTCGTTTGCCAATGTAAAATCAAGAATTACGGATTTCGGATATGCAGCTATTCCACTCGCGCTTATGGGACATCTTGCTTTTTATTGGAATAAACTTAAAACCGATTNCTGGAAGTTGATGGAGATAACAGGNATTTATCAACCGGTAAAAGACGGAAGTGAAGNTTTGATTGCTGATAAGATAGGNGTTATGTCAGCAATTGAATTATTATTTATTCTTGCAGGAATCTTAGGAAGTATTTATATTTTTTATATTCTATCGAAAAGNACAAGGCACGCCTTAACAAAACTGACTATTGCCTTTTATTTATCTGTTTTTGCAGCCTTTGCATTCGCATACATTTGCATATTGTAGTTTATCGANTCCTCTAAATACAGAGTAGCATTGGAATGTNTTTTCATATCNNAAAATAGTGTAACTTTCTGAAGATATTAANCGGGGATGGCTCATCATTGCAATGCAGTATATGAATTGCAGGATAAGTCATTTGGCGACAAACGAAGGGTCTAGTAATATGTCTTCAGCTCTGGGCTCACTGCGCTGGTTCTTTTGCCCAAGGAAACAAATAAACTCTTTTAATAATTCTTCGTTAAAACAGATCTGATTTTCTTTTTTTATTTCTGCCAGTGTAGCAAAAGGCCTCAATGCATCCGCATAAGGCCTGTCAGAGGTCATTGCATCATACACGTCAATTATCCGGGAAATATGTCCAAATAAATGGATGTCGCTACCCCCTAGTCCATAAGGATATCCTGTACCATCATTGTTTTCATGGTGTTGAATAACTACTTTTAAGGAAAGTTCATCAATGCTATCATTCTGTTCTAAAAGATCCAACCCTGCTTTAGGGTGACTTTTAATTATCTCAAACTCTTCACTTGTAAGACTTCCTTTTTTGTCTAGAACATCTTGAGGAAGTGTTGACTTACCAACATCATGTAACAATAGACCTGTTCCGAGACACTCTAACTCATTTGGCGGTAAGGAAAGATGTTTACCAAAGAGTAATCCGATTACTGACACATTAATTGAATGTGTAGCCGTCTGATAATCATTGGAAGTAACTTGAAATAAACTAGAAAATGTATTTTGATTTTGAACAATGTGAGAAATTGTATTGCCGACCCATGTAGAAGCACGCTCTAAATTCTCTCCGGACTTTGGGTTATCCAGAACGTCATGTACCATATTTGTTGCAACCTGATAAAGTGCTCCAGATTTCTGGAGAGAACTCTTACTCTTATCTTCAACAATTTGCTTAAGGTTTTTTTCCTGATACTTGAGATATTTGTCGGTGTCTTTTGTCGAAATATAAAGTCTATGCGTATTCCGATTTAACAGTTCTCCTCTTCTCTCAGCACTGAATTCTTGATTTCCGCGGCAGAATAAAATATATCTGGAGTTTCCGCCAAGATCGTTTTTCAAAAACACATCAAACTCAATCTTTGTGTTTTCAACTAAAGCATCTTTAGATATGGCAGTATATTCGTCTGTAGATGAAGGTATAGTCATTTTTACAATAGTAATTAATAAGTTTTTATTAAATCTTCACTAAGAAAAAGCACTCGCTCCCTATTGTTAAGTATTCCATGCAAATGTTTTCACTGTTTATGTACATTAAGAGGGAATCAAAGTATCGCTAAATTCATGCCAAAATGGTTAGTTTATAGGAGCAGAAAGGGTGATTTGTTGCTAAGCACTACCCCTATAAGAGCTTATCTGCAACAAGCATATTAATCACTTTATCGTAAAATTATTTTTGTCACTCCTGGCGTTATTATATTGTTGAATATATCAACGTATTATGGGTAATTTTTTCTCCTTCAAGAATTTTCAGGAGGCTTGAACAGAATATGAATTAAGAGATTAAGGCCTTACAGCACAAAGACTACTGACATTATTTTACCTTTTTGATTGCGGCCCTAATCATACTTTTAGAAGGATAATCCAGCTTTTTACCGTTTACATAATAGTGACGACTTCTCAGACCATAATCCCTAATAGCTTTCATATTTGAATCTACATCCCTTCCGTTGATTCTTACTGTAGGCGAACCTGTGAACTGCAAGCGCTTCGCATCTTCCAATGTCTCAATTCGCATTAAAGTAATGTCTGCATCTACAGTCTCCTCATCNATAATCTCTTTAATATTGTTTGTGATGGATGATAAGCCAGGGCAACCCTCAATAAATAAAATNCCAATATTGANAACTTTTCTTGGAGTTTGTGTTATCGTAACCCGTATTGNNCCATCATTATCCTTGAACCCCTTTCCAAATTTACCGATTAAGTCATCATTCATGNTTAAATATAAATAACTGCCTCCCTCTCCATGTGATACAATCGCAGAACCTGACAAGCCCATAGACAAAGTACTATATTCATCTGTTTTGCCCAGGAGCATACCAATGTTCTCTCCAGGTAAAGCATAACTTTCTAAAGCAGGTACAGGTATTCCATCTGCATTATGTCCATCCGGAAACATAGTCGTATTAAAACTCCAGTAATCGCCCTCTCTTACTTTCCACTTGATCACATGGTTTTTCTTCAGGATTATTCCTGTTAGTTGCCATGCCTCGTTAGCTTTGACTACAACAGTTTCTGCAGAAGCCTCTTTTGGACTATTTATTATTAATATTGAGATCAGCAGGATAGCAAAAACTATGAACTGGAGTAGCTTATTCATTTCTGTTTATATGATTATATCGAATAGTTTGAAGAAATTATTATACTACCAAGATGGATTGTGTCAACTTTCATGGGCAATCTAAGCCTTAATTTCAGCATCAATCTTTAGTTTATGGATCATGCTGATTTTGTTTCCAGAACATACCTCTAGATTATTTCACAAAAAACTATCAGACTTTGATCTCGTCCCTCCATCAACTAAGCCGGGAGTATGAGAAAGAGTTGAAAAACGAAAATGGCTGGTTTAATATTTATCATGTACAAATGCGGTTTGTAGAGAAAAGCTTTTATATATCTTTTAAGAGCTTGTTTGCGGAAGATTTTTCAATTGTGTCATTAAAAGTTTCTATAGTACTTAACAATATTTTTAACTCTCTGTTTTGCGCGACAGGTATATCGTCTGTTCCACTTTTGTCCAAAGCATCAATAACGTGCTTTATGGTAAGCCGATCAATAGTACATGCGGGCTGATACGCGAACTCCAGGTCATCTTCAGTTTTGGTCTCTACGGCAACTCCGCACCCTACTAATTCGTAAAGGATCTGATGTACCAGACGAATAGGTATTTCCAAGGCATGAGAAATCTGGCTTGCAGTTAATGGTTTAACTTCGTCAGAAAAATTCTTTGTTATTAAGTGAGTTATCTGTAAAGCAAGCAACCTCTTGTACGAAAGACTTACGCGAGAACAATCCGGCTCGAATTCATATGTATCTATATTTTGAAGAGCAAAAGAAATTTCTGCCCCAAAAAGAACTATCAACCAACTGATCTGCAACCATACTAAGAAAAGGGGTAATGCCGCAAAACTTCCATAAATAGCATTATACTGTGCTACACCAACCTGAGAATGGATATAGCCCCATTGTGCAAACTGATAAGTTACACCGGCAATCACACCTGCTATAAGGCCGTACAAAAACTTGACCTTTGTATTAGGCATAAAGATATAAATAAAAGTAAAGGCGCCACAGATTACACAATAAGGCAGAACTTTGAACGAGAAGAATATCAGGGGACTAAAAATCCCTAAAAATGAAAATCTTTCGGTTATGAGAGTTATCTGAGTAATTAAGAACACGGTAAGTCCGCTTGAGACAATGATAAGAACAGGACAAATAAGCATTATAGAGATGTAATCTGTTATCTTTCTTACCGCACTTCGTGGTTTCTTTATTCCCCATATATCATTGAATGAGTGTTCAATATTACTTAAAAGTTTAATTACTATCCAGAAAAGTACTGCCAGACCAATACCGGCAACCATCCCTCCCTTGGTCTGATCGAGGAGTGAACGAGCAAATTCCATAATCTGCATGAGCACCTCTTCCTGACCTGGAAATTTTTCCAGAAGTTGTTTTTCCAGGGCCTTGTCAGAGCCAAACCCCTTTGCTATACCAAATATAAGAGCAACAACAGGGACTATTGANAGCAAAGAGTAGAAGGTTAGAGCCGATGCCCTTAANCTACATTTATCTTCATAAAANCCACGAAATGCCAGTACCACAACTCTAAGCTGTGTAATGAAGAATATTTTTTTACGAGGATGGTCTTTTAGGCGAATTCTCCATATATCAGTNGTTATATAATTAATAATTTTTGATAACATAGTTCTCATATGACAGGAAACCTCATTCTGGTAATATAGTGCGGTATGCCGCCAGAACTAACCTGTTCAAACAGGAGGCAGTCTACCACCTTTCAAGCGACTATAATTAAAAAGATATTTTCACACAACTTTTATTCAATTCAGTCTTTAGGCACTTTTTGCTATTTTGGATTATTCTATAGTATGGTGAAATGAGTTGTCAACCGTTATAATTGACAGTCAAGTCAAATAGTTATTGTTATACCACCCTTCGACTCGGTTATGAATGATGCCATGCTAAGCAGACTCGAAAGGTTAATAATATAAATGCCCTATGCATATATTTATAATTACATAAAGGAGTGTATTAAGATGAAAAGCTATCGAAAAGAGCTATGGTTTAATGTAACGGAAAGAAGAGAGTTTATAAATATCACTCCTCAAGTCAATTCCTGTCTCAAAGAGAGCGGTATTCAGGAAGGCCTCGTCCTGGTCAACGCCATGCATATTACCGCTTCTGTCTTTATAAATGACGATGAGTCAGGCCTTCATCACGACTATGAAGAGTGGCTGGAAAAACTGGCACCTCATGAACCGCTTTCTCAATACCGTCACAATAATACCGGAGAGGATAATGGAGACGCACACCTTAAACGACAGGTAATGGGCCGTGAAGTCGTTGTTGCTATTACTGAAGGAAGATTTGATTTTGGGCCATGGGAACAGATATTCTACGGAGAGTTTGACGGCAGACGAAAAAAGAGGGTCCTGGTGAAAATTATTGGGGAATAAGAAAGCATACAGCTTTAAGTAATACTTTTTTATTTAACGGATTAAGGTTCAGTTTCCGGCAGCACCAACTTCAGTTTTTCATGACTTGGTATCATGCGGAATTGCGGTTTCTTGATAACATTTACACCGACAAATACTTCCATACTTTTCAGGAAGCTGCGGCATTCATCACTGAGATGTTTCAAGTGTAGCCGTTTACCGACATTAAAATATCGATCGGATAGTGATTTGATCGCTTCAAGACCTGACTGGTCACATACCTTCGAATGCCTGAAATCTATGACTACATTGTCCGGATCCTTATACGGGTCAAAAGAATCAAGGAATTTTCGTACTGACCCAAAAAACAGTGGGCCAGTTAAACCATAGACACATAATCTCGGTGTGCTTACGAGCGGGTCCAGCTGAATGTTTTTACCGCTCTTCCACGCAAAAACCAGTGCGGATACAATTACACCAGCAGCCACTGCAATAGCAAGATCGGTAAACACAGTTACACTGGAAACAAGAACCAACACGAATGCGTCGGCACGCGGCATCTTGTGAATAATTCGGATACATGACCATTCAAAAGTACTCAATACAACCATAAACATAACTCCCACAAGTGCTGAAAGCGGAATCATCTCTATGTACTTCGATCCAAACAAAATACACAAAAGGAGAAATATTGCGGCTGAAATACCGGACAATCTACCACGTCCTCCGGAATTGACATTTATCATGCTTTGTCCTATCATAGCACACCCTCCCATTGTACCAAAGAAACCAGACACCACATTTGCAAAACCCTGTCCAAGACATTCTCTATTGCTCTGACCACGAGTCTCTGTTATCTCATCAACCAGTGACAATGTCATCAGGGACTCCAGAAGGCCGATCGCGGCAAGTATAATAGAATACGGCCATATGATACTGAGCGTATGCCAGTTCAGGGGAATCATTGGAATGTGAAATTGTGGTAATCCACCGGCGACAGATGCCATGTCACTGACCTGTAGTGTATTTACATTGAATCCAATTACTACTGCAGAAACCACTAAGATAGCAATCAATGGAGCGGGAACAGCGCGTGTCAAACGCGGCAGAAAATGAATGATAACCATTGTTGACACAACCAACCCTATCATAATCCACAAAGATTCTCCCTGCATCCATGTCAACACTCCCATATCATCTGGCAGCTGAAAATGTCTCAACTGAGAAAGCATTATAACAATAGCAAGGCCATTGACAAACCCCAGCATTACCGGATGAGGTACCAAGCTGATGTACTTGCCCAGACGCAATGCCCCTGCAGTTATCTGAATAATACCCATCAGTATAACTGCCGCAAACAGATACTCTACACCGTTCTTTGCAACTAGTTCAATCATTACAACCGCCAGAGCACCAGTTGCACCTGATATCATTCCCGGTCTGCCACCGGCTACTGCCGTGATAAGCCCTACGATGAACGCTGCATATAATCCGACAAGTGGTTCTACGCCAGCAACAAAGGAAAACGCAACCGCCTCCGGAATTAGTGCTAGGGCAACCGTCAGGCCGGACAGCACATCGTCCTTTATATTTACATGTCTTTGAATATAAAAGTTAAACATGGTATTAAAATTTCAAAAATATTATTCCGAGTTTTTACTGAAAAGGGTTACTTCCAAATGGAGTACAGATGTGTCATTCATGCAAAAAACAGAGGAGGGTAATACGCCTTTTAATAAATCACCTAATCTGATAGACAGGAAAAAATGTCCAAGTGGAGAAGCGCCCCGCAGCAGAACGAAATTCATGTGAAAATAGTTCTTACTGCTTTTGTGCACACAAAAACACTAAAGAAAGATTTTATGTTATTTAAATTTTAGTGTCAATAGCAATGTTTCATTGTATCAGCAATATAAAAAAATCTATCACTGACTGATCTGGCAATGAGGATTATTCATATTTTCAACCACACACATCTATGATTGTCTTATCAAGGCAATATTACATAAAAGATACTGTACCGTAAGGTGACGATTAGGAATACACTTGAAACAATTCAGATATACTATAAAATCCGTTGCTATACGGGAATTCTATTTAATATAAGTAGACACCAATGAGTGTCTACTTATTTGTGTCCAATAATAACAAAACAATTAAAATGCTTTGTAGAATATGCAACTCATCATCAAGCCAATACTATAAAGACACTCGCGTTTTTCATAAATGCCCACAATGTTCATTAATATTTACGGACCAAACTCTAGATAGAGAAAGTGAGGAGAAGCACTATAAAGGACAGTGGGAAAACAGCAACAAAGAGCATATTATCGCATTGGCTGACAAACTGCTCACTATCATTAATAAATACAGAAAACCATCCAGGATCCTTGATTTTGGATCCGGGTCTGGCAGTATCACAGATGAATTCCTAAGCAGAGGTATCGACACAACACCTTACGAGCCGATGGCACACGGTAGCCTGGCAAACCATAATTATCAGAATATGTTTGATACAGTTATAGCGACTGAAGTCATTGAGCATTTACCAAATCTGTGGGATGAGCTGAAAAGCATAATGGGAGTTTTAACCAATGATGGTATTGCCGTGTTTACAACCCTCATGACTAATGCATTTATTGACACTCCTAATGAACAATTTGCTTTCAGAAAATGGTGGTATAAGGACGATCTGACACATGTTTCATTTTTTTGCAACCGGTCACTGGCTAAGTTGGCAGAACTGGGACACTTTAAGATTGATGTGTACGGTGATAATAACAGTAGCAACACTGTTGTGATTTACAAAAACAAGATAGTGTAGTACATGGAATTATGTACTCATACCAATCCTAACTCTTCAAATGTTCCAATTGGTATTCAACACCGCGCCAGGATGATGGTCAGTTCCAGATGCTTACAGTTTTTGAATATATACGTATCCCATTCACCGCAGTCTCAAAAGAATGTTACAGATAAAAACAGTCAGGGCTTCTCCATTCCCTTTAATCCTTCTTTAAATATTATCTCTTTTCCAGACCGACTCTTTTGCCTTTTCAACTATGTCGTATACTATTGGCACCAATATGAGGG
>JGI26252J51714_1001172_pt1 | contig 11521 bp, 9 predicted proteins | sample SaaInlLV_10m_DNA_4_FD_51714 | JGI IMG/M metagenome (IMG submission 51714)
CTGGAAATTGATACAGAAATTGACTTTTGGAAGCTCCACACCTCCTTAACCCTACTCAACCCGATGGACCGTAAAGAGTCAAAACAGCTCCTTGGCAGAGCAAAACGTACCCTAAAGCTGCATGGAACCCGCACATTAGGCACATACAACCTAAGCCTTGACTGGGTTAATCAGGGCCACCGTTTCAGTTACGGAGACAGCCGAATCTCTGGGTATAGCAAACTTGACCTCAAGCTGGGACACAAGCTCAACCAACAAACCAAACTCCATTTCAAAGTAGGTAACCTATTTGACAAACAGTATCAATTAGAAAAGGGGTTTACTACCGCAGGAAGAACACTCCTTCTCTCTATCAATTACCGGATGCAATGAATCTCTTCCATGCAGGATGGCGACTGAATACAAGCAGACAACGACTCTCATTATTCGTTGTATTCTCTATTTTCCTGCATGGCATACTACTGATTACATGGAAAGAACCACTACAGTTCGACTTTGGTGGTCAGCAACAGAACCAACAAACCATTGAAATCGCATTGGAGCCTCCAACGCCGCAACAGCCAGAGCCAGAGCCAGAGCCAGAGCCAGAGCCAGAGCCAGAGCCAGAGCCAGAGCCAGAGCCAGAGCCAGATAATGAAACACCAACGGTAGAGGAAAAGGTAGTTATTCAACCCGATCTACCGGAGCCTGCCCCCAAACCTACAGTTAACCCTGAACCGATTATTAAAGAGGTCACTAAATCCGTTATCGAGCCAGCACCGCCCACAGTTGAAAAGCGGCCTCAGCCTGTAGAAAAAACAGCTGAACCCACTCCTACCCGAAAACCGAAGAAACAGTACGTCCCCTTCCAGAAAAAGAAGATTGAACAACTGCGCAAGCAGGCTGATCAACCCAAACCGGTTCCAGCTAAACCTCCCAAACCTCCTACTCCAAAACCCAAACCACAACTCAAAGCCACTCAACCCAAGCCTCCCCCAAAACCGATACCCAAGGTTGAGACACCCTCCAAAACCACACAAGAAAGTGAGGCTGTCAAACAGTCCCGCGCCACAATCCGTCGTCTAATTCAGGCGGAACTGGTGCGCTACTTTCAATACCCCCGACTTGCCCGACGTAAGGGGTGGGAGGGGAAAGTTCATTTACAGTTTACTGTTCAGCCCGATGGAAAGCTGACCGGAATCAAAATTCTGAACGGCAGCCCTTTTGGCGTACTTAACCGCTCTGCCGTGGATACGATGAAACGAATCAACCATCTCAACCAAGTCAATGAGGGGATGCTGGGGGGACCGTTGCAGATGGAGATTCCCATTATCTATCAACTCAAATAACCCCCCTATAACCTTTACGATCAAATACCTATGCCCAACTCAGACCAAAACCATAAGAAACGAATGCAGCGCAAAAAAGCGGTGATTGACTCTGCTATTGCCCATGCAGACAAAGAGCAGGGCATCCTGCTGGTACTGACCGGCAACGGCAAAGGCAAATCCAGCTCGGCCTTTGGTATGGTGGCCCGTGCACTGGGACATGGATTTAAGGTCGGTGTAGCACAATTCATTAAGAGTCGCACCGATACTGGAGAGGAGGGATTCTTCCGCCAACAGCCCAATGTGGTGTGGCATGTACTCGGAGAGGGGTTCACTTGGGATACACAAAACCTCTCTCAGGATATCAAGACCGCTCAACGGGGCTGGGCAGTAGTTAAGGAGATGCTACAGGATGAATCACTGGAGCTGGTTGTGCTGGATGAACTCACCTACCCACTGAAGTATGGCTGGCTGGAGCTGGAGACCGTACTGGCCGACCTCAAGGCCCGCCCTCCAATGCAGCATGTGGTGATCACTGGTCGTGGCGCACCGGATGGCCTATGTGAAGCTGCAGATACAGTTACTGACCTAAAAGATACCAAGCACGCCTATCGGGCAGGGGTGAAGGCACAAAAGGGGGTCGACCTTTAACCCAGAAGCCTGTCCGAAAACCCTCAATTGGGTCAGCACCCACAGTGATCACCCAATTTTATTGTGTGGTTCGAGTGCGAGAGGAAATTGATACAATTCCAAAACAGTTCAACCCCCAATATTTGAGACATGACGATGAGCAAGAGACCTGTAATTTTGATTGGTGCTGGCGAGATGGGCGGAGTATTTGCACGTGGCCTGCTGCGTGCCGGTTATCCCATCCACCCCGTCAACCGCAATGACTCTATTGAAGCGTGTGCAAATGCAATCCCTGACCCCGCATTTGTCGTAGTTGGGGTTGCGGAAGGCGATCTCCATCCGCTACTGAAGGAGATCCCCACAGCATGGCGTGATCGTCTGGTACTGCTACAAAATGAGCTACTGCCCCGCGACTGGCAACAGCATGGCCTCGAAAACCCCACCGTAATCTCAGTCTGGTTTGAGAAGAAGAAGGGGATGGACTTCAAGGTGATCATCCCCTCTCCGGTGCTTGGCCCCCATGCCCAAACTATTGCTGATTCCCTAGGCAAACTAGAGATCAGCACCGAGGTGCTCTCCACGCCTGTAGAGCTGCTGCAGGAGCTGGTACTGAAGAACCTCTATATCCTCACCACCAACATTGCCGGACTGAGGGTAGGTGGTAATGTCGGTGAGTTGTGGGAGAAACATCAACCCCTCGCTCGTAACATTGCCAATGAGGTGATTGATCTACAAGAGTGGTTGACCAAAGAGAAACTGGATCGAGAGGCACTGATCGATGGTATGGTCGAGGCCTTCAATGGGGACCTCAACCACAACTGTATGGGACGCAGCGCCCCTGCACGCCTACAACGTGCACTGCAGCAGGCCACGGAGGCAGCCATCAACTTACCAGAGATGGAGCAGATCCAGCGCGATCAGTAACTCATGGATGAGCTGAACCACTACCCAGCCGCTAAACGCACCACACTGATTGGCGCACTGATCAATCTATTGCTGAGTGGGATCAAGGTGGTCATTGGTATCCTCGGCCACTCACAGGCTCTGGTCGCAGATGGGGTCCACTCTCTCTCCGACCTGATCTCTGACCTACTGGTACTGTACGGTGCCAAACATGGTGGTATGGCTGCCGATGAGGAGCACCCCTATGGACACGGCCGCATTGAGACCCTATTTACCGTTGCTATAGGGGTACTGCTGATCGCTGTGGCGATAGGACTCGGAGTGGATGCAGTCCAGCGCCTGTTTAACCCAGAGACGCTAACCCAACCAGAACCTATCATACTGATTGCTGCACTACTCTCTATCCTCTCCAAGGAGTGGCTCTACCACTACACCCTCTCGGTAGCCAACCGTATTCACTCTAAACTGCTGCACGCCAATGCTTGGCACCACCGCAGCGATGCGCTCTCTTCCGTGGTGGTACTGGTCGGGGTAATAGGTACCATGGCTGGATTGGAGTATCTCGATGCAATTGCCGCCGTCGGGGTCTCCTTGATGATTGCCAAGGCGGGAGGCGAACTCGGTTGGGAGGCAATTCAGGAGTTGATCGACACCGGTCTGAAACAGGAGAAGTTGGATGGAATCCGTCAACAGATCCTTCAGGTGGAAGGGGTCAACGCCATGCACCGACTGCGCACCCGCCGTATGGGGAGCAATGTGCTGGTTGATGTACATATTTTGGTCAACCCCCGCTTAAGCGTATCAGAGGGACACCACATCGCAGATCATGTAGAACAGACCCTCTACAAACAGATCAAGGATGTCACCGATGTCACTGTCCATATCGATCCAGAAAATGATGAGCTGAACGGTCCTTGTACCAACCTGCCGATGCGTAACGAATTGATTGAGCGCCTATCACCCTGTTGGGCAGAGATTCCAGAGAGCAAATATATTAAAGAGTTTACTCTCCACTACCTCAATGGTGAGCTGGATCTGGAGGTGTGGCTCCCTATCACAAAGATTGAATCCAAAGCACGGGCAGAGGCACTGATTAAAATACTCAGCCACTGCTTGGTCAATGATCCAAAAATCAAGCGGGTACGCCCCATCTTCTTCTGATGCTGCAGATTTTACTCCCAATGGCTGCACTGATTATTGCAGGTGCCTTGTGGCGACCTCTGCGTCCTCTGGAGCTAGATGCGGATGGCGTGCGCAAATCACTCACTGGGCTGGTTTACGTATTACTATTGCCCGCACTGGTGCTGGAAGTGTTATGGAAGGCACCGATTGGGATCGACTCACTACGTATCATCCTCATGGCGAGCACTGCAGTGGTTGGCTCAGCGGTAGTCGCCTCCCTGATCTATCGCCCCAAAGCTCTTCCACAACAGGCACGCGGTGCGCTACTGATTGCCGCAGCTTGGCCTAACGCCACCTATCTCGGTCTGCCGGTACTAGAGCAGACCTTTGGCACCGAGTTCCGCAGTGTGGCCCTACAGTATGACCTACTCGCCGCCACCCCACTGCTACTCACCATAGGCATACTCATTGCACAACAACATGGGGAGGGGGAGAAACGACACCCACTGGCTGAGCTGGTCCGTGTTCCTGCATTCTGGGCTGCTACTGCTGCCATCACACTCAATATTAACCAGATACCAATGCCTAACGGTGTTGGTAAAACCCTGGAGCTACTGGGTAACTCCGTCCCTCCGCTGATGCTGCTTGCCCTAGGTATGGGGCTGCGTTGGGATCTACTGCACTGGCGCATACTCCCCCGACTTATTCCCGCCCTGCTGATCCAATTGATGCTGATGCCCTTGATACTCTATTGGGCCTCTTTTGGTGTTGGGCTTGAGGGCGACCTACGCGCAGCCGTAGTGCTGGAAGCGGCAATGCCCACCATGGTACTGGGGATGGTGATCTGTGATCGCTATCATCTAGATACTGCACTGTTTGCTGCTGCCACCACACTCTCCACAGCACTATCGCTAATCACACTTCCGCTCTGGTATGGCTGGCTTAGCTGATTCGCCTCTATTTATAAACTACGTATAATAGAAAACGCCCAACCAAGATCATGAAAAAAAACAAGTAACATGGAAGCAGCCGCCCTTCACTCTATCGAAAAATTACTCCAACCAGGCTGGAGTGAAAGTCATGACCTTGAATTAAAATCTGCACGCGGCGGTGTCCCCAAAAGCCTCTGGGAGACCTACAGCGCTATGGCAAACAGTGATGGGGGCACCATTCTTCTCGGCATTGAAGATAATGGATCCCTATCCGGCATACCCGATATTTCAAAGTTCAAGAATAACCTCTGGAATACACTAAACAATCGGGGGAAAGTCAGCGAAAATCTGCTTACAAACCAGGACATCACTACCATTGATGAGGGGAAATTCACCCTGCTGATGATACAGGTCCCTCGCGCCTCCCGTTCACAACGCCCCATTTTCATCGGACAAAACCCTCTCACTGGCAGCTATCGACGTAACCATGAAGGCGATTACCACTGCACCGAGCGGGAAGTTGGGCGGATGCTTTCAGACAGGGAAGAGAGTCCCGCCGATAGCCGTATTCTGGAGCACTACACAATGGATGACCTCGACACCGCATCCATTCAGCAGTATCGCAATCGCTTTACCTCACTGAAACCGGACCATCCTTGGGCAGGGGAGAGTGACCTCGGATTTTTAACCAAGCTGGGTGCATGGCGACATGAACGAAGCAATCACAGTGAGGGGCTCACCATCGCAGGGCTGATGATGTTTGGCAAAGAGGAGGCACTGCGCGAGGCGCTCCCCCAATATCATGTCGACTACCGAGAAAAACTGTCCGATGATCCTCATGTTCGCTGGACAGACCGTATTCACATGGATGGCACCTGGTCAGGCAACCTGTTTCAGTTCTACCTTCGCGTTATTCAAAAACTCTCCGCTGACCTGAAAATACCTTTTCAACTGGATAATGAGCTCTTTCGAAAGGGTGAAACCATCATCCATGAAGCCATTCGCGAGGCACTGGTAAACACTTTGATTCATGCGGACTACCAAGGGATGGGAGGCATCATAATCGAGAAGTATCGTAACCGCTTTGAACTCTCCAATCCGGGCTCACTACTCGTCTCTATGGAGCAGCTCTTTTATGGCAGCGTCAGTGAGTGTCGCAATAAAACCCTACAGACGATGTTTATGATGCTAGGTGCGGGGGAAAAAGCAGGTTCTGGCATCGATAAAATCCACCTCGGTTGGGAGTCTCAACACTGGCGCAAACCCCGAGTTACCGAGCAGGTACAGCCAGACCGAGTCCACTGGATGTTACCTACAGTAAGCCTCATCCCTGATGAATCTCTAGATCACTTACAACAGCAGTTTGGCTCCGCTTACACCCATTTTAGCCCACTGGAAATTCAAGCACTGGTTACTGCTGACCTTGAAAAAAGAGTCGACAACAACCGACTACAACAGATTACAGGTGCACACTCAGCAGACCTTACCGTACTGCTCCAGTCATTAGTCACAAAAAAAACCTTGGTCAAGAAAGGACACGGTCGCTGGAGCTGGTATCACCTTCCCGAACAGCCAGGTAGCTCCGTACATAACAGTGATAGCTCCGTACATAACAGTGATAGCTCCGTACATAACGATGATAGCTCCGTACATAACAACCAAACATGGGAGCAACTACAACAAATTTCTCAACCAGCACGAGATAAACATCGACTACCGAATAGTCAGGTAGAACAACTCATCACTGAACTTTGTAACCAAAACTGGCTCACCAAAAGAGAGCTGGGAACACTACTCGAACGCAACACCGATGGACTACGCTCTCGATATTTAACACCGATGGTGTCACAAGGAAAACTCAAACTACGTTATCCTGACACCCCCAACCACCAAAACCAAGCCTATCAAGCGATAGTGGATTAGCCATTCATGTTTAGCAAACACCAAGCGCAATACTTTGCATGGCAGCTCACTCGAAGGCTTGCCAGTGAAGATGAGGATAAACTGACGGGTGCCATTATGGATGCCCAGATCGATCTCAATCCACATCAGGTCAATGCCGCTCTCTTTGCCTTTCGTAACCCACTCTCCAACGGGGTGATTTTAGCTGATGAAGTCGGGCTGGGAAAAACCATTGAGGCTGGATTGGTCATTGCACAAAAATGGGCAGAGCATAAACGCCGCATTCTGATCATCGTTCCCGCCAACCTGCGTAAACAGTGGCATCAAGAGCTACAAGATAAATTTGGCATTGATGGCACCATCCTTGAGGGAGACAACTACAAAAAAGCAAAAAAAGAGGGCATCAAAAACCCTTTCGATATCGGTGATGGCATAGTGATCTGCTCCTATCAGTTCGTAAAATCAAAAGCCGCCGATATTCAGATGGTACCGTGGGATCTTGCGGTAATCGATGAGGCACATCGACTGCGCAACATCTACAAAAAAGGGAACAAAATCGCCAAAGCAATTCGGGATGCCCTAAACTCAGTATACAAAGTACTACTCACTGCCACCCCTCTACAGAACTCCCTACTGGAACTCTTTGGCCTAGTCAGCGTAGTCGATGAGAAGGTATTTGGTGACCTCGACAGCTTTCGTATCCGCTATGGAAAACTGAACAACCCCACTACCTTTGGAGAGCTCAAACAGCGAATCAAGCCGATCTGTAAACGCACGCTGAGAAAAGAGGTGCGTGCCTACGTTCCCTACACCAAGCGTATCTCCATGGTAGAGAACTTCACCCCCTCAGCCGATGAACAGACACTCTACCAAAAGGTATCCAGCTACCTGCGCAGGCCTGAACTGAACGCCCTGCCCTCTGGGCAACGGCAACTCATCTCCATGGTAATGTGGAAACTGCTCGCCTCTTCACCCTTTGCAATTGCCGGAGCACTAGACACCATTATCCAGCGCCTTGAAAAGAATTTGGCCGAGGAAACTCTATTCAATAGCCTCAACATCGATTATGAAGCCCTGCAAAATACCGCTGAGGAGTGGATCAATGATGAGAGTCTTAGTGCAAACAGAGAGGTTGAACAGTCCATTCTAGAAGAGATTGAAGAGTTAAAATCCTTTAGAACACTGGCTCGAAGCATTCACCAACCCACCAAAGGCAAATCACTGCTCAAGGCACTCAACATCTCCTTTGCCAAGATGAACGAGATGGGTGCAGCAGAAAAGGCGGTTCTATTTACCGAATCAAGAAAGACTCAGGACTACCTGCGAACACTACTGGAAAGTAGCAAGTACGGTGATGGCATCGTACTATTTAACGGTACCAACAGTGACAGCAAGGCCAAAGAGATCTACAAAGCTTGGCTTAAAACACATCAAGGCAGTGACAAAATTACTGGATCAAAAACAGCAGATACACGTGCTGCACTGATTGAATATTTCAAACTACAAGGCAAGGTGATGATCGCCACCGAGGCTGCCGCCGAAGGGGTTAACCTGCAGTTCTGCTCACTGGTGATCAACTATGACCTACCTTGGAACCCACAACGCATTGAGCAACGCATTGGCCGCTGCCACCGCTATGGACAGAAACATGATGTCGTTGTACTTAACTTTATGGACACCACCAACGAAGCTGACCAACGGGTTCATCAACTGCTACAGATGAAGTTCAACATCTTTGATGGTGTTTTTGGAGCCTCTGACGAAGTACTCGGGGCCATCGAGCACGGTGTAGATTTCGAGCACAAGGTGAAGACCATCTACGACACCTGCCGTGATCCTGCAGATATTAAACAGGCCTTTAACCAGTTACAGCAAGAGCTTGCACATGAGATCAACCTACAGATGGTGGACACACGCGAGAAGCTGTTTGAGCATTTCGACGAAGATGTTCTACAAAAGATCAAAATCAATACCGAGCGCTCTCTTGATAAGTATGAGCAGATGCTACTCGCCCTGACAAAAACCGAACTGGACAAACATTTCAAAGAGGCCGACGGTGGTTTTATTATAGAGAGCCTGCCGCAAAATGCCCCAGACAACATCCCAACCGGAGAGTATGAGCTCCCCAGGAGAGATGGCGAGCACCACATCTACCGCCTCAAGCACCCACTGGCACAGTGGGCCATTGAACAAGCCAAAGCCCGACCACTGAGCAGTGAACACCTTATTTTTCGAGTAGGCACCAAAGGGACCAAGGTATCCGTCGTCCAGCAACTCAAGGGGCAATCCGGTCAACTACAGGTCAACCGTCTCACCGTAGAGTCCATGAAGCGTATAGAGGACCATATTGTGACCTGCGGAACTAACCGCCAAGGGGAGACCATCGCGCCAGAGGTACTGGAAAAGCTATTGGCCTATCCCGCTGAAAATACAACACAACGCCCCATTGATATCAACACCAGTCTTCAGGGCCAGCTGGAGCGCAGTAAAACCACGATCATGGAGGAGATCAGCCAACGTAACCTCCAATATTTTGGGGATGAGGTAGAAAAACTCGATACCTGGGCGGATGACCTCAAGGTGGTACTGGAGCAGGAGATCAAAGAGCATGACCGTGAAATACAGGAGGTGCGCAGAACCGCAAAGGTAGCACCAGACCTCCACGAAAAACTCCACTGGCAGAAGCGACAAAAAGAGCTGGAGAAGCAGCGCAATAAAAAACGCCGTGAACTATTTGACCGACAAGATGAGGTGGATGACCGCCGCGAAATGCTTATCACCGAACTGGAAGAGAAGATGAACCAGACCATCGAAGAACAGCACCTCTTTACCATCAGCTGGGAGGTGATCTAATGGTAGAAGTAAGCCGCCCCCATGAGTTGATCCAGCTCTGTGAACTACTCGATCAACGTTTTCAAACACACATTACAGGCACAGGTAACGACGATACCGCACGCCAGCGTAACTACTACTCCAAGGCACTCGCGGCCTACTATACTAACGCAAGCCACCAACGCATCCATCGAGGAGGCGGTAGCGGCATCCATTGATGGCGGTGATGACCACGGTATTGATTCCGTCTTTATTGACCCCACCGAAACCATCTGGTTGATCCAATCCAAGTATATTGATAGTGGGAAAGGAGAGCCTGCACTCGGCGACGTAAACAAATTTGAGAGTGGTGTCAGGGACTTGCTAAATCAGCAATACTCACGCTTCAACCAGACACTACAACATAAAATTCCAGCCCTAAATACCACCTTTGATACAGGCATTGCCAAGGTAAAAGCCGTGCTGGTCTATACGGGAAATGCCCTCTCCGATGATCGCCGCAGAATGATGGGCGACCTTGAGAACTCCTTCAACTCAGCAGGTGAACCCAACTTTCTCCATTTTACCAATGCAGGACTGGCAACTTTCGACGATTTTCAGATCAGTGAAATACAACCCAACCCCATTACTGCAGAAATTGAGCTGGAAAATTTTGGCTGCATCAATCAGCCATATGTAGCCTACTACGGCACTGTTTCCGGCCAACAACTCAAGGCACTGAAAGAGCAGTATGGCAACCAGCTCTTTGATGCCAATATCCGACAATTTAAAGGAGATACGCTGGTCAATCGGGATATTGCCCAAACCATCCAGCAAGAGCCAGAGCACTTCTTCTATTTTAACAATGGGGTTACCTTTCTCTGTGACTCCTTTGATGTCATTGGAAGGCGCGACGAAAATCGTAACCAAGGCCGCTTCCGCTTTCATGGCCTCTCTGTAATCAATGGCGCACAAACGGTCAGCAGCCTAACCAACGCCACAGCCACCGATGGAGAGGCACCCTCCAAAATCTTGGCAACCATTGTCAGCCTGGATGGTGCACCAAACAACTTTGGGCAACACATCACCCGCTATCGTAACCACCAGAATGCGATCACAGACATCGACTTTGCCGCACTGGATGAGAACCAGCAGCAGTGGGCACAGACCTTACAGCAGGCGGGTATTACCTACCGCTACAAAGGGGGCAAGGCAGACCAGCAGGATTTCGATGTAGAGATGGCTGCAAGAGCCTTGGCCTGCTGGGTTCGAGAGGATTGGAGCAGTCTAGTCAGTCTTGCCAAGAAAAACATCAAACGGCTGTTTGACCGAAAACTCAACGGAGAAGAGAACAGCTCCAACTACAGTCGCATCTTCAAAAGCTCTCTACAGGCCCGCCAGCTATGGCGTACTGTACAAGTTGTAGAGCAGGTACGCTCCCAACTGCGTTGGGATGCCCATCAGGATAGCGGAGAACAGCAGGAGATCCTGCGACACTGTAGCCTCTTGACGGCGCACATTCTCCTGATCCGATTTGATGCGATTGACCATGATGAACTTCATCTTTCAGCAGCACATCAACAAACCCTCTCCGAAATGATTGGAGAAATTTCCACACAGATCGTTGAGGAGTATGACAAACTGCAATGGAACAAAAACCCCAGAGCCGTCTTTGAAAATTCAACCGACCTACAGACTCTGAAAACTGCGGTGATGACTGCATTGAACAGAGGATAGGATAGTCAAATCATGAGTAAAAACCAAAAGCCCCGACTGGAACTGACATGGATCGGTAAAGAGAACCGGCCCAAGTGTAACGGTTCAGATCCCCCACTCATTAGGTAAACAAATTTAACAAAAATGATGGACAAAAGACAAGCATCGTGAGAGAGTAGCAATCATAGCTACGCAACA
>JGI26252J51714_1001182_pt1 | contig 11441 bp, 12 predicted proteins | sample SaaInlLV_10m_DNA_4_FD_51714 | JGI IMG/M metagenome (IMG submission 51714)
CTGAAAGTGCACAGATTTAGCTAGCGTGACGGTACAATAGATGTGAGGTTTTGGGATTGAAACAGGAAGTATTTGTTACAGAAAATTGAAAGTAAACTGGGGACTACAGTAAGGAATGATGTCAGATTTGCCAATTACACTCTTCAATATAAACAAATCCTCATTTGTAGCGGTTGCCGACCCAAAAAATATAATTATTCGGCTCTTTGAACTGACAAAAGACAAGTTTGAATGTCAAATCAGGAACGCTATTAGCGCAGACACAGAATACTGCCTTAAGAATACTACCTTAAGTAGTATTTGCAATCCTGGTTATCTTTACACCAAAATTTTCATCTACTACTACTACCTCGCCAAATGCAATTACTTTGCCACGAACCGATATCTTAACCGGCTCTCCTGCTAAACTATCCAGTTCTATTATTGATCCTGGTGTCAATGCCATAACATCACGCATTAACATCTCCGTCTTCCCTAGTTCTACAAGCACCGGAATATGAACATCCATCAGCATATCCATATTTTTTGAACTGCCTTCGCCGCCTTGTGGCTTCACAGGCTCCAGAGGAGAGAACTTAACGGATTTAATGCTCTCTGCATCATCGATAGATTGAGTCGGTTCATTTTGATCTGTGATCGTCTTATCTTCCATTTAATCTCCCATCTTAAACTAATAACGAAAAACAACATAAAAATATAAACATAGTTAACTTTAAAAATACCGATTTAAAACAGATACATTTATCTTAATTATAAACCGTAGTATGAAGCTACCAATTCATACATCCTCGTCTCCTGATATTCCGATAATTTGTATAGCCTTCTTTGAACCATATAAGCCCAGTTTTCCGTAAAATTTGTTTTTTCCTTCAACAACTACTTTCAGATTATTTGTAATCTTACTGTCCAGCCGTAATACATCACCCGCTTTGAGATTTACTATATCATTTACCGTAAAGTCCGTCTCATCCAATACCCCCGCTACAGATAGTTTTATTCCACCTGATAATTTCTGAAGCGATTCGCTACTTTCATTGTCAAGTTCAGCCGAATTTGACTGTTTGCTACCAAAGAAGTGATCCAATGTGTGATCCACACTTGAAACCGGAACACAAAATTTCATCTCACCAAAGCTGCTTTCTATGTTAAAGGTAAAGGAAACAAGCAGAACAACATCAGCTTCGGACGCGATATTAAGATATCTGGGCTCCATTGCCGTATCAGAAATAGTCCACTCCATTTCATCATACGGTTTCCACGAAGTACCTATTTTCTCTAAAATTATTTTTACTATATTACCAACAATGGAAGTCTCCGTGTCTGTCAATTTCCTTATCTCATTCTGTGTTTTTCCCTCGCCTCCAAATGCCTTCTCAACGATTGATAAACACAATCCCATATCCATTGCAATACACCCAAAACCCTTTAGTGGCTTCAGCCGGACTGTATTAATAAACATAAGCTCCGGACATGTATTTTTAAATATCTCAAAACTTAATTCATCTATCGAATTCAAACTTACCTTTGCAGTACCCCTCAAGAAGTTAGAAATCTCCCTGCTTATCTGATAAGCAGTAGTTTCAAATACCTTATACAACATTCGTTTTTTCTCTCTCGAAATTGTATTCGGCTTTTAAAATCATAATACTTTACCTTGCTGTCTGCCTCCTCAATAATATCCGGCTGTGCTGCAATGCCTTGACTTTCATGAAATGATTCCAGCAAGCTTTCAACTTCATCGCTAGAAAGTATCGCGTTTTCCGAGTTTTCCATAATTACTGTATAATAAAATCTGAAAAATATACCTGAGAGATTGCATCATCTATGCCTAAAAGATCACTATTGAGCAAGTCTCTTATCTCTACTCTCAATCCTTTATGATTAGCACGATCGCTCATCTCACTCAGCTCTTTTGAGGAAAGAAAAGAGACGAGTTTGTCCCTGAAAACAACCTTGTTAGCTTTAATCGTTCCTTCTATTTCACTATTCTTTACTTCAAGGCTGATGATTACTCTCAGATACCTTTTACTATCAACGCTTCCAATATTAACAACAATACTATCCATTGGTACTAATATTTTACCCAGCACATTATTACTACTTTTTTCTTTGTTTTCATCATCGCCTTTTTTATCTTTCTTCTTATCTTTCTTCTTTACCTTTTCAGGTTTAACAGATTTTTCTGTATCAGCACCTTTACCATCTTCTGAGCTATTCTCTACGCCAGCACCTGATGAATCAGCTGAAGAAACTGTAATAGCATAGTCGTCTTTAGATGAATATATTCTTGTAACAAATATAAAAGCGGATCCTACTGACAATACGGTGACAACAATCATAACCAATATATTCTTCAGACCCATTTTTGCAGTATCTTTTTTTCCTGCACCTTCAGATCCGGAATCTTCTGCGTTATCAGTATCGTCAGTATTTGCATCTCCCTCTTCTGATACTACATCTTTTTCCTTTTTCTTTTTCTTAAAAATTGTAAATCTCCCTTGTATCGGTTCTTAATAATTCACTATCAAATTGAACACGGTAATCTTTTTTTCTATCCCTATATATCGGAAATCATTATATTTATTCTGTTGTTTGCTTTTACCTTGTATGATGATCCGTCTCCCAACAATGGTTGATACTTTCCATACCCAATCGCAGAAAGTCTGGTATAATCAATCATGCCTACATCATTAAAGTATCTTATGACAGCAGAAGCATATTCTGCCGATAATTGCCAACTTGTTGGGTAGTCATCAGTTGGGATAAAACTCTCACTTGTATACCCTTCAACAATAACCTGACAATCTCTGTTTCGTATAACCTTTATTAGGTTATTTAGATACATCTTGCTTTCAGATGACATATCCAGCTCTTCATTAACAAAATCTATTTCTGTAGGAAATATCAACTGATTCCCTGTTTGCGTATATTCAATATCAATATTGTCATCAATTGTATTCACAAATACGTTCCTTAGCAACTCTTCTCTCTTTTTGTATTTACCTCCATAACTCTCCTGCTTCATTTCCAGGTTTGTTATGGAGTCGCTACTGCCAAATGCTATCTTGCTTACTCCGAAATTATCCAGTGCTTCTCTAAATGATTCAATAGCCTCTTTTGCATCTTCATCTTTGGCAGGACCGACATTAGAAGACAACATTATAAAGAACGCCAACAAGATAGTCATAAGTGCGGCGAAGGCAACCATATCAACAAACGCCCCCTCCTCAAGCGGTTTTTTCTTCTTCTTCTTCCTTACGATCTCAGTCTTTAGGATATCTATCTTAGCCATATTTCGTATCTTAGACGCCCTTAGGCAATTCCATTATAATCACTTCTACTCTTCTATTAAGTGTACGATTATGTTCATTAATATTCGGAAGTACGGGGCTATACCGACCACGCCCACTCACGCCAAACCGGGAAGACGAAAGCATCTCCTCTCCGATTATATAGTCGCAGACTCTGGAAGCACGTGCAATAGACAACTTATTACCGACATTGTTGTCATCAATATAACTATCATCTGTGTGACCTTCGATTCTAACATTATTAGGAATCACGCCTAATAGCTCTGCAATTTTATCCAATAAATACAAATATTCTATCTTTAGAGCTATATCACCTGAATCAAAAAGGATGTCAGCCATTATCCTGATAGTAAATCCTTCATCAGTCATCAGCAAGTCTATAACATCAAACAATTCATTCTCAGTCATAAACACGACCAAATCTTCTCTTATTAAATCAAGGTCACTTATAGGCGGTAAAAGTTTATCTTCATCAATCATCACCTTTGTCATGCTTGTGACCTTATCTTCAAATATGCCTGATTCCTTTAGAGTTGCAATCATTAGATTCTCACCTGTACCTGTACTTTTCTTCATTACCATCTCTGCGATGTCATCTTCTTTAGGTGAACTCATCGCTATTATAAGTACAAAGAACGTCATCAACAGAGTAATCATGTCACCATAAGCCAATGCCCATTCATTAGGATCTTTTTTTGGTTCTTCTTCCATTATTTTGCAGGACTTGCACTTCTTATCTTATCCTTTAAATCTTCCATCTTCTGTTCCTTCCTTTCAGATGGAGAGAGGAAACCCTTTAATTTCTCTTCTACTATACTCGGGTTATCTCCTGATTGTATCGACACAACCCCTTCCAGTATTAACTCTTTCACTAGAGTTTCTTCCTTAGACCTTACATCAAGTTTTCCGCTCATTGGCAAAAAGATCAGGTTTGCCACTATAACACCGTATAATGTAGTTAATAGTGCGGTTGCCATGCCAACCCCGATCTTAGAAGGATCATCCAGCTCCCTAAGCATTAATACTAACCCTATTAACGTCCCCATCATGCCGAACGCCGGAGCTACTACCCCCATCGATTCAAGCACTCCCTTTCCTTTGGAATGACGGCCTCGCAAATTTTCAATCTCCTTCTCTAGTATTGTACGAAGTCCATCTGCATCAGTCCCATCAACAAGTAACTGTATGGATTTTGACAGAAAAGCATCCTTAATGTCAGCCACCTTGCTTTCCAATGCCAGCAACCCTTCCCTTCTAGCAAGTTTTGCATATTCTATTAAATTTGCCACTTCCGCCTGAGGAGAAGCTACTTTCACAAATATTGTTTTCATGATCAATGAAACCAGGCCAGTAACTACTTGCAATGGGTATCTCACAAGCGTAGCTGATATCGTTCCTCCAATAACTATCATTATTGACGGAATATTTATAAAACCTGCTATCCCAGACATCCCCCCGCCCAAAATAATAGATACGATGAGCAGCAAAGCACCAATTAATATACCTGCCGGAGTTGCAATATCCATTTTTACGCTCCCTTTATTTCGTCTTTAGTTTTCTGAAATTCCTTTTCGATTATCTTCCTGATAGCCTCAGTAAGTTTTGAAGCTTCATCAGTCTCAACAAACTCCAATATTTTAGCAAGATTCTTTCCATTCATTTTTGAAAGTATGCTGACGGCTGTTTCGTACTTAAGTTTTTTAATGATAGCTACCGCTTTTTCAGTTTCAATTCTTTGATAAATTGCGGCAAGCTTCTTTATATTTCTTTGTTTAAGCGTTTCATCTTCATCTTTATTCACGCTTTGCAATCTTTTCATTTTCTCACAAATTCTACCTGCAAACGCCGGATCAAACTCTGTAAGTATCTTTGCAGATTTCTTGGATTGCATACTCGCTAAAACCTTGGCACTCGTCTCTTTCTTAAGCTTACTTAAGACCCCTGCTGCCTTTAATGCATCCATCGATGAATATATATCAGCCAACCGCTTCAGGTTTTTTCTCTCACTTTCATCAAAAACTATGAGATCCTTATCTAGATCAATTCGCTCCTTACTTATTAGCAATAGCGCTCCATCCAGTTTCTTTCTCATAACCGCCATTTCTTTTTTTCGATTTTCTACATCGGTTTTAAAAGCAGCTATTTCTCTCTCTTTTTTGGGAAGCAGTGCTGATTTCTTTTCATACAATGCGATTCTTTGCTTAAGCTCCTGCTGGTATTTTCTAATTTCCTCAGGAGAAAACCCCTTTATTGCTCTGACAGCATTTTTTGTCTTTTCTTGCTCAACTTCCTCTTTATCACTGCTCTCCTTTTTACTGTACTTCTCCTCCATCTCTAATACCTTGGAGGCATAATATTCTCCCATCTTTTTTTCAATTCCTTTCTTTAAGGATATCATCACATATGATGATATCGCAAAAATGACAATGAAAAAAAGAACTAAAGGAATTAATTTCTTTTTGTTTAATTTAAGCTTGATCATTTTCTGTCACCAGTTTATTACTAAATTTTGTCATTGCAATATCGTCCATTTCCCTGTTTAACACGAGTTCAAGTTCAATTTTATACTCTTCCTCCCACCGATCCCTGAGCTTTTCCAATCCTTTTCTCTTTTTAATTATTTCAACCAGCTCTTCCTGAACGGTGTTCATTGCAGTTGATATCTCCTGGATTCTGGATTTACTGGAATCAATGCGGTATCCTATATTTAAAAAATAATCTTCATAGGTCCTGAGTTCATCAGATGCAATGACCTGGTTTTTCCTAGAAGAGAGCAGGCTCTGACTATCCAGTTTACTCTTCTTGAGATTTTCTAATTCATTCTTCTCATTCATAAATAAACCTTGAATATCTCTCAGTCTACCGACACACTCTTCCTCATATATACGTTCTTTATTGAGTAATGGCTGCAATTTAAAATGAAACTTTCCACTTTGTCCCATATTTTATGATCTCAAAATTAATGACTTTAATTAACCAGACACATTATCAAACCTTCATATTATCCAGGCATAAACAGTGAGCTAGCTACGTTCGAGTTGATTGAAATAACTCAAACGTATAACTGACTTTTATTTAAAACAACTAATTCATAACAGGCGCACTCTCATTTTGTGCTCCCACGTTATAATCATTCATCATTTTCATTAAGCTATCTATATCTTCTTCATATTTACTCTCATCAGACACCCCCTGCTTCAGGTAGCTTGTAATATTATCATATTTACTGATAGCATAATCTATTTTATGGTTCTTTCCTTCTACATAGGCACCTACATTTATCATATCCTCAGCATCTTTATAAATTGCGTAAGCTGATCTTAAGTTCTGAGCGGCTTTCATATGACCGTCAGTAACAACATCAATCATGCATCTACTTACACTGTTAAGCAGATCAATTGCCGGAAAATGGTTTTGTGCTGCCAGCTTTCTGGATAGTATAATATGACCATCGAGAGTTCCCCGCACTGTATCTGACACCGGCTCGTTAAAGTCATCACCATCAACCAGCACTGTATACAATGCGGTAATACTACCTTTAGACGTTATACCAGTCCTTTCCAGCAGTTTTGGTATAACAGAAAAAACAGATGGAGTATAGCCTCTTGTAGTTGGAGGCTCCCCTATTGCCAGCCCAAGTTCACGCTGAGCGTTTGCAAGCCTGGTAATGGAATCCAATAGCATCATCACATTCAAGCCCTTATCTCTGAAATATTCAGCTATTGTAGTTGCCACGAAAGCCCCTTTCAGCCTGGCAACAACAGGCTTATCAGAAGTCACAACTACTACAACTGATTTCTTAATGCCTTCCTTACCTAAATTATACTCAATAAATTCACGAACCTCTCTTCCACGTTCTCCAATCAAGGCAATAACGTTAATATCAGCCGTAGACGACCTTGCGATCTTTCCCAGTAGGGTGCTTTTCCCCACTCCACTACCTGCAAATATACCTAGTCTTTGACCTTTCCCACACGTCAAAAGGCTGTCAATACACCTGACTCCAGTACTAATAGGGTCGGTAATTAGCGGCCTGTCCAGTGGTTCCGGAGCGTCATTATGTATTGTCCTCATTTCATCATAATCAATAGGACCTTTGTTGTCTATTGGGCTTCCCAACCCATCAAGTATTCTACCTTTAAGAGACATGCCAAGTTTAATCTGAAGCGGCTTCCCTGTCGCAATCACTTCGCTTTTCGGGCTAATACCATTCATTTCTGCGATAGGCATTAATAATGTTTTTTTATCTTTAAAACCAACAACCTCTGCAAGTACATGCTCGCCATCAGTTTGTGTTGTCAACTTGCACAATTCACCAATATGGACCTCGGGGCCTAATGACTCTATTAACATACTGGTAGCCCTGGAAACCGTCCCTGTCAGACACGTAGTCTCAGTATCTGCCAGCCGTTGATGACACTTTGCAAACATTTCATTTATTGCTATCACTCCGCACCTTCCGTTTCAATATTATACTCCCCAAATGCTAAAACTATCTCATTCCAACGGGTTTCTACCATTGCATCAACACCTCCACAATCTGTAATAACCTTGCATCCACCTCTGGATATTTTATCATCACTTNCTATTTCGTAANTATCATCTGTATTAGAAGNTCCACTAGTTTTAATTGTCTTTAATCTTTCAGCATCATCTGGATTTACGNATACTTTTAATATATTTTTTTCTTTTACTCTGTCAATNGCGTCACTTACNACTTTTTCTATTATTTTGCCATTACTTTGAGAAATGTCTTCATAGATTGCCTTTTTTGCAATTGCAAATACAAGATTAATAATTTCTTTTTCACATTTACTCCAGTTATCATCCCTCTCCTGCTTTAAAACCTCGATTGCTTTGTGCATGCTCTGGCTTATAAGTTCAACATCTTTTCTGTTTTTTTCTAATGCTTCGTCCCAGCCCTTTTGATATGACTCTTTTCTTATATTCTCAATTTCTTCTTCTTTTTTCTTTCTCTTTTCTTCATCGCTTACCGATGTATATTTAGATTCAAGAACAAATGAGTTTTCTATAACAGGCAATTTATATACATTTTTNCTGCTCATACCAGCGGCCCAACATCTTGAGCTCTACCCCTTACNGTTTCACCCTGNGCTTCCATTTTAGCTAAANNATCAACCACTATCTTCTGAGCATCCTCAACTTCTGATAGAGGTTTTGGACCTAATACTTGTTGCTCCTCTATAACCATCTGGCCCATACGTTTAGACATATTCTTAAATATCTTATCGTTCACATCCTTACTGGCAGTCTTCAAGGCTAGGGCAATCGTACTTGTTTCAGTCTCTGATAACATCTGTCTTAATGCCTTGTCTTCAACTATTGATATATCTTCAAATACAAACATAAGTGTTTTAATTTCCTGTGCGATTTCAGGATGCTCTTCCTTTATACGTTGCATAATTGTTTTTTCAGTGACCGAATCACTTCGATTAAGTATTTCTGCAATGGCTCTATATTTTCTTTCATTTGGTGTATCAATTCTATCACCTAGCGAGATAACCTTTGTCTCTAACAGTTCATCTATCTGTTTAATAATTTGAACAGGTGGTGGTTTTGAAGTAGCCATCTTGTTTAACACATCAAGCCTTAATTCTTCAGACATAGTGCCCACAACTTCTGCAGACTGATGTGGTTCAAGATATGAAAGGATTAACGAAATTAATTGAGTATGTTCACCGGCAAGTATTGAGATAATTTCTTCGCTTGTAAGGTGCTTAAAGTATCTGAAAGGTATAATACTAGGTCTGTGATCTTTAATTACGTCAATAATCTCTTCACTTTTACGCCATGACTGAAATTCATCCTTAAACTCATTAAGAATACCAATCGAAATTTCACTACTAACGCTTCTCATCCGTCCGATTATATCGCTAATCTCGGCAATCTCGTTTTCGCCAAAATTGCCAAGAATATCAGCTGCTATCTCAGGACCTAGATTTAAAAGCAATATCGCAACTTTTTCTTTAGTTGAAAATGTAGGATTCATTATTCACTCTCCCTCAACCATTTTCTAACGAGATTACTTGTCGTCCTTGGATCATCTTGTGCATTAGCAACTATTCCCTCCCTTATTGCAACTCGATCTTCATCTGATTTTTTCTCTCTTGCCGCATCTGCTTCACTTATAGCGTTATTCTCAATCTCTGGAGCCGGTGCGTATGTAGCATACCCACCACCAGGAGCAGTAGCTACCTGTTGACGCGGTGAAGACATGCGCTTTAATGCCTTTGACGCAAAGAGAAGGAACGCAATAACGGCTATTACAAGTGAACTACTTCTGGCAATTGATAGTATAAATGCTTTTTTGTCTTCCTTTTCAACACCCTCCTCATCAACATAAGCAGCAATAGCCCGATGGAACTGAACGTTTTGTATCTCAAACACGTCGTTTCTCGGTGCCGCTTCATTAAGTCCTATTGCCTGTTTTACAATAACCGCTATCTGGTCCAATTCATCTTCAGTTCTGGGCTCATATTTAGTGTTTACCGTACCATCCGCCATCTCTTCGTCAACATAATTACCATCTACAAGAACCGCTACGGTTAATCTCTTAACACGTGCCTCGTGCTCAGAAACAACACGTTCAACTTTACTCAAGGCATATTGAGTAGTCTCAGTTTCTTCTGATTCTTTAGACATTTTACCACCACCATCACCATTAGCTCCACCTGGCATTTCTGTCGATTGCGTTGTAATGACCTGACTTACAGGCACTCTTTTATCCTGGTCGTATTCAATTTGCTTTTCATCAACATTCTTAAAGTCTAAATCAACACTTACTTTAACAATGGCCTTACCCGGACCAGTTATCTTTTCGATTATACTCATTGCCTGAGATGCATAATACTCTTCTCGCTTTCTACTTAAATCAAATTGATTTGTAACAACAGTAGACAGCTGATTATCTCCACTCTTTGACAGTAAATTCCCCCTACTGTCCGTAATAGAAATATTTTCCGGAGTCAAACCTTCAACACTGGTGCTGACAAGGTGTGAAATACCAGCTAATATTGAAGGATTAACAGCATTCCTTTTTCTCATTTTCAAAACAACTGAAGCAGTCGCAGACTTTTCTTCTCCAACAAATAAAGACGGTTCTGGTATAACTATTTGAACCTTTGCCCACTCTACACCATCTAATTGCGAAATTGTCTTTGATAGTTCTCCCTGAATGGCTCTCCTATAATTTACTTTTTGTGCCAAATCCGACATACCAAACTTAACTTTATCAAATAACTCAAAACCCACCTCTCCTCCTGGCAGGCTTTCTTTCGCAAGGGCCATTCTTGCTTCATAAATTTTATTTGATGGTACTAATACCGTAGAACCATTATCCTTTACTTTGTATTTTATCTCATTATCTCGAAGATATGATACAACCTCAGCTGCTTCTTTTTGACCCAAATCACTATACAAAAGCCCATAGTCCGGTGTCCTNACCCAAAAGGTAACACCTAATAAGGCTGCAATAAACCCAAGTATCACAACAATAAAAGTGAGTCTCTGCCCGAAGCTTGTTCCATTCCATATATTACTGAATTCATCTGTTATCTGACTCAACTTGTGACTCCTTATAAATGGCTGTATATTAGGTGTTTAGTTTTAATCTTAAATACTGTTTTGAGTAAATCGCAAATCATATACCACATCACTTTTATTATTTACCAATNGTTATAAAATATGACTAAGTAAGTGATTCCCGTAACCCTGACACAGAGAGGTTCTTTTGCTCAATATTTCATAAATATTAATCCAACTAAATAAGTAGCATTTTTGAACTAATCGTAGTTTTATTAGACAAATAAATTAGCTACTTACACTAGCTTATTTATTATATTTTGGTTTGCAAAATGGTGTATTTAGAAATGAAGTTTTATACACAACAAGGGATGAGAATCGATAATTCTGGGTATTGTTCAGGTGCTAATCTTAATAGCAAATTATCTGTTTTTGTGATGTAACACGGTCTGAAAACTGNTATTTTNTTTATTGGAAGTACAAGGACAGGGCTTATCCGCTATAAGTGAAGGCGGATTAAGGCCTTGTGGGGGGAACAAATAACAGCACACTCCATAGAGAGTACTTACGCTATTTGTCGAATTGATT
>JGI26252J51714_1001190_pt1 | contig 11367 bp, 8 predicted proteins | sample SaaInlLV_10m_DNA_4_FD_51714 | JGI IMG/M metagenome (IMG submission 51714)
TTGTACAGTTGATTTGTATCTCTTAAATACATTGAGTACGGGTCATCATCTGAATAAGTAAAGTCTTTACTTAAATCGTTAATATTAGCTCGCCATACACTTTCGTAGTTGTGGGTTAGCTCTGGATATTGAATGCTCGATTGCACTGAGGTGCAAGCTAGTATTGTTAAAGCTGTTAGTAGCTGCTTATTCTTCATTAGCCAGGTAAATCATCATGTGCTAGTCGATATTCGTAAGATTGCTCTTTAGTACATCGATTAATGATGGTTGTAGTCTCTATTGGGTCACCCATAGTCCAATAAACCATACCATCTTCATCAAAGTAGGTGATATCCATCTTATAGAATTTTCCAACGTAACCATTAGCTCTGATATGTTCAACTAATGCTATGAATAAAGCCTCATCAACCTTATCTCTGACAATATATTCATGTGGCCAAGTCTTAGCATAGGTTTTTGCGAAAATCCAACTCTGGTTATTTACAAATAGTTTTAAGTTAGTCGATAATTCCTGAGCAATCAATTTTCTGTAAATCTATTTTGGATGTAAGATGCCGCTTCATCAATATCAAGGTCTTGTGATGAGTTTCCACTTCTAACAAAGAACTTTCTCTGTTTAAGTCCATCTTTAGAGGTTACATCTATATATAAAGGTTTATTTCCAGCTTCAATATCGATTACACAGATTTCCTCCTCATTAATGATTGGAAAGTGGACTCGAATGGTTCCCGGGGCAAAATTCTTGCCAAATGCTGAGTTAATTAGATTATTTAGGTGAATCTCAAAGTAATCTTTATTTGCTTCTTTAAGTGAATTGTAGTCATCTTGTAAGCCTAGTATTTCACCACTATTAGCAACGCCAATTAATAATTTACCACCTTGAGCATTACTAAACGCTGAGATTGTCTTAATAATGATTTCTTCCATCTTTTTATCGACTTTAGTCTCTCTAACATTCCAACGCATGGTTGATTTGAATTCAAGAAATCCATGCTCACCAGATTGAATAAGCTCTTCGAGTGACATTTCAGTCTTAACGTCTGTTGTAATTGAAATATTATTCAAATAATAATTCAATTCTTCTGCAAGGATTTCTCTACGTTTTTGTAAAAACTCTTTGTAGTTTTCAATCTTCCATAATTCTTCATTTTCTGGAATGCACTGCAAGCTTAGGGCATTAGGGTATTTTTGCTTAACTGAAGTTAAAAATGCATGTGCATTCATATCTGATTTTGCACGATTAGCATCTAGTGTTAATATTGCTCTGTTGGTTAATTCTTGTGCAAGTGAGTAATCAAACCGATCATCCATATCGTAATAAAGCTCACCATTTTCATCAACTGTGTTTTTAAGTCTAGCATAAGCAAAAATATGGTCCCTTTCAAGAGAATATTTTTCACCCATGTTTTGCTGAAGTTTAAGCCCAGTACCCAAACATACAGCGCCTTTACTTTTAAAATACCATCGCATTAAACTAAACAGTGGGTGCGCTATATTTCTGCCCACAAATTCAGAAGGTTTAATTTCAAGAGGTCGTTCAGCCTCAATTAAGTTTAGTAGCTCATCAAATGGACTCTCTGATTTACTAACAATACCAATATCTTTATCTAATTTTTGCGGGAGTTGGCTAATATATCTAAAACGTACCTGCGAGTAATAAAACCATTTTATGACCTTATTGATTTCTTCTTCAGATAGCTTGTGGTCAGGCTTTTGATATACATAAGTGATAATTGGTATTAATGCATAAACTGAGTTAATTTCATCTCTATGGTCCACATAAGCCTGACTTTGTAATAAGTTGCACGTGTAATCTAAAACTCTATCTTTTAGAATTTTCCAAGCTTGTTGAATATTTTCTTTATTGTCAGCTGAGTGTAATTTACTCATTTTAGAGCCTTGTTGGTGTGTAACAGCAAGCAAGATAAATACAATAAAATCTAAGCTAAATACCCAGCCTTTAGCTTTAAGCTCTTCAAGCTTTTCTTTAAATTCTTCTCTGGCCTTCGACCAATAGCCTGATATCTGTGCAAGCGCTAGTTCAGCATCAGTTAGATTTACACCACTAGCATTAACAATGTAGAAGATATCGATAGCTTCTTTAATGTTGGCCTTGGCAGGTATTACTTGTTCTAAAAACTCTCTTTCAGTAATCCTGCTAATTGCCAAGAAGTTATCATCAATAAGCCTCTCGAAATTACGCTCTAGTCGCTCCCCCTCATTTTTAACTTCTAAAGCATCAATCACATCTCTAGTTCTGACTTCACCTTTAAATACACTAGTTATGTTTACCCATAACGGGTCGTTTTCCATGATGGTTTTTTTGTAATACTCAAGAGATAACGTCTTAACATTAACGTACAAACCTCTAATGTCATTTAAAATTTCTTCTTCTTTGTAGTAAGGCGGTATTTCACCTTTCATTAGAAGGTAAAGCGTCGTAATACGTTGCTGTCCATCTAATATCAACTTAACAGCACCTTTGGTGGATTCATATACATATCCACCTTTTAGTTCTGGTGGATTAGTAGTTTCCCAAGTTAGCATGGTGCCTGTTGGGTAATCTTTAATAAGTGAGCTTATTAAGTTTTTAGCGTCTTTACGTTTCCATACATATTCACGTTGAAATGCTGGAACAAATAGATGGCGCTCATCAATCTTGTCAATTACTTCTCTAATCTTCATATTTTACTTATGTTAAATGATAACCATTAGTATACTTTTATTACTTACAGGATTGACATAAACTTGCTTAGGAATTATCCACATTAGGGCCCAAGCAAAGCCCGTTTGTGGGTAATTCTGGTATCGCTGTAAAGAGGTGTCAGTGTTCTTTAACTTAATAATAAGTGACACAAGATACCAACACTAATCTCTAAGAGATTAAGGTGCTGTAAAGCACTTAAATCTCAAGTACTTGCCCCTTGTGTGTAGCATTGAGGTAATCGAAGGTTACTTCAATATTGTGTGCTGGTGTAGCTGTTAACTGTGTGTCAGTATCGTGTGTCAATAAATAAAAGATAGTTTAGTATGTTACCGGGGGGGTAGGTTTCTAGCTATACCCTGGTCGAGAGTTTTACTAGACCCGTACTAAAATTGAGTTTTCTGAAAGGTTTTTGTCTTTAAGGCTATATGCCTTTTTTATGCTGTTAAATTAGATTTTGTGTTTAAGTTTTACATGTTTTTATGAACTGGTTAAAAACAGTTGTAAAGCCTTATGCGGTAAGCGTTTGAATTAGATTCTTAACCAGGCGCTGTCCTTTAGTCATGTTCCTTTTTTGACTAGATCCAAAAATTAGGTGTTTTTTGTCTTTTTTTAGTTTAATCTTTGCTATAGAATTAGAATTATATAAATAAAAGCATCGACAAATAAACCAGAATATAAATTATGAACAATACATTTCTATATTATAAGAACAAAATAAAACGATTATTTTCTAGGCATTACATAAGCCCTAAGTATATAAAATTCTTTCACAATGTTATTACCAGCAGAAGAATAGTTGTTTTTGATACAGAAACGACTGGATTGGATACGTCGAATGATGACATTATTCAGATAGCGGCGGTTGAGATTATCAAAGGTGTTCCTGGCAAGAGTTTTGAGTGTTATTTTGCCACTGATAAAGACCTAAGTCCTACACAGACAGTGCACAACATTTCTAATGAGCGCTTAGCTCAGAAAGCTACTGACAAGAAAGAGGGTTTAAGCGCGTTCTTAGACTTTGTAGGTGGTGATGCTCTGTTGGCGCATAATATGATATATGACTATACAATATTGAACACCAACTTGCTACGAGCAGGACTCAATAGTGTTAATAAGAAAAGAAACCCATCATTTTGTTCATTAACTCTAACAAGGCAACTGTGTAAGCTGCCATCGTACAGACTGGGTGATATACTAGCTAGTTTAGGTTTAGAGGGTGATAATTCTCATGATGCTATGGATGATACCAAGGCAACAGTTAATTTAGCTCTTTATCTTAAGGGTAGGGCGGGCAAAATAGATATATAAATATAGAGATTAAATATGAATCTTGTTGATGCTTTAGTTTTAAAAAGTTTGCCACGCGTAGGTGATAGCTCTGTTATTAATCTCATTAATTTTTCTATTGCTCAAAGATTATCGACTCTAGAGGAATTGTCTGAAGTAGACAGTTCAGAACTCCCGCTTAGAACTACACCCTCTGCATTAACAGAGTTGTTTAAGTCTAAGGGGTTTCACGCTATAAGAGATGGAATTAAGCGCGATATTAGGGACTGGAAATTGAAAAATATAGAGGCAATTGTTTTTGGCTCTGAACAGTATCCGAAACAACTACTAAAACTCAATAACCCGCCTCCATTCCTGTTTTACAAAGGAGATCTAAAGCTATTAAAACATCCGTTGCCCATCGCCGTTGTCGGCACAAGAAAGAATACAAGCATAGGTGAGAAAATTACAATTAGAACGATTGAAGAGTTTGCAAAATATAATTATTCTGTAGTAAGTGGACTTGCTTTAGGTATAGATACAATTGCGCATAGATCTGCCATAAATTCCAATATACCAACTATTGCAGTACTTGTCGATATAGAAAATGTCGCTCCTAAAGAGAATCAGGATTTAGCAAATGAAATCCTTAAAAAAGAAGGTCTTTTGGTGTCTGAAAACCCGCCAGGCACAAAGATTATTCCTGCATTTTTTGCTAAGAGAGATAGAATTCAGGCCGGTTTATCAGCAGGGGTCTTTGCTATTGAAACTGCAATAGATGGAGGAACTATGCATGCCGTTAATACTGCAATATTAATGAGCAGACCTGTGTTTGTACCTAACGCTAATGCTGCAGGGTATCCAGATCTTGGGATTAAAGCTATTGCAGGAACGCAGCAATTAGTTAATGATAGTAAAGCGGAGGCGTATACACGTGAGTCTTACAAAGAAATAAGAGATCAGTTAGAGAAAATTTATACTAAATTTGAATCTAATGTTGCGAGAGAGATGTCACTGTGATAAAGGTTTTTATTCTTGATCTTGATGACACATTAATTGATACGAGTGCTGTGGAGTCTTTGCGATCAAGTGGAAATTGGCGAGAAATACCAAAGTTATTTAATCAATGTTTTGTATATAAAGATATTTTAGGGTTGGTTAACACTGCGCATTCTATAGGCATAAAGATCGCCATCTTTACAAACTCCCCATCAACCTATGTTGAAAGCCTTCTAAAACACTTTAATATTTATGTGGATTTTGTAATTGCTTATCATGATGTCCAAAATCACAAGCCTCATAAAGAGGGTGTTGAGAAGATATTAAATCATTTTGATGTGACAAGTGATCAGGTTGTATATCTTGGTGATAATGATCTAGACAAGCAGGCGGCTACAAATGCTAATGTTGATTTTTTTGCTGTTGAGTGGGGCAATGTTTCTAATGTAGGTCAGGAGCATATGGGTATCTATAAACTCTCAGAGTTAATAGGAACCAGGACTAATAAGCCACAAAACAAACAGATTAGATCTGAATTACAACGCAGTGCCAATGTGCTTTATCTTGGTTATTATTCAGAAGGGATAAAGCAAGAAATTTGGGCTTTTAAAGATGATGTGGATGAGGCTATAAAGCGCTGGAGTAACAAAGCTGTAGAATTAGCTGAAAATTTTCCAAATGTCGATGTAGTTGTTAGAGCGCTTGGACACTCTGAATTGGAGGTATTAGATAATGCTAAGCCATTAGATAGGTTAGCACTTGGCTTAGCTGATGCACTTGGAGCGGTTTACCGGCCAAGTCTTGTAAAGAAAAGTCGTAAGTTAGAAAAGTCAACTAAACTCTCTGCCGTAGACCGTAAGTTACAAATCCGAGGTGTATATTCGGCACATGTAGAAAAACTTCCAAAGCCAAAACTAGAGAGCCTTACTTTTTTGATTGTTGATGATGTTTATACCTCAGGAGCTACAACAAGTGATATTTCTAGAGCTATTTCTGAAGCCTATCCAGAGGCTAATGTCTATATATTTGCATTAGTCAAGACCTTGTATCGAGCACAAGTGGAGACGGCAAGTAAAGAGACGCAAATCAACACACAGTTATTTGCAGATCTGTACCATTCATTGAGTATTAACTCTGCTTCTACACCTAATGATAAGCCTGAAAGGGCAAAAGGAAAGCTGGTAAATATAAAATATTCTGCCAACTACGCTAAGACAAATCATAATTTTATTTTTCAAAATTTAAAGCAATATTCAATAGCATCTGAATCAAATTCTATTACTGAATACAATGTAATACAAATACTTAAAAATATACTCCAGCGTGGAAAGCCAACAATAGCATCAAAGCGCTTGCGAAAATCTTTTGGGGTAAGTGTAAAAGATAGTGGAAATGACACTTCAGCTTTGGCGCTTATCTCGAACAAGCCCGTAGAGTGGAGTAGGCTAATAAGAGGAAAAAAAGAGTCTTTATACTTTCCGGCTAAATACTTTTTTGATGAACTTATCCCGAAGTATCTAGGTGATTATAAGTTTGTAAAGCAGTTAATGGTTCCAGAAGTTAGAATTTTTGACATGACTCAGGTCTATGTTGATCAATTTCATAATAGACAGGTTGATTTTTTTATACCACAAGTTGGTTTGATAATTGAAATTGATGGATCACAGCATCGTCAATCAAAAGATGTTGACGAAAAAAGAGATGCATTTACTGAAACACTAGGATTAAAAACTATCCGATTTACCGTACAAGAGGTTGAATCTGAAAATGATGAGTTTGTCAAAAAAATTAGGGAGGTTTTGTCGCATATAGAGTTGGTAGATAACCTTGAACAAGAAGGTTCTTTTAATCCTCCGAATGGAATAACAATTCAGAACTACAAAACAGCATTTACAGAAGGCATTGATCCATCAGATTCAAGAGTTAGACTTACTGCCTCTATTCGGTTTCAAATACTGTTATTAGAGCTATTAGAAAGGGGAGTTATAAAACTTGGAGGTACTAGAAAAATATCACTTGTTAATCGTGACAAAATTGAATTCTCCATAGAGGCGCTAAAAGACCTTAATGAACTAATAGGTAATTTATATAGATTGCAAGGCGGCTCTAAAGGTTTTCTTGATTTACAAATAGAAGAATTGGAAGAGATTCCAGATAATCGCCTAGGAGTAGACATAATAATTGACTTTAGTATTTTTGAACGTTATGGTGATGAATTTCAGACAAATCAAGATGTGATTTATTCAAGAACAGATTATTTTGATTTCTATCGCCACTTTTCTAGTCTAGATGCTGTATCAATTGAGAGTAGCGCACTTATCGATTATGATTTTTTTCAAATTTCATGTACTGGTCCAGTAGTATATGATCTTGATTTGAACTATGGTAGTCCGCAATATGAATCGCTTAAATATTTTTTGAGTAATTTATTTTTGCCATTCTTAGATGGTGTAGATTTTAGAGAAGGGCAGGCAGGTATTATTGGTTCTGCTTTGTCTCGTAATGGAACCATAGGATTACTGCCTACAGGATCTGGCAAATCAATTTGTTATCAACTTTCTGCCATACTCCAGCCAGCGGTAAGTTTCGTAGTATGTCCTATTAAAAGCTTAATGTATGACCAAAAAATTGATTTAGATGCTATTGGTTTTACAAGAACTAACTATATTACAGGTGATTTAAGCGCACAAGAAAAAGCTAAAATTCAAAGGGATTTTGGGCGCGGCTGTTATTTTTTTGTTTATATTTCGCCAGAAAGATTCCAAACCAATGGCTTTAGAAAAGAAATGTTGGCAATTGGCCTTAATCTATCATTCTCATATGCAGTTATTGATGAAGCGCACTGCTTGTCAGAATGGGGTCATGATTTTAGAACGTCTTATCTTAATTTAGCAAATACAATTAATAGGTTTTCCCCTGGTGCTACCTATATAGGGCTTACAGCAACTGCATCTGTAAATGTTTTGAAAGATATACAAACTGAGTTTAATGTGTCAGACCAATATATTAGAACACCATTAAATTTCACAAGAGAAGAGTTGGCTTTTCATGTGATTGATGATAATGGAGATAAAAGCAATGAAGTTGCTAGGCTTGTTAATAACATGGACGAAAAATGGAATGCAGACAAGGACCGCTCTTGTAATGCAGGAATTATTTTTACTCTTAATGTCAATGGGGATAATGGGTGTTACTCTCTCGCAGCACGGTTGGCTGCATTACTTGATATGGATGTTAGGTTTTTTTCAGGCTCAATTCCAAAATATAGTAATTACTATGGAAAGACTTTTGATGACTATAAGCGCAAAGTTCAGGAAGATTTTAAATCTAACAAGTATCGCCTTTTGACTGCCACAAAAGCTTTTGGAATGGGTGTAAACAAAGGAAATATTGCATACACTATTCATTATGGAATTCCAAGTTCAATGGAAGCGCTATACCAAGAGGCAGGACGCGCAGGGCGTGATAAGAGTTTATTCGTCGACGTGCCAGCAGACTGTTATGTTCTTTTGACAAAAGAGCCTAATAATAAGATCTTGGATAAGATTTGGGACCCAATCACTTCTGTTTCAGAATTAAAGAAGAATATTAAATTATTAAATCGCAATAGCGATATAAATTCAAATTTATATCTTATGACAGTAGGGTTAGATACAATCAAAGATGAATTTGTTTTGATTAATAATATTTATTCTTATCTTCAAAGTAACAATAAACTACATAAGATTATCTTAATAGCAGGTGATTTTAAAACTAGCAAACCAAAACTTGAAAGAGCTATTTATCGACTATCTCAGTTGGGAATTGTATCGGATTGGACTATTGAAGATTTCTTCAAAGGTAAGCTACAAATTGAATTTAAATGCTTGTCTGTAGAACAACTAGAAGCAAATATTGAGCAAACAATTAGAAAGTATGAGCCAAAATTTAAGTTCAGTGAGATTTGTTCTAGTGAGTACCATTATTACAAAATAATTTGTAATAATTTAAAGAAAGGTGCTTATACCAATACAAGTTTTGTTTTTCTTGTATTGCTTTTATGGTCATATGACCATTTTGTTTACAATCGACGTCAGTCACTAAAAACTGTTTATGAACAATGTATTCTTCTTGCATCTGGAGATATTCAGGAAAGCGAGTTTAAGAACCGTTTAGAAAGTTATTTTACGTTTAATGAATCAAGTCACACACTTCTTCAATTAGTTGAAAATCCCACCAACACAAAGCTTTGGTTATCGGTATTTTTCAAAGAATCTGAAGCCACTGACAGTCAAAATATTATCAATAGTTCTGAGCTATCAACTCTTAAAGAGCAGATTTCACGTTTTCTTGAGTCATATAAAAGTAATATTTGTTTGGACTATTTGAGTGGCATTGTAAGATTAACAGAAGATCAATTTGATAATGCTGACGGGGAGCGACGAATGTCTGCATCATTAGATCACATAATAGCTAAAGATAAAGATTCTGCATTAGAATTGGTTAAGCAAACTTTACAATTAAAATCGATTTTATCTATAGATTCACGTAGTAGATTTTCACGCTTGATTCATGAGAAATTTAACGATACAGATATATTGAGATGGGTTAACAAGGAGTTTAGAGATCCATATTCTTATCGAAAACTTATAGAGCCACCTGTGTCGCGATTGGATATAATCATAAATAAATACAAGGATATAAATTGGTGAATGATATTGAAAAATTAAATAGTGTGATCGATACTCTGGAAAGTCAGTCTTCCAGTATAAGCGAGTTTAGTGGAGTGCTAGAGTCTATAAACTCATCCAGAAAGAAGATAGATTCTGCCAATAAAACTTTACTTGATATTAATAATGAGCAAAAAGTATTACTTATTGAGAGTTATAACAATTTTGAAGAATTTGGTAAGCGGTTAGACAATCAAGGGTCTAGATTGTCTACGTTAGAAAGTATGCAAAAAAAAATGCAAAAAGACGTAGCAACACTTGCAAAGCTAATTAATGGTGCATCAGATAAGCAACAATCAGCTATTAAGTCTTTGCAGTTGTTGTTAATTTCCGGACTGGCGTTTATTATGCTCGGTGTTATAGTTGTGTTATAGGTTGGTGGTTATCTACACCAGTTTAATTTCTTACCACCATAGTACTCGTAAGCTAGCTTATTATCAAGCAGCTCCCGCTCCAAACTAACACCATCAACCATCACATTAGCAACCACCCTAAAGTACTTGCCCCTCTGTAGGTTAGTTAACTTAATCTCTTTAGCATTAGACAACTTGTCTCTTACAAAATCTCTTGCCTCAAGAGCCAGATTATTCTCATACTGGCACTTTCCTCGTATCTCTGGAGTATCTACTCCATTCACTCTAATAGGTATGTTCTTGCCCACTATAGGAGGTAGTGAAGCTATGTTCACTCTGAAGGTATCACCATCGTAGACACTGATTACTTTTGATACTGTTACTGTGCCGTATTGGGGTGGTATATAATGAACCTTTGTTTAACTATAAGGAATTCTAATGAGTTTTAATCGTTTATTATTGGTAGTTGTATCTTCTCTATTATTAGCTTCGTGTGGCACTAGCCCTATTCGCATTAGTGCTGATGATATACCAGAATGGTGTAATGATATTGAAGAAACAGGAATGTTTTCTAACATAACCCCAGAAATAATCACTGGAGAAAAGTTACTATCTTGTGGTACGGGAAGTGCAAATGAAATAAGCCTAGCAAGAGAGAAGGCGACGATTGATGCAAAAAAACAGATTCTTGACCAGTTAATTGGAAGGCTGACTAAGAAATATTCTGAAGATAGACTGGTTAAAAATTATAGAGACCACTTAAGTTACAGTTCATTTGGTTACGACATAATTGAACAAGAAGTATTTGATATTGAAGGGGGATATCAAACCTTTATTTTGATTGAAACAATGATGGATGATTTAAAAGGAACTCAAAAAGCTTTACTTAAACCAAGATTTCAAAAAAGCAATGAAAGATTGGTAAACGATAAGTAGGCATAATACAATATTATTACTTTTTAAAGTAATAGACTAAAAGACCCTTCTAATGAGGGGTCTATTTCGTATTCATCCTACAATCCTCTTAATAACTTCCTTATCAAAAAAACCTTTCTCATCAGCCAGTGTACCATCTTCACGATACACACGCATAAACTTAGGTGTGCCGTATTCAAACTTCACTTCTTCAAACACACCACCAGCCTCGTAGTAGGTCTTGCCTGTTCCGTGAAGCATCCCCTTTGAGTAAGTAACTACTTCCATTAAGTTGCCACTCTCAAACCAAGTCGTGTTTAAGCCATCCAGTTCATTATTGACATAGAACTGTTCTACCTGTTTGTTGCCGTTAGGATAATAAAACAACGCTCTGCCTTCCTTTAATCCATTCTTATAT
>JGI26252J51714_1001207_pt1 | contig 11249 bp, 9 predicted proteins | sample SaaInlLV_10m_DNA_4_FD_51714 | JGI IMG/M metagenome (IMG submission 51714)
CCACATCTATTGTTATGAAATCGATTGGCCCTGAATCACAAGTTTTCAAGATATCATTCAATGAACGATATGGGACTTTAACCTTGTTAATGGCAGTTCCTGTTCGATTGGTACGCCAGCTTTGCCTCTTATCTGCCTGTAAATACGACAGCATACCACCCCACCTTTCGCTACTGGTTACTTGATGGAATGTAATTGTCCCTTTTGCGTCCGGCCCTCCTACAGCAGCATGAATCACTTTACTCCCAGGACGGTTTGCAAGGCACTCTTTATATTGTTCCTGTCCTGCTTCTATAAGAATTCCATTCCATCCCAGTTTTTCAAATGCATACGTATTGCTGTCTTGATCACCGTCAAATGCACCCACTTCAATAAAAAAGCCTGAAATTTTTCTATTAAAAAAATTCCAAAGTATTATATCTTCACCATGCTGCGCTCGAAAAGGAACTGCGTTATCCATTTTGAGAAGGAGACCTGCTATATCACCATAAAGCTTACGGTAACGATCAAAGTTATTGTTTTGAAAATCAACAAGTGATTTTTTCAACAACTCATGGTCTCTCCATAGTCCACGAAGAGCCTTTCTAAAGAAAAGGGCGAGTGTGATGAAAAGCACTAATGAAATGGCTACTGAACCAGCAAAATATAATATCATCTAGTCATGTATTAAGTTTACTATTAGTTTTTTACCCACATATTCTGTTGCGTGTACATTTCTCAGGGTAACGACTGTACTGCACAACCAACATCCTACCGATTTTAACCTATTGCATGAACAATTCTATTTAACTCTAATCCAAAAACTACATGGTCCTGCCTGCGGGTAAATCTTTCGCATCATATCGTATCCCGGAGAAAAAGCAGTTGTCATCTCTTTTGGATATTTATGAAAAAGATAATTCCCTGCCCATACAACTTCAAGCTTATCATTGTTTGTCAAAAGCGTTTGTAAGACATACTGTTCATTCCAATACCAATGAGAGTGATAATAACTTGTTGAGTAGGGCATTGGAAGTGATATGTCGTGTATATGCACATAAACTCCAGAGTTTAATCTGGGAATAATTTCACAGTATTCCATCCAGACATCACCACCAGATTTCAATGTATGCGAAGAGTCAATAAACTAAATATCACCTGATTTTAATTGATGAAAGTAGTTTAAGCCTACCTCTTGCAACTTACAGTTTTTCAACTCTGTTAGTCTCTTAAGCTTTTCCAATTTGTAAGCACAATATGGATCGATTACTTTGAGTTGACAAGTATCTTTAGTACATTCCTCGAAATTTTTATCAATCGCATGGTTTGCCAGTAATGTCGATTGACCAGAACCAATCTCAATTATGGTTGCAGGTTTAATATCTCTTATAAGAGAATAATATGCATGCCCATCACCTGTCATAAACGTACCATTAATCATGAAATACTGGAGTCGATTATTATTTGATTCGTATTCAGGAAAAGTATCAAATTCAGATTTATATTTTAATACTACTGCATGAGTAAATTCCATTTGAAAGTCATCTCTCATGTTAATACCAACCAGTTCCGACTCGCAAGCAAATTTCATATCATCATCATCCGGTATTGGAAGAAAATAATGTTTGGGAAGAAAATAAAAATCATACTTCTTAAAGATTTCATAAAAAGGTTCAACATCTACCCAACGCCACCTCCTTATACAGGATGCTAAAACCCGCGCAGAAAACTTTAATATCAAGACAATAAATTTTTTAATTTGTATTCGCAAGGATTTGTTCGTATAGAAAAATAATTATTGTGGATTATCGTATTCTTATAATTCGGTTTAGTTTCTCAATTTTTTCCACAAACACAGGCCTGAAACGAACAGGTTTCTTGAACTCAATTTTTTCAATAATATTTTGACCGAGGCGTTCATACATTCCCTGAAGGCTATGCCATTTGTTTTTTATTGATTTTTCTTTGTTTTTTTTGACATACGGCAGCATTTCGTAATACAAATCCATATCCAACGAATCTATAATTTCTAATAACTCGTGAAGTGAGTTAAAAATAATTATCCCTCTTTTGTCAAAAAACTGCCCTATACTTTGACATCCCCAGTAGATGGGAACGGTATCAGACAAAAAGCAGTCGTTGATCTTCTCGCTAAAATAATAATCCTGCTGGTGATTTTCCATAGCAATTGAAAAGGCGTAGTTTGCCAATCCAGTTATTTTACCCTTTATCTCCTTAACTCCTTTTCCAAAGCAGTCTGCCTTTGGATTATTTAATAATTTTTCAACGACTTTATTCCTGAAACCATGCCCACCTTTGTGGCCCGGATGTACCGCACCGATAAATGATAAAAGTTTTTGTTTTGTAAAGCTCTCTTTTAATTCAGGGCCCTCAATCCAGTTGGTCCCAAACAGTAATTCAACCATCGACCCACCTCTGTCTAACAACAATTTATCATGAGTAAAAATATATTTATATCTCCGTACAAGTCTTTTCTTATTGTAGTAATAATGACTAGCTAACGGTTCCGATAGTACACATATTCTTCTCTCGAAAGGGTACCTGAGAAAACGACTATTAAGTGAGTGGTAATCAAAAAACAAACCCAGCATAAATTGCAAATTGGCTTTCTTTAAATCATTATAAATAAAGTTAACGGTAATCCCATTCACCTCAACAGAAATTTTGTCCAAATGAAATCTTCCGTAACAATCTATATTTATTTCCCTCATCATTATTCTTCCCTATAAGAGATTATGGAAAGCAATTCTAGAAATGCGGTAATAAATAACACCATCAAGCCTGAAAGTAACCGTTTTTAATTTTACCATGGAAATTAAATGTACAGAGAATTCTAATACGTAAGAATATAAAGACCATGTGAAATTCAGGAATTTGATACCAATTTTCACATAGCAGACGGATAAACCTTTCCTTGCTCTTTCTGGTTAAGCTCCTTTATTCGAAGTGCAGTTGGAATCGAAAGGCGCTCTCTTAAATATTGCTCATTTCTATCTCTTGTCTTATTGTAAGCAAAAGAGTGCCATAGATGAACAAAAGGCATAAACCCGCCGGGATAAAACCTTAGTGTATGCACGCGAGAAAGCATTTCATCATCTTCACCCCCCCACCCATAGAATGCTTCATCGTGACCTCCGATTTCCCAGTAAGATCTCTTTTGAATAGCCAATGAGATGCCTCTACAGTTTTGAACAACCTCCGGAATATACCTAACGTCTTCAATTCTTCCGCCTTTATACAAAGCTTCCGTTTCAGATGGATTCAGATAAAAAACGAGTCTTGGCAATCGAGCTGCTTGAAAACCGGAATTCAATAAATCCCTGACAGTTTTCACATATTTTATTGGAGCCGGCATATCTGCATCATGGAAGATCAAGTGCTCTGCTTTCGCCTTGCTCGCACCAATATTCATTGCCCAGGACTTATTAAATGGCATATCCGGCGATGTAGAAGGTGCATGGTAGTATTGTATCCAGCTTGGGCAATGTTTATGAATCAGCTGCTCCCAACTCTGTTCTACAACGATCACTTCCATCGAACACCCTGATTGAGCGTATAGTGCTTTCAAACATAATTGAAATTGCTGCAATCGGTCCTCTCCGGCAACAGCAAGTATTATACTCACATCAGGAGAATCATTTCTAAGATTCCCATGAGGTTTATCAACAAATCCGATAGGCCATTCTCTTAAAATACGTCTCAACAAACGCGCACCTACTTCAGGAAAAATTCTACATACAGTCAACGGTGAAGTATCTTCCCAATCACATATTCTTCCTTTGCACCCTTTATTTCTCATGAGTTTTTCTTGCCGGTTGCATAAATCAAGCCACTCAAAACCAATAATCTGTCCTAGAGCGGGTGCAGAAATAGCAATTTCTGTTCTCCAACGTTCGTGTAACCAACAGCCAACCTTGAGTTTTAATTCTCTTAAGTCATTCATTCTAATATCAATACTATGACGATTTTCTTATATTAAATTTCACTCTTGCCTGGAAAAGCAACTGATAGAAAATATAGCTATGTATCAATGCTACAACCGGGGGAAAAATTGCATTTCATTTTAGGATAAAAGGTGATAGAGCTAACTCAAGAAAACTAACATGTGAATTCAAGCTAATAAACATTTCTTTGTCGCTCATTCAAATCTTTCCCGGAAAGCTTAGTTCAGGACTTACAACTTCTACGAAAATCCTTTGCAACGACTCCATTTTCGAGAAGATATACGGAAATAACCGATGCCAACTCTTTTGTAAACCTTTCAGCTCCAGCTACACTCATATGATGATAGTCAGAGTAGTCTCTATCATTTCGATAGCTGTCAGGGTTACTATTTGTTGTATCAATTAATAAAATTGATTCCTGATTAGCAAATTTTTTCAATTCAGAAATGTACAAATCATAGAGCCTTTTGCCCCCCTCAGCATTCAGAAATTTATCACCATGTTCCGGAACATTCACCAATACATAATCAATTCCTTGTTTTTTACAAATGTCAATAGTACGTTTTAAATGCGAGAATCCTTTATGATAGTTCTTAACATAGATAATGTCAGAATAGGGTGATTCTACAGCATCTACCAGAGATTTACGTTTGGCGTCAGACAAATTTGAACCGTCTTGCATATTGTATCCACGTGTATCTATTTTAATAATACTCTGATTAAACGAATAAAAACGTTGTAATGCGGCAGTCAACATACCTTTGTAATACAACAGCTGGATATTTTCGATAGCAAAAACTTTCAGTTTTCCAAATAATGATTGATTAAACCACGCACGTTCTATGCATCCTTTTCGAAATCGCTTATAATCTTCAGCTTCTGATGAACTCTTCAATTCAGGATAACGAATACCTTGTAAAACTATTCTTGGTGATGCATGTTTTAAAAAAAAATTCTCAAAGTAAAGCCGCACTCGATCAGGGGACAGATCGGAGAGACCACCATTGAAGCTGACTACAGGTATCCCTGTTTTTTCATATATTTTCTTATCAAAAAATAGTGGTTTAAAATTAGTTCTGACAATTGAACTGCCAATGAATAACAGATCAATTTTGCCTTTTTCTGCTATCGTATTATTCAATGCACGTAAACGCTTTTCGACGTTATCACTATAATAGGGTCTTGGCTCCGGCAAATGGTTTCGCACGTCATCCAGATGTAACAGTATTTCCGCAAACGACAGCAAAGCTAACGTTACGACAACCACTTTAGAAAACAAATTAAATCTAAATTGTTTAGTGTTAGTTTTGTACAACATGAATAGACTGAAGGATTAATTAAAACTGGAAATAGACAAATGGTTCTCGTACATTTCCACAAAGAAAGAGAAGAGTAATGGCAACCGCAGCAAAGGTCCCCTGATAAAGTTTTGGCAATTTTAGGAAAATATATTCGTCCCGGGTCACAGCTTGTGGTATATCGATGAACAGCAATATAATTAAGATAAAAAATAAAGGAATCAAAAATATTTCACCACTAATAGTAAATTCACTCAATCCTCTCAAATATGCCGTTGTAGTTGCAAAATCACTCGCTCTGAAAAACAACCAGGTAAAGCTTATCAGTAGAAACGTGCCGATTATTTTAAATATCAATGTTATGAATTGATTTAATGACCGGCCATTAGTAGCTTTTAGAATAAATCCTGACAATTTGCTTTTATCCTCCTCATTTCTAATGTCTGATGACAACGTCTCATGAGATCGGAATTTATTTGTTATCTCCTGAAATATTCTATATACCGATAGATACAATCCGTGTAGAAGTCCCCAAAAGACAAAATTCCAACTTGCACCATGCCAAAGCCCACCCAGCAGCATAGTAATGAATAAGTTTGTGTGCGTTCGGATCTGACCTTTACGATTACCACCCAAAGGTATATATAGATAATCACGTAACCAGGATGATAGTGAAATATGCCAGCGCTGCCAGAACTCAGCAACATTTTGTGAAAAATATGGATGCTTAAAGTTTCTCATGATATCAAAACCCAGCAACATCGCAGATCCTCTAGCAATTTTGCTGTATCCAGAAAAATCACCATAGATCTGGACTGAATATAAAATAAGTCCAATACCTAACTGTAATGAAGTATACTGTTCCGGAGACGCAAAACACATATCAACCAGAATACCTGCCGAATCTGCAATAACTACTTTGTGAACCAAACCTATTAAGATCAGATAAAGGCCTCTTTCCCAGTGTGTCTGAGTAACTATACGACAGTTTTGAATCTGAGGTATTAAATTTGCCGCACGTTCAATTGGGCCAGCGACTAATTGAGGAAAAAAAGATACAAATAGTGCAAAATCTACAACATTTTTAATGGGTTTAATTTTTCCACGGTATATATCTATTGTGTAAGAAAGCGTCTGAAACGTATAAAATGATATTCCAACCGGAAGAATAATTTTTAAAACATTTGTGGAGGTAGGTAAACCTATCGATGCTAAGAATAATTGTGTATTTTCTATGAAAAAATTAAAATATTTAAAAAAACATAAGATACCCAAATTCGTGGTGAGGCTCAGGACTAAACATAGTTTCATAGTCCTTAAATTTCCAACTCTTTTTGATCGATCTATCCATATTCCGCATGTAAAATCTACCAGTGTTGATATAATAATCAGGGATAAAAAACGTATATCCCAGAAGGAGTAAAATGTGTAACTGGCAAAGAGTAAGAACAGGTTCTGATACCGATGCGGTAGCAGATAGTAACTCGCCAGAACAACAAGTAGAAATATACCAAATTCAATGGAGTTAAAAAATATTTGCGTAGCCTTTATATTTTATTTCTTCAACCCAGTTTGTCCTTAAGCAAACGGGTTGCATATTATTTTCTTTCTCCTATCTTTCTCGCAGGACAGCCGGCCCAAATCTCATAATCCGGCACTGCCCTGGTAACCACTGAATTCGCGCCGATAACGCACCCTTCACCAATTTCAACACCAGGCATAACAGACACTCCTGAACCGAGCCAGACATCATCTTTCAGAGTCACTCCAAGCCGGCTGCTATCAGGTCCCTGTTCCCGTATCAATTTGTTACGATTAAAGGAATGATTCGAACCCGCCAGGGTACAGAATTGTGATATCAGACAATCTCTACCGATTCGAATATGGCCGTCTGCACATGAACGTAGATTATTGTATTGGCCTATCCAGGTATTATCACCGATTAAGATTTTACCAAAACCATTCTCAACATCACCAAATGCCAATACTGTACCTTGACATACCTGAGAATTTTCTCCTATTTTAAAGAGCACGGATTCATATCCCACCCATTCAATACTGTCTGATAATTTTGCTTTGGGAAATCTGGCTTGTATATCTGCCAGAATCAGACGTTGAAGTCGTATCTCACCTAACACTTTTATTGTTTCCGGATATCTGAGCAACGCCAATCCTTTTAGTATGTTCCTGATTTTATTTATCATAACTTACTGGTTAGTCCGATCAATGATTGCATACGTTCTGAGTTTGATTAAGAATGAAAGTCAAGGGCTATCTGCTGTTTTAGCAATTCCCCAAAAAGAGTCATCCTGACATTCAGTACCGCTATAGGAATGCGGCCATTCACCACCGGCATCATTGGCAACGACTTTTTTACCAATTTTTCCCCTGATAATTTCGGCAATTTTTATACCGAGCAGATTATCCAACCTGCCACGAGCCTTTATTTCAGGTAAGAATGCCCTATGTGTGCGATCAGGCAAATCCAGAATCTCTTTAAAAGCAGTATCCCAGGCATTTATTGATACGTGGATATCGTAACGTTCCTTGATTATTTGATAACCGTTTTTAGCAAGTCTGGTAGCCAGGCCCGGTTCCCGCACTAATCTGCTTAATTGTATCGCTGCTTCCTTATGATCACCAACAGGAAAAAGCAAGGCATTTTCCCCATGCTTTAACGCCCCTTCAAGTCCTGATCCAACAAAGCGGCTTGATACGACTACAACACCTGCTGCCATGGCTTCCCAGTTAACAATGGGCCCTGTTTCCCAGAAAGACGGCATTAGCAGAGTATGTGCTCGTAAATGAAGTTTTTCATGCATACATTCTGAACTTAAACGTCCAAGAAAAGTAACCGTTTTCTTATTCACCCACGGTCCAAGAGATTTCCTCAGTGCCTGGTCTTCAGGACCGTTACCGGCTATTAAAAGTTCAAAAGGAACTCCCATTTTTTCAAGTTCTTTAATAATTTCAGGTAAATCATGAACCCGTTTTTGCCACTGCTCTAAACGACCTGAATAGGCAATTGTAAGAGTGTTAATATGATCATCAGGAAAAGAAGCATCGACTGTTTTTGCTCCACAGGGCCCATAATGGATTCTATTTTCCGGAAAATTTCCAATAATTTCTGACAGTTTACACGCAAGCCTGTTGGTACAGACAACACCGTCTAGTATAGAACCAAACAATTTTATATCGTCATACAAGTATGCCTCTATTCCATGAACTGCCATGACAATTTTAGGTGCATATTTTCTACTTCCCCGTAAACGGTTTACGGCAGGATAAGCATCAGGAATATTTACCGATGCAACAAGATCTGGTTTTAACTCCATGACAGTTTGTTGAATAGCCTTAATCCTGCCTTCAGGAGTGCCGGTAAGACAAGAAATTACAATCCAGTTGATATGGGGATGCACCAATAAGTAAGTCTCGGGGTTATGAAATCCCGACCCTTCCACAAGACCTATTGTTACCTTCCATCCTTTATCGTGAAGTCCCGGTTCCAGGTAATCTAACCAGCTCGCCAAACCACTGAGGATATAGGCAGACGGTGCAATAAAAAGAATATGACCTCTCATTATGTCTCGTACAGGGTTGCCATAATCGCAGTGATTTGATTTAGCAACGATGGGGATTTACATTTGAAATGAGGCCATTCCTCTCCTGGAGATGCATGAGGGACTCTCCGTCTCAATAAACTACGCATACTTTCCAGAAAACCTTCTCCCACCATCCACCTGCGTTTTTCACTTCTCACTTCTGTTTGCTTTTGTATAGTAAGAACAGGCAGGCTGCAGCACAAACTTAAAGTCTGTGCCCAGGCTTCACCAAACTTCTTTAGTGAATAATTCTGTTCAATATGCTCCCGTGCGTTTACACTCATCTTTTGATGATAATCAGGTGATTCGAACAATTCGCTGACTACTTCGGCTGCGGCCTTGACGTTTCCCACAGGAAAGACCATACCGGTTTGCCGTCCTATAACCAACTCATCTATTTTTCTTCCACGAAAATCGGAAACGACTGGCACAGCACCGAAAGACATGGCCTCAGCAATAGAATACCCCCAGGCCTCAGAAGGTGAAAAATGAATTAATACATCCAGACTGGGATAGAAAGTAGTATTTAGTTCAGGTGTAGTTAATTGACCAAAATATTTAACTCTTCCTGGGAATCTGCTGGCAAGTGTTGTAATTTCATCGGCCCTCTCTCCCTGCCCAGCCACCCAAAATTCCGCGTCAGGACAAATTTTATTTAATTCCTGAAAAAAAGGTAGTAAATCCACCGCTCGTTTATCAACATCAAGACGCCCGGCATAACCGACACAAAATCTGTTTAATATTCTTTTTTTTTTAACGTTCTGTAATGGTACAGCATTAGGCGCATGGCACAGCCTTTTCTTTTCAAAGTGTTCCTTTACATTGCTCATTGCCAGAAAACTGAAGCGACTTACACAGATAGCCATATCTATTAAATCAAGATGTTGAAGCAGACAAGCAGCCTGTTCAGGTCTGTTTCCGTGATTAACCACCATTAACTTGAAAGACTGCCCATTACAACGTAAGCGTCGAACTGCTTCAAAAGCATCATCCAGGCATGTCAACATGACTATATCAGGATCTACTGTTCTTATTGTTTTTTCTATTGCTCGTACTCTACCTTCTACCGTACCGGTACGCCCATCCATTCGAACAATAGACAACCGAGGACGCAACTGCTCCACCTGCTGTGGATCATTGAATTTTCTTCCCCAGGCAAGCCCTACGACCAAATCCCATCCATAAAGAGGAAGTGTCTCATTTAGATTTTCAATCCAGGTGCCAATACCACATGCAGCCGAGGCTGAAGAATAGAGAACAAGAAGCTTTCTTTTTACCTTGGAAGAAATCATTGGTTGATTACGGCCCAACTAACTGTTTTCCCCGAATGAGGAGATAATGCTTTCATCCACACTAACAAAGTCTGCAAACTGTTAATGAAAAAATTACAATTTAAAACTAGTTTAATACCGTTTTCTACTATATTAATCCTGAAAGCCCGTATGCCTTGTGCGATAAGAGTATTCTGTCTCTTGTACTAATTTCTTTTTTCCTGGAATATACCTGAAAAACAGGATTGGACGGTCACCTACTTCATCTGTAGTATAATGTGTTCCTATACCTGCAAATTTTTTCCCATTTTCCTCATCAATCCAGAAACGACTATGTGCTCTTAAATCCTTACGATTATACGCCTTAGACACAAAAGTCAATAAACACGATTCGTTGCCATATGTATAAGCTGAGAAACCTATCTTTGGTGGAAAATCATCAATGATAATGATAGTCCTCTCTGGTGGAAAAGGTATCAAATGTTGGAGTGATGTTATAACGTTTTTCTGTATTCGCCAGGATTCAACCCATTCCTGCGATCGCGTAGCAGTACATACTGCGAAAACAGTTATTATACTACATATCAGTATCGTGAATAACGCTCGTGACAAATTCCCCGTCAACTTTGGAAGAATACCGTAACATCCGCAAGATAAAATAAAAACAAATCCTATAGAAGTAAAGTATTGATGGCGATGCTCAACGTACGGACTGGCTGCTAAAGCCAATATTCCGATAGGTGCTATGAACATAACACCACCCATTAAGATACACCGCCAAAAGTGTTCAGGGACATACATTGATATACGATCGCGCCAGACATTTTTTACGAATATTATCCAGACAACTATAATTGCAAAGAACAACGTAAATATTTTCCAGATGTCAATGTGCCACCATTCCTTTAAAACAGGCAAATGGTAACTCCTCAACCCCGCCAGTGTCAGATAAATGTGAATTTTTAAAGTCTTTCCCAACAACATTATCGAAGAAGTCACAATGTGGACAAGTCCTGTATCCGGTTGCGACTGAGGTTGTGTGCCAGTTGAAAATATAACCAGGAAGCCGCCTAATAAAACTGCACTAAGGATATAATGCCAGGAACATAACAATGACTGTCTAAAATTCTTTCG
>JGI26252J51714_1001250_pt1 | contig 10943 bp, 14 predicted proteins | sample SaaInlLV_10m_DNA_4_FD_51714 | JGI IMG/M metagenome (IMG submission 51714)
GACGGCCCTCAATCTATGCTTACGCGGAACAGGACGGATTTAAGGTAGTCCTCTTTCACCAGCGGAGATTGGGCACCGTTCCCTTCCAAACGGTGTTCCCGACCGTCAGACGGGGGGCATGTGGCCATTTGGGCTGTGTGTCCTGTGCCGTCCCGAACAGCTCTACGGGGATGGACTCGGTGCTACCGTGAAGAGAGGGCTGGTTCAAGGCCATCCTTGGGGCTGAGGGATTGAAGACAGGGTTCTCACCGCGGGAAGGCAATCTCACGGGCACACGCAGGTGGCTTGCTACAGTCGCGGGGGCTCCATCGCAGGCATAACTCGAACGGTACGCCGCTCGAGTAACACCTGCTCCTCAGCCCCCGCAACCATAGCAAGTGACGAGGCGTTCCGTGTCCCCAAGACATTACTTTCCCCGGTCACCGCCTCCGACCATGAGCACCAAGATTGGATATGGGATCGTCACCTGCGACCGGGAGGACTTCTTCCGCCAGGGCGACAAGGACCGCATCACCGATCACGTCGATCACTTTGTTGTCGTCAACGACGGCCGGGAGGAGTACGCCGCCTCGTCCTACGGCAGGGCCCCAGTGGTCATCACCCACCACGGCACTCCCTACCAAGGGGTGGGCGCATCCAAGAACGAGGCCCTGCAGCGCCTACTCAACGATGGCTGCGACTACCTCTTCCTCCAGGAGGACGACGTGATCGTCGATCCGGTTGTCCTCGAGGAGTACATCAAGGCCTTCGAGGTCTCCGGCATCCACCACTTCAACTTCCCCCTGCACGGCGTAGCCAACAAGACCCCGGCCGGCGTCCCCATCGTGAAGGCGATCGTCCCGTACATGCACAGCGGGCAGCCACTGAACCTCACCTTCTCCACGTGGTGTGTCGGGGCCTTCAGCTTCTACACCCGTCACGCCCTCGAGACCGTGGGACTGATGGACGAGCAGTTCTACAACGCCGTCGAACACTGCGAGCACACCTACCGGATCTGCCGGGCCGGCCTCCACCCGCCCTATCACTGGTTTGCGGATGTGCAGGGCTCCGAGCGATACATCGAGGAGATCGAGTTCTCCAACGAATCCAGCGTCATCCGGCGGGACGCCGAGGCCTTCGACAAGGTTGTTCTGGACGGCATGAAGGCCTTCAAAGCAAAGTACGGGTTCGAGACCTCCGCCATCCCGTCCGTGCCGCAGACCTCCTTCCTCCCGGTCCTACGCCGTATTGCCGAAGGGATCCACCTCCCCTCGGACGACATCCCGGAGGAGTCTGCCCCGTTCCTGCCCTCCACCCCGGCGGCGAAGCCCATGCTCGAGGAGGCCCTCGGAGCTGCCGTCCGCCTTACCGAAGGGATGTCCTCGGACACCCCGCAGGGCAGGAAGGACATGGCCGCCCTCCGGGAGGCATCGGAGTACTTCGGGACCATTCTGTAGCACTGCCTCTTGTTCCTGCCTGTGGCAAGGCCCGGACAGGCACTTGGGTTGAACGGGGCGTCGATAGACGTATATTGCGCCACAGTAACACGGAGAACTCACTCTCGGCCCAGCCTTTGTGTTTCTGGGCCTGTACCACAAGGAGACGCCTCGCCCACACGCGATCCTAGATCGTAAATCACACATTTTTCTGATCGTGTTTGATAAGAGATTTCCCGGCCTCACTGAGGACTCTCAGATCCTCCAGGTCTGGTTTTGATGTAAGACTTGACACGTCAGCATGCATTTCCTCACCGCTAATGCGGCGTGGATGAAGCTGTATGCACATCGAGACTGTGACTGGAGAGAGAGATGAAGGCCGGAACGAGCAGCAAAGACAGCATCAGTGAAGGGCCAGCCGCCCTACACTGCCCCTCCAGTTCTGATCCCCTGCCTTCTATTCCCTTCGAAACAACGCCCCTCTCTGCCTCACGGCAGCCATTCATTCTCCGTCGACTTCCTGGTCATTCCCACCAAGGCTCCCCCTGTGCTCCCAGCTGTGCCGGTGTGCAACACTACACCGGCGACCATGGTTCCGTTCCCGCTGTCGCAGGACGCCATGCCAGTGTGTTCGGGGGCCGACGGATGTCCGGGGCATTCACCACCGTACTTCTTCACTCCTCTCCCAGTTCGTTCCTCCCGTACCTAAAGGAGGGCATGGGCCTATCTCTGTGTCGGGACAGCCGAAGGCCACTCGGACTCCGGGTGGACATGCTCCGACAATGGGGGATACGGGATAAGAACCCCGTGAGATCTCCAGGAGGACATCCGGGCGTCGCAGCGGAGTCGGGCCATCCCTTTGTTCCCTCGCCTCAGATGTGCTGTTGCCTGAGGCAGGGCTATGCAGAATGCTCCTGTGAGATCCCCTTGAATCGGGCACGCAGAGGGGGCGACAAGAGCTCCCCATGCGGGCCCAGGTTCCATGTAGACTATCCATCAGCGATAGGACACGGAAAAGCTACTGAACTAGAGTGTTATATAGATGGTACAGTCTTCCTAAATACAAAACTGACAGAGAGTGGTCGATAAGGATGACGATTGTTGCGGTGACTATGGAGATGTTACAAGCTGTACAAGAAGCAAATAGGGGTCAAAATGGCACCCCGTATGTGAAGCAACTCCATAGAACAGCCATATCTACTGCAACTGTTGCAGTAGATCCACTGCAACTGTTGCAGTAAGGCTCTGAGCACGGATTTATAGAGACTAATTCAGTTTAAACGACAAAAACGGGATGTAGACATGCAGTTTCAGAAGGACAGTTCAGAGTTGTGCGGGGGCCCCAAGCCCCCCTACGCGCCCACGCCGTTCAGCAGTGGTGGACCCGGCGAACATGGGGCCCCGGCAGGGCTCCCGACAGACCGGAGGACTACCCCAATGACAACAGAGACGAGTACTAAAACCAAGTTCACGGTCGGGGATGTGTTCCGTCAGAGCTGGAATGATTACATCGACATCTACGGGGTCCCCACATCACGCCGGGCCAAGGTGGCTCATGCGGTGAGGACGTGCCGAACGCCAGAGCGGGGAGCCTACACGGTGGCCTGTGACAATCCCCACTGCGACCAACAACATGTGGCCTACGGCTCCTGCAACAACCGCCACTGCCCTACCTGCGGCGGGAAGCGATCCCGGGAGTGGCTCCGGGATAACAGCAGGGATCTTCTCCCTGCCACATATTGGCATGTGGTCCTGAAACTCTCCCACGACCTCAATGGTCTGGTGCGGTGCAACCCAAGCCTGGTCTACAGTGCGATCGTTAAGGGCGGAGCAGAGGCGCTCCAGGCCGTTGCTTCCCGGGAGCTTGACGGGGCGGAGCTGGGGACAATCGCGATGCTGCACACCTGGGGTAATTCGATGTGCCTGCACCCGCACGGGCACTTCCACGTGACCGGGGGTGGTCTATCCAGGGATACGAAGCGATGGCACTCGACCGATCCCGACTCCTTCCTTGACATGGAGGCGGTGGGCCGTGAATTCCGCAAGGTTGTCCTCCGACAGCTGCGCAATGCGTACCGGAAAGGGAAGCTGTGGTTCGACGCCAAGACGGAGCACCTCAACCACAAAGAGACGTTCGAAGCATTCCTGAAAGAGCAGGCGGAGAAAGATTGGGGAGTCTATTGCAGGAAGGTTGACAGTCACCATCCGGAACATGTTCTCCAATACCTCAGTCGCCATTCACACAGCGTCGGGATCACCAACGACCGCATTGTCTTGATTGCCGATGACGGGAGGGTCCTCTTCTCCTACAACGACTACGAAAATCTCGATGAACACGGTCATGCTACTGTGAAGTACATGCACCTATCGGGTGAGGAGTTCATCCATCGCTTCTTGAGTCACATCCTACCGGCGGGTTTCCACAAGATCCGCTTCTATGGGATCCTGGCCAGCAACCGGAACAAGGCGGCGAAGTTGGCAGCTGCCCGGGCGTTACTCCAAGGCGAGATGTATTCCACGGTTCCCGCAGCCCTCCAGGCCCAGGCCGACTATTGCCCCGGAGCTGTGGGCCTCACGGCCCTCACCGGTTCAGCAGTAGTGGACACAGAGGCCCCCACGGTCTGCCCAAGTGCAGTCCTGGCCCACCCGGTTGGGGCTGGAAGGAAGGAGCAGGGCACGGGCTCTGCCCCGATACCTCACACAGTTGGGGGTGGACCGGCAATAGAGGATCCCCCGGTGTACGGGAGGAGGAGGACAACCCGCTCCACGAAGTACACTGAATCCCAAGCATGGGAACCACAAACCTGCCGAAAGTGTGGAAAAGGAACAATGCGAGTGGTGGGTGTCACCCCGGGTACGCACCCACCGCCACGGGGGATGCCATGGTCTTGATCAACCGCAACCCAGGTTGCATTGCACTGCCTATCGATCCCTTCCATAGGATAGGTGTGTCCTGCTATGCCCCAAGGGGACTTGATGGGGATGGCTTTGAGGGGTGTGAGAGGAATTCCAGGGATGAGGGAGGGGGCCTGGCGTTCCAGGAGGGGGCGATGCTTGGTTTCCACAGCCAAGGGAAAAGCTTAGTTTACTACCTCTTCGCGAGGGGTGGCTAAATGCCACTGCCCCACCCGGGCCTAGATCCCGCCTGATCCTCTCCATTCCTTCTCACACCCTTCCGATCCCTTTCCATTCGATGGGGCCCATCCCAGCCCACTCCATATGGACCACTGGACTCCCTTGTTTCTCCTCCTTCTTTTACCGTGCCCCCCTTTTGCACAGGCGCGGGAGCGCCGGTATCGTGCAAGCGAATCACGAGACATACCCGTTGCCGTGTGAAGCTTGACGCCGCTGACGGGCTTAAGCCCCGTGTCCTGTCCGGCTGTCCAAGGGCAGCAGTATCTCCGGACGTGTCGACTTGGGCTGATGAAGACGAACAAGGAGGGCCCCATGCCACGTCGGACGCTTAGTGAAGGCGAGAAAACTGCGATGAAGGAAGGTCGGGGGCGGACCGCCGCCGAACGTTTGGAGGCACACAGGATTCTGTCCGAGAATCCGCAGTTTCTGAATCCCAAGTTCTGGAAACGGGAGGATGAGAATCTGCTCCAAGCTGTCGAGAAAGCTATCAGCAAGGGAAGGCGGCTCGCGATTGCAGACGAGCTGTCGCGTGTACAGAAACTGCTTGCTGACGTGAAGGCTGAGAGAGCCCGGGCCGCCGCCGAAGCCCGGGGCAGAGCCAAGTGATCCCCAGATGACGGATATTGCGGGGGAGCAGATGAACTCCCTACCATCAGGCAAACGGGCCGAGCTTGAGTAGGAGAGGGTTTGCTCCGGGCGATTCTCCCCGGTTGCACGCCCGCACCCTTTCCTGTATCATTGACCAGAAGCCCGAGGGAGCCCCTGAGTGCTTTGAGGAAGAGCTGCTGATGCTGGTGGTGGGGTGGATGTCGCTTTGGATCGTTGTTTGATACGAGACGGATGAGCTCGGAGGGGTGAGAAGTGGCCGTTCCGGGCCAAGTCCCCCCGAAAAGCTGATTTCAGGCGAATGGACTTGTTCGGCACAGGAAGAAATGAGACCAATGATCCCCATACCGTTCCGGCGGCCCGCAGATGGCGCGGTCGGTGGCATTCGTCTGAACATGATGAAGCCGCAATGGGAACTGGCCGGACGCACTACCTTCCCGGATTTACTCCGGGCGTTGGCCGGGGTCCTGCCAGAACGCTCGGTGCTCTATTTCGAGGATGGGAGTCCGAGCGGAGACCTGAAGGCGTTCCTCGACCGAACGGCCATGGACGACGGCCCCAACGTTAGCCCCGGGACGCTTTGGCCAGAGCCACGGGTGGACCGCATTCCGGCGACAGCCGCGAATCTGGACCAGCTTGCGGACTTGGCCGAGCACTGTGCGGAGCCCGAGCTGGCCATCCACTTTTACGTCTACAGGGACAGGGAGGTGCTCATGCAATGGCACGACGCATTCTCGGACCCGATGTTTGTCTCGAAGCAGGGCTTCTCCGAGGAGGCCGTGCGAACGCTGTGTGGTGAGCTGTCGATGACCTATAGTGAATACAGACCGGGAGTCGAACATCAGAGTCCAGCTGACCGCTGAACCGCCGCCGCCTCGCTGGCCCTGGGCTGGTGACTCCCGCGTTGGCGGATGGAGGACAATGAAGACGCTCATCGCACTAGCCGCTCTGGTGACAGTCGTCGGGTGTAGCAAGGCTCCGCCTCAGCAGAAACCGGACCCCGTCGGTGACAAGTCGGTTGCCCTCCTTGGCGATGGCACGAGGACCAGTTTCGCTGCAATTCTCGAGGAAGCGGGCATCACAGCACGCTGCGTCGACGATTCCTCGGTAGCGGCGCGAGCTAAGCTCCTGGCATCGGCCGACCTAGTGCTCGTTGTCGTCGATTCTACTGAGGGACCGATGACCATACACAGAGAGGATATCCTCCTCGCTCGTCAGTTCGCAGCTGGGCCAGTCGCGGTCGCCTTCTCGCGAACCGACTTGGTGGATGACCCGGAGCTTCTCGAACTCGAAGAACTCGAGATGCGGGAGTTGCTTGCCATGTACGAGTTGGACGGCGACAATGCCCCCGTGTTCTTCGACTCTCCCAGAGCACGGACCCCCATGCCGCAGGGGGCAGCCCCGGTCAGGGCTGTCCTCGAAGGTCTTCGGCCCGCTCCCGAACGCGACGCCGCTGATCCTTGGACGCGTCTGTCTGTGTCTATCTACGTCCTCGCTGACGAGGAAACCTATGACCGAGGGGTGGCGCGTCCCCTTCCCGACGGCAGTTGCACAGCCGTCTTCGCAGGTGGTTCGGTCAGCGCAATGATCCAGCCAGAAGCAGCAATTCCTCCCGGAGAGTCGGGTGAGGGCATCCTCGTCTGCAGTAGCCCAATTGGCGTCGCTTCAGGAGAGAGATTCGTTCTCTCGGAGAACGGCCACGTGACAGCAGCGGGAAGCGTAATCGGACGCCAGCGAGTGAAGGTAGATCAAACGGAACCGTGATATATCGTGTGGTTGGCCAAACCCGCGTAGGCGTGCCTCTCCCCCGCGCAGCGGCGTCCGGCTCGTGTCGTAGTTGCATCCCCCGCTCCTCCCGGGTATCGTGGAAGAGAAGAAGACCGAGGGAGTTTCTGGAGGCCGGAATGACTACAAGCAATGGGGGCCTCACGTGTCTCTTCTGCGCCAGGCCTCTTACTGACGAATCTGCCGCACAGGAGCATGTGATCCCGAACTGTTTGGGGGGACGCCTCAAGACAAGAAGAGCCACCTGCGGCGACTGCAATTCCCGCGCCGGAGCATCCTTCGAGGCGGAGATGGCAAAGGCGCTTTCCTTCCTTGCCAATGCCCTTGATGTACCTCGGGACAGAGGACAACACCCTGTGGCCAAAGTCCGAGACTCGGATTCCGGTCTTGAGTACATAGTGAAACCTGGCAGAGCCCCCGTGTTGGCGAGCAATGTCCAGGTCGAGAGGGACGGCAATGGCATCTTGTTCAGAGGCTTCGCTCGGTCTCCTGAGGAGGCCGAGGAAGAGATTCGACGGCTCATCAAGAGAAGTACGGGCAACCGGAAACGTCTGACCGACCTGACGGTCACTACTGAGCAAGCTCCCGCGCGTCCTTACGCATTCGATCTCGAGGCCTTTAGCTTCAGAAGCCGGACTAACCGGCGGGCGATTGCCAAGATGGCCTTGTGCTATGCACGGGAGATGCAGGTTCCGGTATCGACGAATGCGACTGTCGTCCGCTTCTTGCGCGGTGAAGATGTGGCATGGTGTCCCGTCGTACCCGTCCTTTCGGATGTCATCGCATTCGAGCCGCCCGAGGAGAACGCCCTTGCCCACGAGATCTTCTTGCTTAGAGCAGCTGAGGACCGATGCCTCTTTGGATACGTGGTGTTGTTTGGAGTGGTGGAATTCCTGGTCCTCCTCGACTGCGACAGTGTGAGGGGGGCGTTGGCTGAGGGCTACCGCTACGACCTTGTCACAGGTTCGCAGGACGTGAGGCCGTTCCGTCGGGTCGCGCGTTCCAGCGCAATGCACGACTGGTTCCTCAGAGATGAATTCCCTGCGGCCAGGATCAATGAGCGGTCCAAGGCCTTGACATACTGGCTCAAGCACAGGAATGAGCTCTGGATGCGCCGTGCACTGGGCGCTGCGGGGCGGCGTCTTTACGCAACGCTGGACGCGGGAGGGGATCGGGAAGCGGCAGTCGCCGCGGCCAACAGTGAAGCAGAACGGGTCTTGTCGCGTTACGGGCTGACGATAGGGAAATTCGAGTTGAGCCCCGTCCCTGGCGTTTCGTAGGTTGTCCCCCCGCAACAACTCCATCCCCAGTCAACCAAACACAGACAAGGGACATTCCGGGGGAGCTGCTGAGCTTCGAAGTAGCGGGGGTGAAGGTCAGGCTGAGGAGAAGCCGGACTTCCTCTGGGGTGTCCGCCCTCTTGCATCCCCCGGCCTTCCCCGGTATCGTGATCATCAGAAGACCGAGGGAGCCCCTGAGTGATTTGAGGACGAGCTGCTGATGCTGGTGGGGGGGATGGGGGCTGCTCTGGATTGTTGCTTGATACGAGACGGGAGTCAGCTTAGGAACTGCCGTGATGCGGACCTGTGGTCCGGTGGTGTGAGAGCTGGGCGGCTCCTGGAAGACAGTGAGCGAGAAGAAAGGGGAGAACGGTGACCGAATTCGTTGCGGCGGCTCTTGGCGGCTCGGTGACAGTGATCGCAGGTGGTGCGTTGGCTTGGCTGGGCAGGACTTGGATAGCTGAGCGCCTGACACAATCGATCAGGCACGAGTACGCCAAGGACTTGGAGGCGGCTAAAGTTGCCCTGGCTGAACAATCTGACGTTCAGCACACCAGATGGACGATGAAGCGAGATGCCTGTCTTCAGGCAATGCGTGTGCTGGATGGTCTCTGGAGCAATCGTGCATGGGTGGGGCTGGACTCGAACGGCGATCCTCTGGGGCCGGATACTCTCGAGCGGCAGGCTGCACCTGACATTGCGGAAGTTCGCGAGTGCTGCAATGTGCTTGCCCTGACCTGTGACACTGGGACTCCCCTGCAACTCTTCAAAGCGTGTGCCTTAACGGCCGCAAACGGCGCGACGTACGTTGACCTGCGCAACGCTTTCCGGGAGGAGCTTGGCTTCGGCGAAGGGATTGACTTTGATCGCGCCAATGCATTTGTGGGACACCGGCCGAAGTAGCCAACGGCATGGCATGGGAAGCCGGCCAAGCTCGGGTGAGGGGCACTCCGGGGAGCTGCTGAGCTCCGAACCTACGCCCCCGAGGCCCGGACTCAAGAACACCGCGCTGCATGAGGGGATCATCAGCGGGGCTGTCGCGTTGGGCGGGGGCAACTGAAAGCCTTACAAGTGCTCAGCGGAAGCCTCTCGTGTTGGTTGCATGGGCGCGGGGGTGCTGGTATCGTGGTGAAGAGGAACGCGGGAAGCCCGATGAACGACCCTTGCATGCCGCCTACGTGCGACGGCACAGCGCCGCATAATCCTCGGTACGCTGGAAACTGAATACATGGGAGGTAACGGATGCCGACGATCACCGTCGAAGGACCACCGATCAACGACCTTGACAAGAAGAGAGCGCTTGCCACGGAGATGACCGACGCAGCCAGCAAAGCCTACGGCCTGCCCCCCGGAATAATCGTCGTCGTGATCAAAGAGAACGCACCTGAGAACGTGAGCGTTGGCGGCCAGCTCATCATCGATCGGACCAAGCCGGAAACCGGAACGAGATAGGGCATTTCTGACGAGCGTTTCGCACGGCTCAAAGTGAGAAGTGGCTGAGCAGCCTGGGGTTGATCTTGGGAGGAGGGGAGCCACAAGGACGCGCCAGCGATCTAAGCAATGAACCTGCGAGAGGAGGCGGGAAATGGGAGACGAGTACGCGGAGTACTATGACTCTGACACGGGTTCCACTGACGACTTGCCATTCTACCTGGAATATGCCAATCGGCATGGCTCTCCCATACTCGAGTTGGCTTGTGGTACAGGTCGATTGCTCGTCCCCATGGCGGAGGCAGGACACACGGTACACGGGATTGATATCTCCGGTGGAATGCTGGACCGTTGCACGCAGAAGATCTCCGAACGTGGGCTTGACGGTAGGGCTGAGGTGTCGAAGGCCAACATGTCGGAGTTCGATCTGCCGGTGAAAGACTATTCCATGGTATTCGTCGCCTTCAGATCGTTCATGCACCTGTTTTCGCAAGTCGACCAGCTCTCTTGCCTTCAGTGCGTTCGCGACCACCTGAAGCAAGATGGAGTTCTGATAGTCGACGTATACGCGCCGCTCTTTCACCTACTAGTGCATGAAAAGGACGAGGACTTCGTGCTGCGCAGAGAGTTTGATCTCCCAAACGGCAATAGAGGGAAGCGGTTTGACAGATTCCTGAGGGGCGATGTTGCGAATCAGCTACAACGGAGCGAACTTCGTTTTGAGGAACTCAGCCCCTCGGGGGCTATGATCAAGGAGACCGTCGTGCCGTTGACAACCAGGTACACGTTCCCTTTTGAGATGCGGTTGCTGATGGAGAAGGCGGGTTTTGAGGTGGCGGCCATGTACCGAGACTATGACAAGCACCCGTATGATGGCACGGGAGAGATGATCGTGGTTGCTTCTAGACGGCAGGTATAACGTCTGAATGCAATGGGACCTCGTACCTCGGCCCCTAATTCAGTTCGTTGGCGACGGAGGATACATGGAGACGTTCGCGAATGCCATACTACCGATCATTCCGGCATGCGCCTGTTTCGGCCCAGCGTTCTTGATGTTCGGAGTTGTTCTTCGTACGCCGGTTTCAGGACCGGTGCACCCAAAACGAAGTGCTGCTTTCCTGGTCGCTGGAACTGTGATGACCACCCTTACACTCGTCGTCCTCCTTGTAAGGACAATGTGAGCGGTCACTTGTCCCTTCCTCCACTCCTCCGGGAGAATCTCAGGTCGGCGTGTCAGCGTTCACGGTGATGGGCTATGTTTCCGGCCGTGTCGTTCGTGAGACGTTGACGT
>JGI26252J51714_1001264_pt1 | contig 10876 bp, 12 predicted proteins | sample SaaInlLV_10m_DNA_4_FD_51714 | JGI IMG/M metagenome (IMG submission 51714)
CCGATCAGCTTAACAGCTTCAGGAGTTAGGTCTTTTTCAACAATACCACGAATATCGTAGGCTTTAAAGATTGATGGTGAGATGCTCATAAGTTGCTAAAATAGTGGTCAATAAGTAGTCTATTTTAAGCGTAATGAAAGAAAAATTTGAAGTAATCGAAATCGAAAGTGATACCATGGTGTTAAAAGTGAATCGCTCTGGCGGTTGTCATAGTTGTTCTGCTAATAGTGGATGCGGAACTGGCATACTTGCAAGTGCTTTTGGTCATGCAACAACGTTTAATAAGCCGTTAAAACCTGGCGTTGTTGTTGGAGATTTTGTCACTATGCAAATTTCTTCAAAAGAATTATTCTACAGAGCATTTCAATTATATATATTGCCGTTATTGGCGCTTTTTACTGGCGCTTTAATTGCTATTGAGCTTTTTCCAGGCAATGAGTTGTGGCAAATTGGCTTTGGATTTACAGGCTTTATAGGTGCAATGTTGTTTACAAAGTATTTTCTAAAGTAAAGTTTCAAGGACATGTAATTTTGGGATAATTAATCTATTTTATAAAAATATCACATTATGAATAATCAAGACGTAGATCCAGCTGAAACCCTGGAATGGTTAGAAGCTTTTAGATCTGTTGCTCGCTTTGAAGGCGAAGACCGAGCTAAATTTATCCTTAATCAGCTAACTGATATGGCGCACCATGAAGGTATGGAATTGCCAACAGGTGTTAATACAGCGTACTTAAATAGTATCACCAAGGACAGAGAGATTGCTACTGATATTGAAGTTGATATTGAAGCAAGAATTTCAGCCATGGTTAGGTGGAACGCAATGGTAATGGTAGTTAAAGCTAACCAACTGCCATATGAGTTAGGCGGACATATTGCCTCATTTGCTTCATCAGCTACTTTATACGAAGTGGGTTTTAACCATTTTTATCGCGGACCTGACGCAGATCAAGGTGCAGATTTGATTTTTTTCCAAGGCCATATTTCTCCAGGTATTTATTCACGTGCTTTTTTAGAAGGTCGTATTACTGAGGAGCAAATGTTAAAGTTTCGTCAAGAATCCGGTGAGGGCGGTTTGAGTTCTTATCCACACCCATGGTTAATGCCAGATTTTTGGCAATTTCCAACAGTATCTATGGGTCTAGGGCCGATTATGGCCATTTATCAAGCGCGCTTTATGAAGTATCTTCATCATCGTGAAATTAAGCAAACAGACAAGCGCACTGTTTGGGCTTACTTGGGTGATGGTGAAACTGATGAGCCAGAATCACTTGGTGCTATTTCCATGGCAGGGCGTGAAAAATTAGACAACCTTATTTTTGTTGTTAACTGTAATCTTCAACGCCTTGATGGACCTGTTCGTGGTAATGGAAAAATCATTCAAGAACTAGAAGGTATGTTCCGTGGTGCAGGCTGGAATGTAATTAAAGTAGTTTGGGGCGGAAAGTGGGATGAGCTATTTGCCAAAGATACCAACGGCTTACTTAAAAAACGTATGGAAGAAGTGGTTGATGGTGAATACCAGGCTTACAAGGCAAAAGATGGTGCTTATGTGCGCGAACATTTCTTTGGAAAATACCCTGAGTTGCTCGCTATGGTTGAACACATGACTGATGATGAGATTTATCGTCTTGATCGTGGTGGACATGATCCATATAAAGTATTCCAAGCTTATCATGCAGCTAAAGCTTGTAGTGACAAGCCAACCGTTATCCTGGCTAAAACCGTTAAAGGTTACGGCATGGGTGAAGCAGGTGAAGGGCAAAACACCACACACTCACAGAAAAAATTGGGCCTTAAACAGGTTGAGCGTTTTGCAAAACGCTTCAATGTTCCGGTAACTGAGAGTGATGTTAAGGAGTTAAATTTCTACAAGCCAGCAGATGACAGTGCAGAGATGCAATACATGAAGCAAAAACGTCAGAAATTGGGCGGTTCTTTACCAGTGAGATCTTTTAATTTAGAGACAATCAAAGCGCCAGAGTTAAGTGTGTTTGATGCACTACTTAAGTCTAGTGGTGATCGTGAGATGTCAACCACAATGGCACTTAATCGCATCATGACCTTATTGGTTCGTGATAAGCAATTAGGCCCTAAGATTGTACCTATTGTTCCAGATGAAGCGCGTACGTTTGGTATGGAAGGTTTATTTAGACAGTTGGGTATCTATTCAGCTTCGGGTCAGCTTTATCAGCCAGAAGACTCTGATAAAGTCATGTGGTATAAGGAAGATAAAAAAGGCCAAGTATTGCAAGAAGGCATTAATGAAGCAGGCGCAATTTCTGATTGGATTGCTGCTGCTACTTCATACGCAACGCATGACATTACCATGATCCCGTTCTATATCTATTACTCCAAGTTTGGCTTCCAACGAGTGGGTGATTTGGCTTGGGCAGCGGGTGATATGCAAGCTAAAGGCTTCTTAGTGGGTGGTACAGCAGGACGAACTACACTTAATGGTGAAGGTTTACAACATCAAGATGGTGACTCTCACTTGGTGGCAAATACCATTCCAAATTGTGTGTCGTATGATCCGGCATATGCGTTTGAGTTGGCTGTGATTGTGCGTAGTGGTTTAGAAAGAATGTATGAGAAAAATGAAAATATCTTCTATTACATTACAACAATGAATGAACTTTACACGCATCCTGAAATGCCAGAAAATGCTGAACAAGGTATTATCAAAGGTATGTACGCACTTAAAACTGTGGGCACAGGTGATAAGCAGGTTCAATTAATGGGTTCGGGAACGATTCTTCGAGAAGTGGAAGTTGCTGCTCAAATGTTGGCAGATGACTGGGATGTGAAATCAGATGTTTGGTCAGTAACTAGTTTTAATGAACTTACGCGCGAGGCTCAAGCCATTGACCGTGTCAATCGATTTACAACAGATGCACCAAAAGTACCTTACATTACTCAATGTTTAGAAAATGCTAAAGGCCCAGTTATTGTAGCCACTGATTACATGAGAAATCATGCTGAGCAGGTACGAAAATATGTGCCAAGTCGTTATGAAGTTCTAGGTACAGATGGATTTGGCCGCTCTGATTCTCGTGCTGCACTTAGGAGCTTTTTCGAGGTTGATGCCAGTTATGTTGTGCTTGCCTCTTTAAAGGCTTTGGTTGACGAAGGTGAAATGGATGCGTCAGTTGTTGCACAAGCTGTTGAAAAATACGGTATAAATATCAACAAGCCAAACCCAATGGTTGTGTAATTAACAAAGACTGATAAAACAAGGAGAATAGGTGTGACCCAAGAAGAGTATATAGAAGAGTTAAGATCAGGCGCAAAAATGCGATTTGAGGACTTGATTGAGTTAATTGAAGATGACTATGATTACACACCAGCAAGCTTTAGTAATGGCGAAGTTGAAAATTCTATTGACGAAAACCAGGGAAGTGCCAAGTTGTTTTGTTTTGCCGCAGTCCATCAGTTAACTCAGCTAGAAACACTACATTGTTTTGGGCAATATTATCAAGATGTGTTAAATACCCCCGAGGGTGATTCCCATGCAAATATTCGAAATTTTATGACTTATGGTTGGGAGGGGTTGAAGTTTGACTCACCTGTTTTAAGTCGTAAATAAGATCTTGTTTAAATACCGCCTTTATAGGCGGTATTTTTTTAAGATTTTTTCGCCATATTCATAGAGGGATAGGCCTAATAGCACCAAACTAATGCCACCGATCTGAGAACTGGTTAATTGTTCATTATTAAATGCAGAGCCTAATAGTAGGGCGAATATGGGTGTTATTAAAGGCACAATACCAACCACACGAACATTGGCATGCTTGATCAAATAGTAATAAGACATAAAGCCAATCACTGAGCCGAAAAAAGCCAGATATCCAATTGATAACGCTGCTTTTAAACTGGTGTTGGGAATTTCTCCGCCTAGTATTAACCAGCTAATAATAAAAAGAGGAACGCTCACGATTAGTGCGCCTGTGGTTGTTTCTAATGCAGAGACATGCGCATTAATTTTTTTGAGTTTAACAGAGATAAATGCCTGAAATATCATGGCCAAGGTAACACTGGCCAAACCTGTTAGTAGAGTTTCAGCAAATACAAATGAGTGGTTAAAAATCATAAAAAGCCCAGACAGTCCAAGCAAAAGCCCAGTCATCTTGCTTAGCGAGAAAAATTCTTCTTTAAGTAAAATAAGGGCAAACACGCCAGTAATAATGGGCGTTAGTCCGAAAACAACAGATATTAGTCCTGATGGAATGCTTAGAGCTGAGTAATAAACTAAACTCATGGTGATATAGATGCCTACGCCAGCATACAGATAATTTGTTAAGGCTTGTTTGTGTCGTGAGAGTTTCTGTTGTTTGAATAAGAGTATCAAGATGCAAAGCATCAAGCCGATGAACATTCTACTGGCCACACTAAAGCTGAAACTTGAGCCAAGGGTTGACCACTGTATGGCAAGTGGTGTGGTTGACCAAATGGCAACGACAGATAAGAACACCCAGTAGACTAATTTCATGAGGTTTGATTAAATCTCATATAAAACATTTAAATCAAACAACTGTTGTGTCAAAACTGGAGAGCTGCTAGCGTCTAGCATTCTGCGGTTGCAAAAATCAGTTAAGTCCACTGAACCCAATCCTTGGGTATCGATTAGCGAACCATTAAGAAATACCAAGATCTTTTCATCTTGCTTTAAATAAGCAATTTTACAAGCTGGGTGAAGCTGGTAAGTGGGTCCAAATTTAAATTTTAGATCTTGTTGGTTGTATTCAAATTCTTGCAAAATTTGCACAGCCGACGAGTCAAGATTGGTCACGAACTTGGCAAAATCAGTATCACTAATGGTAGACAGCTTGTTAGCCATTTGTATAGCGGTGTTAGGAATTAGAGCCGGTTCTTTATTAACACTCCAGGCTGGGTCTTGGTAGTACACATCATCTGTGTTATGTGGCGTTTTGGCAAACATCTCTTGAGTATTGTAAGACCGATAGCCAAAGGAAAGGGTGGTGCAATCATCACTCGTACTCACGCCGTGGTGCGCTACTTTCGGCGGTATATACAAAATATCGCCCGGCTCAACTTCGAAGGATTGCTCAGGTGTAAATTTATCCATAATCCTGAGCGGTACCCCTTTGAGATAATTATCAAGATTGCAAAATTGAGTGCTTAGCTCCCAACGACGATTGCCACTACCTTGGAGTAAAAATACATCGTAATAATCAAAATGAGGGCCGACACTACCTCCTGTGGCCGCATAAGAAATCATCACGTCATCAAAGCGCCAGCGAGGGATAAAATCAAACTGTTTAACCAAATCGTATATCTCATCAATGTAGCGATCAACCCCTTGAACAAGAAGTGTCCAATCCTTTTCTGTTAGTGTTTCAAAGGTAGAGTTTGAAAATGGCCCTGAAGATAAGGACCATTGCTGAGTTTGAATCGATCCAGTAATTAGTCTAGATTCAAATTCTTCTTCTAGTGATAGGCCAGCCAACTCCTCGGGCGATATGGGCGAGATAAAACCAGGCAAGGCCTGTTTAATGAGCAATGGCTTCTTCTGCCAATAATCAGCCAAGAACTCTTGCTCGGATATTTTTCCAAAATGTATCATCGGGTTTGTATGTATTAGTTTATGTGAGAAATTATAGTGAAAAGTGAATCTGTCCATATGGATAATCTTAAACAAAGGTGTTTTTAAAATGACTGATTCAAGCTATAATTTGATTTTAACTATTGTTTATTAGGGTTTTAGTCATGTACCAAGAAAGCAAATATGAGTCTTGAGCTTTACCTATTCTTTTTAGTTACCACTGTGATGCTAATTTTGGTTCCTGGCCCTGCAGCCATAGCGGTTGCCTCTCAAGGAGCATCAAGCAATTCAAAAAATGCATTCCTATGTCTTTTTGGTGTAGCCATTGCAGATGTGTTCTTTTTTGTATTGTCCGCTACGGGTATTGCTTCTTTAGTTGTAGCTTCAAATCTATTATTTTCAATCATAAAGTGGCTGGGTGTTTTGTATCTTGTTTATCTTGGTATTTCGGCAATATTCAGTAAATCAGGTGCCATTCAAATTAATACACAGGCGGTAAATAAAGGCCCAGTCAAGGCTTTTTCGCAGGGCTTGGTTATCCAACTAGCCAATCCTAAGGCGCTAATGTACTTTTCTGCTCTTTTGCCTCAATTTATTGATACTAACGAGCCAATTGTTTTTCAAATGCTTATCATGGGTGTGAGTTGTTTCGTAGCAGATATTTTGGCATACAGCATGTTTGCTTATCTAGGGTCGAGGTTGGCTAAACATCAAGTTAAGGCCTGGGTTGTTAACATCATTAACAAGTTTTCCGGACTTGCGCTAATTACTACAGGCATAAGAATGGCCACACTTGAAAATACAAAATAACCGACTCAAGTAAAGAGTTAGTGTGGGTGAGTATTTCTGCCAATTGTTTAAAATTTACTTCCTGCTCGCATGATGAAAGAGTGGCAAACGCCCATAACATTTCTTTAGCAAAATGAGCTAAACTGATACCTAACGTTTTAAAAAAAATAAAAAACCAATGAGTGTTGTTGTCAGCACTCTTTTTGCTAGTAAGTGTTCACCATAATTTTAATATAGAGAGGAATAATGAAATTAGAATCAATCGCCCTACATCAAGGGTATAAATCCGAAGAAACCACTAAGTCTGCTGCAGTGCCAATCTACCAGACAACATCTTATACTTTTGATGATACTCAGCACGGAGCGGATCTTTTTGATCTTAAGGTTCCGGGTAATATTTACACCCGTATTATGAATCCTACTACAGATGTGCTGGAGCAACGTGTAGCAGCAATGGAGGGTGGTATTGCTGCGTTGGCATTGGCTTCTGGCATGGCTGCAATTACTTATGCTTTACAAAGTATTTGCACGGTAGGTGACAATATTGTTAGTACCAGTCAGCTGTATGGTGGCACTTACAATCTGTTTGCCCATTCTTTACCTAGACAAGGTATTGAGGCGCGACTAATAACACATGATGACTACGAAGGCTTTGATCAAGCTATTGATAAAAACACTAAGGCGGTTTTTTGTGAATCGATAGGTAATCCGGCTGGTAATGTTGTTGATATTTCTCGACTAGCTGAAATAGCGCATAAACATGGCGTACCTTTAATTGTTGATAATACTGTTGCCACGCCATACTTGTGTCGAGCTTTTGATCTTGGGGCTGATATTGTTGTCCACTCTCTCACTAAATATATTGGTGGACATGGTACTTCGATTGGCGGTGTTATTGTGGACTCTGGAAAATTTGACTGGGTGGCAAATAAAGATAGATTTCCTATGCTAAATGAGCCGGACCCTTCTTATCATGGTGTTGTTTACACAGAGGCTTTTGGCGAGGCTGCTTACATAGGTCGTTGTAGGGTAGTGCCGCTAAGAAACATGGGTGCCGCCATTTCTCCAATGAATTCTTTTCAAATTTTGCAAGGATTAGAAACCTTAAGTCTGCGTATGGATCGTCATTGTGAAAATGCTGAAAAACTTGCACAGTATTTGCAAAATCATGAGAAGGTAGAGTGGGTTAATTATGCTGCTTTACCTGATAGCCCTTATTATGAAAATTGTAAAAAAATCACACAAGGCAAGGCTTCTGGAATTCTAAGTTTTGGTATTACGGGTGGTATTGCTGCAGGGGGTCGATTTATTGATGCTCTTGATATGATACTGCGCCTTGTTAATATCGGTGACTCAAAATCATTGGCTTGTCATCCAGCATCAACAACCCATCGTCAGCTTAATGAGGAAGAGTTGGCTGCTGCCGGTGTTAGTTCTGATTTGGTGAGAATATCGGTTGGTATAGAGCATATTGATGACATTATTGCCGATGTTAGTCAGGCACTAGATAAGGCTTAATAAGGCAAATAGATACTCAGCACTTCTATAAACAATTCAATCAAAATAGTTTTAAGTTGAATTGTTATTATTTAGGTAGTAATAAGGTCTGATATTTATCTATAATGCCATCTAATATAGACATAGTTTTAATAAGGCTATTGTCATATTCAAAAAATATAATTAAAAAAATGAGGAAGATATTATGATGTTAAAGAAAATTACCGTATCAATGTTGTTGCTTTTTTTAGGCTTTTCAAGCCCAACAATTCACGCTAAAGAGATTAATGATTCTGTTGCTTTAAATGGCATAGAAACTGCGAAAAGCGTGTTTTTGATTGATTTTACCAATCCTAAAAAAAACCGCCTTTTATCTAGATATTATTCTTGGCACGCATAAAGGTCTTACTAAGCAAAATGTTAAATCAAACATGGTGCTGGTTTTCATTGGACAGACTGTGCAATACCTTAGCACTGAGCCAGCAGACGATCTTGCGCTAGAGAGTGAAGATGAGTTAAATTCTATTCAGGCGTCAATTAAAGAGTTCTCAAAACTAGGGGTTAGAATGGAGGTTTGTGCTGTNGCTACACGCGTGTTTGGTGTTGACAACGATACCATTCCTAAAGAGATGAACATGGTTGCTGATGGCTTTGTTTCGTTAATTGGCTGGCAAACGCAAGGACATAAGTTGGTACCAATCTTCTAGGTTTAAATAGCTGTGGAATTTTTTGAATATTTGACACCTGTTGATATTGATGCTTCAGGGTTGCGAAAAATACTAACCATTGAAAATTCCATTAACTTATGCGCATCGATCACTCAAGTAATAGAAGACAAGCAAACAACGGGTACGATATATTGTATATGGGGTGAGTTTAGAGTCAATCGAGAGGTGTTAGACCAAGGTGTTAGATTTTCTATGCCCTCATGCCCTAACGCCATTGCCTGGACGCTTACTATCAACCATAACAAGATTTTAACCATTCATTGCACAATCAATCAGCAAGACCATGATCAAGACTTTATTGAGTCAATTGAAGGTTTTGTGAGTGATTGGAAAGCTGGCTTGGTGCGTTTTCTAGCTACTTAGATTTAAAACTAGCCTGGATAAGGCTAATCTTGGGTGTTAAGCATGTGCTCGGCCACCCCTTTAAAAGAGGCGCTCAAAGTCATTAACAATAGGGTGTTGTCAGTAATTTGTTCTTGTAAAGCTTGGTTCATACAGCTAAGCCACTGATCTTTCTCAAGTGAGGTAATGGTAAAAGGCATATGACGCGCTCGAAGTTTTGGGTGGCCGTATTTTTCGATATAAAGAGAAGGGCCACCAAGCCAACCGGATAAAAATAAATGTAATTTTTCTCTGGATATTTTCAAAGACTTGGCATGCATTGCTCTTAACTCAGATGTATCCGTACGNTGATCCATTAAATCGTAAAAACGATTCACCAGATTTTTAACCGCTAACTCTCCACCAAGTTGCTCATATTGAGTGAGCATGAAATACCTTACTGGTGGTAGTTTGGCGCTTCTTTAGTAATAGAGACATCGTGTACGTGTGACTCCACCATACCGGCCGAGGTTACCTGTACAAATTCAGCCACTGAGCGCATTTTCTCTAAATTTTCACAACCTGTGTAGCCCATAGATGATCTTACGCCACCTACCATTTGGTGAATGATAGGGCGGATAGAGCCTTTAAATGCAACACGACCCTCAATACCTTCAGGAACCAGTTTATCTGCTTTAGAGTCTGACTGGAAGTAACGATCAGATGATCCGTGTGCTTGATTCATAGCGCCAATAGAGCCCATTCCGCGGTAAGATTTATACGCACGACCTTGATAAAGCTCAATTTCACCAGGAGATTCTTCAGTACCTGCCAGCATTGAGCCTAGCATAACGCAATAAGCGCCAGCTGCAAATGCTTTAGCAATATCGCCAGAGTAGCGAATGCCACCGTCAGCAATTAATGGAACACCAGTGCCTTGAAGAGCGTCAGCAACATCAGAGATGGCTGTAATTTGTGGAACGCCAACACCTGATACAATTCTGGTTGTACAAATACTGCCTGGGCCAATGCCAACTTTAACACAGTCTGCGCCAGCTTTTACTAGATCAAGAGCGGCAGCTCCAGTAGCGATATTGCCGGCAATAATGTTTAAATCTGGGTGTTTAATCTTGGTCTTTTTAACGCGATCAATGACACCTTGAGAGTGTCCGTGCGCTGTATCAATTACAATAACATCCACACCTGCTTCTACTAAAGCATCAATACGAGCACCTGTGCCAGAGGCAACACCAACAGCTGCACCAACACGTAGTTGCTCAGCATCATCTTTACAGGCATTTGGATGGTCAGTTGATTTTTGAATGTCACGAACGGTGATCATGCCTTGAAGATCAAAAGCATCGTTTGTAATTACAACACGCTCAATACGGTGCTGTTGCAATAGTGCACGAACCTCAGTCATGTCAGTACCCTCTATAACTGTGATTAGCTTATCCTGAGGTGTCATTAAGTTAGCAACTGTTTCATTAAGATTGGTTTCAAAGCGAACATCGCGGCCAGTTATCATGCCAACAATTGTGTTTCCTTTAACAACAGGAAGTGCAGAAATTTTGTGCTTCTTTTGTTTATCCAGAACATCTCTCACCGAAGCTTCAGAGTTGATTGTGATTGGTTCGCGAATGACGCCAGATTCAAAACGCTTAACTTTTCGAACCTCTTTAGCTTGTTCTTCAACTGACATATTCTTGTGAATAATGCCAATACCACCTTCTTGAGCCATGGTGATAGCAAGCTTGGCCTCGGTAACTGTGTCCATTGCTGCTGAAAGAATGGGTGTATTTAGGGTGATATTTTTAGTGAGCTTGGTTGACATACTCACCTCTTTAGGCATGGTGGTTGAGTGTGCGGGTACCAACAATACATCATCGAAAGTTAGTGCGGTTTTTAGTAAGTTCATTTTAATATCTCCTGCGGTTGACAAAGTTTGGAAAAATAAAGCCAATTAAGATTCCAA
>JGI26252J51714_1001267_pt1 | contig 10833 bp, 23 predicted proteins | sample SaaInlLV_10m_DNA_4_FD_51714 | JGI IMG/M metagenome (IMG submission 51714)
AGCATTGTAATTGGTGAGATTCCAGCTTCTGAAACTTTTACATTATCTGAAGCCATGAGAGGTCAAACTGCAGGACGTGCAACATGGAATACTTCTTTTAAAGAATGGACTGAAGTTCCAAAATCTATGTTAACTACTGCTGTAGCTGATATTAGAAAACGAAAAGGATTAGCACCTGACCCACCTGGCGTTGGCGAATTTATCGATAAAGAATAATCTCTATCTTATACCATAACTTTTAGTTATCATTTAATTCTGAACATGTTACATGGTTACAGTTGATAATAAACGATATCNAGAATTATTAAAAGAAAAAAAATTTTTGGAAGATAATAGACCNTCTGACATNAATGCNATGNGACGATGGAAACATTCNATGGGTAANATTCTTCAAGAGTTGGAATTATTTCGTTAATTTTTTTTATTTATCTTAAACCTATTATTCTCTAGTTATTTATTCGGGAATGTTTTATGATTGTTTGATGGGATTACTTTACACTAAATTTCATATGGATTTTGATGAATCTGAATGGAAACAAATTTCAAATAATCCTATAGTTTTTCAAACTCAAAAAGATAATGTATCTTTAGATATTGAGGATGTATCTCATAAATCTTACAAATTAATTTTTAAAAAAGATGCTGAATTTCATATGTTTCGAGTTACTGGAAAATTTAGATTAACTTGGAATGATGATGATATTGTTTAAATTATCTAAAAAAAGAAAATACAAGTAATATCATGTCTTTAGAAATTAAAATTAAAACTATCTTAAATGATTTTGATGGTGTATCTTCTGATGAATTTTTACAAATTTTAAATCAAATCATGCTTGAATTTAAAAATAATATAACCACTGAATATCTTAAAGGTAAAATCCAAAAAATATCTGATTTAACAACTGAATCTGAAAAGAAAAAACAATGTAGACTGCTTTTACCTTACTATAATTGGTATTTACAAGGATTATAGATTAATCTGAATATTGTTTAATCTTAATTAATGCATCATTAATTGGCTCTAGATCCTTTCTTGCTTCTTGTACATTCCCTAATAGTTTGACAAAATACTCTACTCCTGTATTTTCAGCTTTTTCAATATCTGCTTTGTAACATTCTAGTGCTTTTGTTAAAATCTCTAAATCTTGTTCCAGTGATTGAATTGGCATTGTATCAAGTAATATTTTTTCAATTTTTTCTTTTGCTTCCTTAATCATGGGGACTCTTTTTCTTGCTTGTGATTGTAATACTGGGGCAAACATTGCAGCAGCTTCTTTTAATTCTGGACTGAGATGAATTGTTTTTAATCTTTTTTCATAGTGAGTTAAAGATTTTAAAAGAATTTCATATCCTCCTTCTTCTTTAAGATATATTCCACCCGTCCATGATTTTTCAGACATTTACAAAATGGCTATTTTTGTATTATTATAATTTATTTATTCAATGATTTTTTAATTTCTTAAATTAAATTTTATACGTCATAATTTTCTTTAATTGGCTGTTCATTTCTGCTAATCAAATATACTAAAATTCCAGCTAGTGTAACTCCCATTCCACTCAAACCTACAAAAGTACCAATATTTTTAATAAATTCTAAAGTACTTTCTACTTTTCCGGGTATCAAATAAAATAATCCTAATCCTAAAACAAACATACTTGTTCCTATAATGATTAGTGGAATCCCTGACTTCATTGTTTTTAAGATCTAATTTCTAATTAATAAATCTCATAATTTTCTTAATTTTTTATTTATTGGTCATGGCATTTTTTAATAGCTTATATTTGACAACTCTTTTTTGACTATTAGTATGGCTGCTAGAAAGAAAATCGATCTTTTAGACATTACACAACAAATTGTCAGTTTGAATCCTAAAATGAGATTTGCAGCAATCATTGATTCAAAGGGAAATATCCGTGAAGGTATTATGAAAAAGGGTCAAACTAGTCTTAATTCTCAAAAAGAAGAAGAGCATTTCTGTAAACAAGTTGCACAAAGAAGAGCTATGAGAAAAGAATTTGATCGTTCATTAGGTAAAGTAAATTACATTCATGTTGAAAGAGAAAATGTTTCCCAGTTAGTCATCTATACTAAAAGAAACATTGTATTTTTCACAGTAGAGCCTGAAACTCCGATAACTACAAAAATTAAACTAGTTGACAAAATTAAAGCCATAACTGTTGATCTCTAGTTATCTTCAATAATTTCTGTTCTTAAATTCTTATGACTTTTCATAAATATTTGGGTGATTCTAAGATGTTTGAATATGATAAACATTATCAAGAATGTCGACAACAAAACAAGCCATTCATTAAAGCAAAAATAAATCCCGTCCATGGAAATTATTACATTAATGTTGATTTGATGACTTGTAACTATATTTTTACAAAAAAAGAACAAGATGAAATTGAAAAATTAATTCAAACTGAAATAACTTTTGTTAGTCTTAATGATTCAAATTTATTTAATGATTATAACATAAATGAAGAAGTTGTTTGGATTGATGGTGTATCTGCAGATCATGTTGATTCCATATGCACTTCACTATTTGATTTAACCCAAAAATATCACAATTAAAATCTGATTAAATTTTTTAATACTTTATCTATTACTTGAATTTCTTTCTTTCTTTCTTTAATTGTTGTTTCATTCCATTTTTTTAAAAATTCTGACTGTTTATCCATTCTTTCTAATTCTGAAACATATTTTATTAGATGTATTTTATAATCATGCAACAAATCTAGATGTTTGTTGTGATTTTTTTCAGTTGGAGTTGTCATCCCACTCCTCTTCTTTTACATCTGGAAATAAATCTCTAATTCGTTGTTTGTCTTTATCCATGGCATCTATTCTACTAGTTAGATGTTCTTTAATTGCTGGTTCCCCTTCTTGATTCATCTCTGCTTTCATATCTGTAATTATCTTACTTAATGATCTATAGTATATCATATGTTTTTTCTTTGACTCTTCTGATTTATCTTCGATTTTTTCATCCATGTATTGTCGTATATTCATTGGGAATAAGAAGTTGATCTTTTAAAATTAATTTTAAATTATTTTATTCTGATTGATCTTTTTCAACTAATTCAATTCCTGTGGAAGTTAACCTGGTAATCCATGGGAATAAATGATCTTTTTCTTCATCAATTCCTCCACGTACAAGATTTTCATCAATCAAAAATTTAGCATTTTTAAAAATAATTTCATTATCTATTTCTTTTAATTCTGGAAAGTTATACATGTGCATTTGAGGTATTTTTGAACAACCCTTTAGCCTTGAATAATATTCTAATAAAATTATTTTTCTTATTTTTTCATCCATATTTTCATTCATTACTGATGTCTTAAATTATTTTTAGTAAATTAATATTTCACATTTAATCCTAGAAAAAATAAAATTAGCAGATTTTCTTTCATTCACATTGCCTGCTTGAAAACAAATTTTTGAATGTTTCAAACCTGGTTTGGAAACTTTTCGGTTTCTTTCTTCCTACGATTCTAAATAACACGATTCCAGTTTCTGAACTAGTTCCTTTCAATGCCCATGAACCATTTTTCATTAGGTATGGTTGTGGATTTTTCATAGTCACTTTTTTTCGTGCTTTTATATCGTAAGCTTCTATTCTTGACATTAACTGAAATTAAAAATTTATTATTTTTGATACAGTGTAAAATTTTGATAGTTTTTAGCTGAAAAATAATTTATTTGTAATTTATGTTGCAGGCTCAAATTAATTTAAAAATTATAATTATTACACTAATATTGTAAATAATTTGTTTAATTATCATGAAAATACTCATTGATGAAATGGATGATGGATGGGATGAAAAATTAAAAGAATTGGGTTTTGATGCCTATAGTGTTAAAAAATTAAGGATTGATGGTCACAAATTAAGAACAGATTANTCTGTAATCAATTATGCTAAAGAGAATGATATGATTTTAGTTACTCGTGATACTGAGAGTGGTCAGGCATGTGAAGAAAATGAATTACCATATATCTTACTTGATAATGCTGCAATTTTTAATATTGTTTTAGAGAAATTAAAAAATAATTAATTAACATTCTCTGACTTTGTTTGAGACATTCGCAAATTTTCGAGAATTTCATTTAAAAAATTATCTTCTGGTTGATGTGATATATTATTCATAATTGACTCCCAACAATCTTCAATTCTTCTTTTATTTTGTGAAAACATTTTATCTTTTTTGAATGTTGGATAATATGATAATAATTTCATTATTCCATCAGATGACTGTACAATATGTATCAGGTGTATTGTTGATCTTAACCTTTGATGAAATGAGAATTTCTCATCTCTACTTGTTTTCTCAAAATTAATTATCTCTTCATAAATTATATTAATTTCATTATGTAGATTTTTTAATTGATTGTTAACTGATTCATACAAATTAATTAATTCGTATTCTATGTGTGCTCTACTGTGAACTTTTTTTTCTACCTCCCCTGTTTCTACTAGTGCACTAATTTCTCTATAAACTATTTTTTCATTACCTACTTTTTTTATCACTCTTTTGGCTAATTCGGTTCCTCGTATTTTTCCACTTTCATTTAAAATCCTTATAATTTCTGTTCTGATAATTTGTGAATTTTTATCCATTTTNCTTTATCCTTTTTTTTGATATTTTTTTAAAACTGTTGATTCTCCATCATNTGCAATTTCTTTAATCAATCCTTCCAAAATAATAATTCCTTTTTTTATTGGTTCTTTTTCCATAATTTTATTTTTTAATTTTAGTTTTAATACCATTCTTTCATTATTGACAAAGCTCAACAAACTAACTTTTTCACCCATGTTGAGATTTGTGAAAAAATCTACATATTCTGCTGTTGTTTTTATGGCCATTATTGGTTTTTTATCCTTCTAGTATTTGTTTGAAGTACCTGTAAACTAAGTTTATTTACAATTTTTAGTTAAATTACGCATGGATAGTTGTGATAGTCGTGCCCGTGCTTATAAAAATGGGAAAACTTTTGATGAATGCAAAAAAATTGCAGAATCTTTGAATCCTGACTTTAAACGCCAAATTGTTAAAAATGGGAAAGTTTTGTGGACTGAAATTTTAGAACAAGTAGAATATGATGAGCTAATTTACAAATTAACTCTAAAGTTTCTTAGACGAGATGGGTATGATATTGGAAATCATAAACTTCCTGAAGTTAAAGCATTTAATCATTAAAATTTGTTTTACAACTTCCATCTGCATTTTGTAATTTTTTTGCTAAAATGTATGGTGTAATAATTAAGATTGGAATTGATAATGCAATGAATAATGTCTGTAACTGTGTTAATAATATTGATAATCCAATTCCACTTGCAGTTCCAATAAATATTGAAAGAAAAGTACCTGCACATGTTGGACATGCAATAAATAATCCAGTGGCTGCACCTATACTACTCATACCTTTTCCTTTTTTAGAAATTGCATATGCATTAATTGCAATTGATGCATTTAATGCAACTAGATATGACACTATAATTTGTAATACTAAATTTATGGGAATAACTTGTAATCCTACATGTTCTGTAATGTATATGATAATCTTTGGCATATATCCTGGCCCATCACAACATGGTGCAATAAATCCTGATGGAATTGTTGCTCCATAATGTGTCACAAAATTTATTTCTGGTTGATAAACTAGTGTTCCTGAAACTAGCGAAAAAAATATNCCATATGTGATAAAAATAGCGATAAAAATTTTACGTGATTTTGAATTGTATGTAGTAATTGCAATTATTGATAGTATGTCTTTATCATTATTTTCCACTTTACTTTTATGGTATTTGTACATCCCAAAAGCAATTCCTCCAAAAGAAATGATCATTATAATGTAGAATCCTAACGCAATTCTTTGAATTGTTTCAAATGCACTTGGTGTAAATAATTCAGGATCTTGATATCTTCCATATATCAAAAATAATATTCCAATTGACACAAATCCTAAAATCATTAATTTTTTACCTTTACTGTTTGTCATTGATTGCTCATTTCCTAAAATTTGATTTTTTTCTATGGGATTAAATTCTATCTTAACTAAGTCTGGGCACAAAAATATAGATTATTGCGATAATTTCTAANCTTCCAAAAATCATCAAAAATCCTAAAACTATCATTGTTGCAGGATCTGTGTCTGAATCAATTACTCCTGCTGATAAACCCCCTGTGGTAATTATTCCTGCAGCTTCAAAAAATGCATCTTGATAAGATACATCTTCTATTGCTGCTAGATGTGCTCCTGTAATTGCAGATATTGTTGGAAATAACGCTAAAATGATTAATGTTGATATGAGTTCTTTTTTGGCTTGACTTGATAATTCTGCCCTTTTAATTTTTGAGAAAAATGGAATTATGTCTCTGAGGTGGAATAATCTAAAAATTTTCAGACCCCCTGCAGTTGAAAATCCACATCCGCCAATAAACATCAGAATAATTAAAATCGTATGTGCTCCTCCACTAAGCCCTGCCAAACTTTCTATTTGTAATCCTGCAGTAGTACTAGCAGACACAGAATAAAATGCACTTTGCATTGGATCTAGTCCGCTTATCACTGCAAACAAAATTGTTGCACTACCTAAAATTGCAAAATATGTTAAAACTTCTTTTCCTAATTTTGGCGATAAGAATTTTTTTCTAACAAATGCATAATGGAATGTAAATGGTAATGCACCTAAAATCATTGCACCAATTAACACTACGTGCTCTTGCCACAGCAGACCTTCGAGAATTGTGGATGTAGGTGTAAATCCTCCTGTTGAAAGTGTACTCATCGCCAACGAGAAATTATCAATAATATTTCTTTCACCAAATATGTACAATAGCGATGCAACAATTACAATGTAAATTCCAAAAATAACTGTAATTGTAAGAAATAATTCTTTCATGTGTAATGTTTTTCCTGATATGAAACCGCGCATTGCTTGTAATTTTGACTCTGGATAGAATGCAGTAATTACTAGATAAATGAAACTCATCCCTCCTACTAGCTGTGTATAGCTACGGAAAAATGTGAAACTTTGTGAGAGTTTTTCTGGCTCATCAAACAATGAAATTCCTCCTGTTGTAAATCCTGCAGCACTTGAAAAGAATGCATTTGCAAATACCTGTACTGGTGGTTCATCACTTGGAAACACGTAGAGATATGGTATGGTGCCAAATAATGACAGTAAAAATAAACTAGAAAATACCAGTATTGATGCCTGTTGTAGATTTAGACTTGACTTTTCACCATATGAGTTTAGGAAAAATCCTGTAACTAGTAACAAAACTGTGGTCAAATAAATTCCAGAGGCTGTAACTGTATCTTCTAATAATGTTGCAACAACAGCTGGAACTAGTAACAATACACCTGCAAATTGTAATACAAATCCTAAATTTCCTAACACTGCTTTTACTGGTGGGCTTAAAAGTCGAGGAGTTGTTGCAGTTGCATCTCTAATTGCATTTGCAATCGTTGATTGTAATATCATGCCAACAACTTGAGTTTTTTTTGATATTACTGGAAGTTTTCTAACATTGTTATCTCGCATTTTGTGCAAGGCATCTTGTAAAGTTGATTTATCACTTATTGTAATTAGGGGTTTAGTCATTATTTGTTTTAGTACCGTTGCTTCTGCGTAAACAGTTGCATCACTGACTTTGCTTAGAATATCATCATCAGTAACAATTCCTATGGGAATCTTTTTTTTATCTATTACAATTATGTCATCTGTTTCATAGTGACGTAACATTGTAGCTGCATCTCTTGTTGATGTATCCATGTCCAGAATCAGAACATCTTTGTCCATGTATTCTGTAACATATTTTGTTAGAACATACGATACAGCTCGTTCTGGGTTAGTTGACATTATGCTACCTTATCTCTGGATTTTAAATAATTTGGGGTCGTTATTGAAAAATACTTGTACGTAAAACAAGATCTTTTCTAATTTGATCTCAAAACTTTGCTATCTTTATAAGCGATATCTTCAAAGTTTATGCGTAATACTATGGATATCAATCAAGCCCCCGAACCTGATTATGATTCTGTCAAAATTGATTATGTTGGATTTGTTGATCCTTATGCTGTAGAGGGTATGGTTGTTCTAAAGGCTGATAATGGAAAGGAATTTCATATGCGCGCATTTTCAGGTGAGATTGCAAAACATATCTCAAGTTTTGATGACACTGAAGGTGAACCTGCCCCATCCATTTATAGAATGATTGAAGAAATCTGTGACCAAAGTGAGCTAACTCTAGTTAAAGTAAAAATCTATGAAAGTGGAGATGTGCTAAGAGCAAATCTTTACTTTACAGGTAAGAAAGACCTTGTTTTAAGAAACCATAGGGCATCTGATGCTATGGCTTTAGGTGCGTACTATAACATTCCAATATTGGTTAGAAAAAAATTACTTAAAGAACGAATGGAAGCATAATTTTTTAATAATTTTAATTAGAATGGTTTTTTTCCAAGTGTATTTGATAATTTATCATGAGTGAACAAGAAGAATTAATGGATAATTTACTTAACATTGATCTTGAAATTATTGAAAATGTAAGATCCTTAGAAAAAGAAAATTGGAACTCTGAAACATTAAAAAATCAAGTTACTGATTTACTTAAAATTCGTGATGAAATGGTTGTAAAATTAATGTCTCTTAAAGGAAATGATCATTCTTGTGATTGTGGCCATGATCATGAATAATTAGTTTTATTTTCAAAAAAGTTTTCTGGAAACATTTTTTCAATTTTCTTTAATTCTAATTCATACATTTTAATTTTATTTTGGATTTCTGTTTGATTATTTTTTAAAATATTTTCTTTTTCTAATTTTTCAATTTGTTTTAAAATTGTTTTATGCATGATTGAATACTCTGGAAATCTTTTAGGTAATTCTTTCATAAATTATATAAAATATTACTCATACTAATATTAATTAAAAAATATTATGCCTAGGTGTATTTTATAATAATTTAATTTAAGTAATATTTGTAAAATGCTTCATAATTCGGCAATGCTCATCATCTTATCAGTATAGCTTAGAGAGTTTGATTAATCATCAGCAAACCTTTTTCTTTATTCTACTCTATATTGTTATTTAATTGACGTAATTATTTACTGTATTATTTAGTCATAAAAATATTTGATATTAAAAAATTTAGTATCTATAAACTATCCTTCAAATTTAAAATATTGTTGAACGATATACCTTCCAGAGATAAGATATCTATTGGCATCCTAGTTCAGATAGTTCAAAAACAAGATCAACGTACTGGGAAATTAACTGAAGGTAACGTAAAGAGAATTCTAACCTCCAGCCAATTTCATCCGCATGGAATTAAAGTTGAATTAGAAAATGGAAAAATTGGCCGAGTTCAAAAAATCTAATAGATACCCTAAGCCTTATTTTGATATTGAATAGTTTAATGACTCACTAAATCTGGATACTTGAATTATTGGATAATTATTAGAAATGCTTACTTTTTTGTTAATATAGAAACTCTTTTGAACACATTCTTGATTTATCGTATGATGGCAAACTCTGGGAATTATCACAAGCCAAAATCTAATTCACCTAAGATATTTTGTGCATGGTGTCAGAAATGGAAAACAGGACACATAGTTCTAAAATTCACAAAGGGTGCAAATTGGAAAATTCATAAACATTTCAAAGGTGACAAAAATTGTAAAGGTTCAGATAAAATTGTCATGCAGAAAAAAGATTCAGATTAGAATAATTAAAATTATCTAGAAACACCGTGAGAATGTTCCTAGACGTTATACATCGTTTTTTTGAAAATGATATACAAATTATTGTAATTACATAGTTTCGTATAAATCATGAAGTATTGTCTTTGTGCCTGTAATTGTAGTGACATCGCTTATTACAAAACCACTCCAGGCCAACTAAATATTGTACATTATCACACTTTCCGCAAAATTCACACTTTGTAAAATGTTTAATTCGTTTTTCATCTGTTCCGTACTTTTTATCGACCATTTCTCTTCTTATTTTGATCTTCTAATTATTTTTTCTTTATGATTATCCAAATATGGTATTTTGCTGAATCATGTGCTCAAAAAACTACCATGTACAAATTAGTTCTTACATCCCAACATTTTTCATACACTAAACTAAATTTGTAATATGGCTAATTTTGAAAAAATTTATCATAAAACGGCTTTAAAAATAATTAATCGGTGTCATGGTGCAATCAAAATTACAAAACATGGTAAAATTGTTGAAGTGTATGATCTAAAACGTCATATTTGGAGTGATGGCCTTGCTGGACTCATAATTAAAGAGGAATGTAAATTATCTGATTTAAAAAATTGGGAAATTGCAAATGTTCGAAATTATGTGATAAAGGAATTACTTTCAAAATCTAAAGACTAGTATGTAACTTTTCGAATTAGATGTGGCTCTTTTAACATAATTGTATCGCCCTTACTTGATGATAGGACTGGTTTGATTACTCTATTAGTTGTAATTACAATTAATGCTTCACATCGTGAACATAGAATTGTTCTTCCTGCTGATCTTTCTTCTCTTATCATCAAGTCTTTTTCTAATCTATCTTCTTTTTGACATGTAGGGCAAAGTCTTGGCTCTTTTTCTATGCTGATAATTTCTTTGATGAAAATTGTCCTTGTCATATTTTGTGATTAATTCTCTCCCAAAAGAATTTGACTGTTAATTGGTATCAGCATTCCATTTTGAATGTCAAACCGCTTTAATCATTCAAAATTAGAACGAATGGTATTCAGTATATTCCCAATCTAACCAATTAACAATTTTCTATTTTTTCTATTGAAAATATATTTTTCTTAA
>JGI26252J51714_1001270_pt1 | contig 10805 bp, 14 predicted proteins | sample SaaInlLV_10m_DNA_4_FD_51714 | JGI IMG/M metagenome (IMG submission 51714)
GGGCAGTCAAGAAGAACGGGTTGCTTGAGATCTGTCCGACTCCGGGATCACTGGAGGACATTGGCGGACTTGACCTGCTGAAGGCATGGCTCAACCAACGGCACAGTGCCTTCGGATCGGCTGCGGCTGAGTACGGGCTCCCGAGCCCAAAGGGACTGATGATCATCGGGATCCCGGGTACCGGTAAGTCACTCACGGCCAAGGCTACGGCGGGGGTATTCGAACTCCCGCTGCTCAAGCTGGATGCGGGACGACTCTACGGCAGCCTGGTCGGACAGAGCGAATCCAACCTGCGTTCGGCCATCCAGACGGTCGAAGCCATCGCCCCATGTGTGCTCTGGATCGACGAAATCGAGAAGGCGTTCAGCGGATCCAAGAGCTCGGGCTCAACGGATGGCGGTACGGCCAGCCGGGTGTTCGGGACATTCCTGTCCTGGATGCAGGACAAGACCGCACCGGTGTTCGTGGTGGCCACGGCGAACGATGTCAGTCAACTTCCCCCGGAACTGCTTCGCAAGGGACGGTTCGACGAGATCTTCTTTGTGGATCTGCCGGACGTGGACGAGCGGAGCGCCATCTGGGGAATCCAGGTTCGCAAGTATGGCCGGGATCCTGAAGAGCTGAACACCGAGTCCCTTGTGAACAGCAGCGACGGCTTCACCGGCAGCGAGATCGAACAGGCCTTCGTGGATGCCTTGTACACCGCCTTCGCAGGCGGGCGGGAGCCCACGGACGAGGATGTGATTCAGGCGCTGGCATCCACTGTGCCCCTCAGTCGACTCATGGCCGATCAGTTGGACGGCCTCCGACAGTGGGCTCAGGGCCGGACACGACCAGCCACAACCCGAAGTACCACCCAGCCCAAGCGCCGCCTGCAATACTGACTCAGGCGCGGCGTCCGATCGAGGAAAGGAGACACCTGCCATGGCGATCTGTCATGCCTGCAGACTTGAGATGAGCGATGAAGGCACGACGACGTGTCCCGCGAATGACTGCGTTCGGATCACCGCACGCAATCACATCCCCACCGTCCGGTACCCGCAGGATGCGGATGGGCGCTGCCCCGACTGCAACGTCGCCCCCGGTGGGCATCACCATCCCGGATGCGACATGGAACGCTGTCCTACCTGTGGTGGGCAGCGGATCTCATGCCGGTGTGGGCGGTAAGGAGGGCTTGAGGAGGAGGGGCGCGCATCCATTGCGGGGCGCCCCTCTCCCTTTTTTTAGCTACGAGTTGAGTTGTGCAATCGACGACTGACCACGAACAACGGCTTCGAACGTAGAACGTCGAATGGAAGCACGCTGGCGCAGCAGTCTGACCCCACACAATCGTGCACCCCACGGCTTTGCCCAGCCGATTCGTTAGCAGGAAAGTCTGCGGAACAGAAAATGCCTGGAAGCTGCACTGGCGATTATCGAGATAAATGCAACCTACGTGAGAGTAAGTAGAAATGACTCAGAAATCCGTATCTGCCCCCGATCTCTACAGCCATCGAGCAGTTCACTCACGAAATCGCCCGCGAAGACCAGCAGGAGGCAAAAAAAGTCCAGGGCGCTTCGGAAAACCCTTTCGGTGCGCCCTTTCATATCAACAGAGACCAGTTATGAAGCACCAACAGAGGATGAGATCAAATGAACATCAGAACCATCAAGACCGACGCCCTGATCGAAGCCGGCAAGCGCACTGCCAAGACCGTTACTCGGACTGCCCAGCGCTGGGGAAAGCGGGGGAAGGCTGTCGCCGATCGTCACCCTGGGATCGTCGCTGGGGCCTCGATCGGCTACCTCGTCGGCCGCTCCATCGAATGGGTACCAGGCATCCCCGGAAAGCTGCCGCGCTACTTCGGGGCTGCCGTCGGGGCCTCGATGGGGTATGTGTTCGAGGTAGCCTATCGCGAAGTTGTGGCTGAAGGGGGCATGGAAAGCACCTCCGCGAACTGACCCAGTGGCCGCAGCACGCTGTTCTCGTGAGACAGGCCTTCTGCCCTCGTGCCAGGAAAGCGTCGCAGACTTTGGAGCGCAACATGATTGACCGTCATGCAGGGATCTTCCCTCGGCACACTGCCCAAGCCACTGCCAGAACCGTCCGCGTAGCGGTGGACTGCGTCAAACCTGCGGTGAGAGCCAGTGTCAGCATGGTGAGCAGGCACCCGGAAGCCTTCGTTGGGGCTCTGGCTGGCTATGCGGTCGGCAAACAACTCGACCGCGTGTGGGGGCTTCGGCACCTGACCGGAGGCCAGGCCAGGTACGTCCTTGCATTCATCGGGGGAGTGTACGGCTATCAGATGGCCTTGCAGCGGCGTCAACTCGATATCCGCGAAGACAAAATCACCTCCCTGTGAGGCTCCATCCGGAAAACAGGTTGATTCCTCCCTTTGAGATAAATGGAAGCCGGAACTTCGGAATTCGGAAAGGTACAAGCATGGAGCGCATCGTGGACATCACCAGCAACATCGACCATTCTGGTACCGACCATGGCGGGACGGTCCACCCGGAATCCGGACCCTCCGATCACCAGCGGCGCACCGTCGCGCGCTCAGGTCGATTCGCTCGCCGCGTTCGGAGCGTCCTCGGCTGGGCTTTGCTGGCTTTGGCAGGGCTGTGTGCCTGGCAGGCTCACCGTATTCTGGCGAATCAGGGCATATCCTCTGCAACGTTTCTCTCACCTGCCAAGCTTCTGAGGAGTGCAGAGCAGCGCCAGGCCGAACGGTTGGCGGAACTGCGACGGCATTTGGAGAAGGCTGTAAGTGAGGCCTTTGACCGCAACGCGGCTGACGCAGAGCAGGTCTACGAACGCTTCTTGAAGGACTTGGAGAAGGCGAACCCGCATTTCGACCGCGCCACCAGCAGTGTGGGTCCGGCGGTTTCTGACCTGTGCAGCATGGATGCCACCAAAGAGATCTGTTTCAGAATGATCCGAGACGCCCTCAAGAAGACGAACTCCACCAGTACGTACCTGCAGGAGAAAACCGACGGCTATGTGACGCATCCTTGCACTGATGGGGTCAAGCAGGTTGAGATCGCCTTGGCCGCGTACCGCGATGCAATGCAGCGTTCCATCACGCAGCTCAATACGGACCTAGCGCAGATTGCGCAACGGTCCGAGTTCGCGCAAGCGGCGGACCTCACGCCGTTACGTGACCTGATCGCACACACCCAGCATTGCGAGAAACTGACCACCGACATCGCCACAGCAAGCACATTTTCCGGCGCAGGTCTGGTTGCTGCCGCCGTCGCCCCCCTGGTCAAGAGAGTCGTCGGAAGCACGATCAGCCCGATTGTGAAGCGGTTCCTGGCGAAAAGCTCCCTCATCTCCTGGTTGCCGATTGCCGATGGCCCGTTCCCGATCGGGGACGCGATCTTCGTCACTCTTGAGGCCGGCTTCATCGCTTGGGACGCCAAGAACCTGTACGACGCACGCTTCACCATGCGCAACAGCCTGACTCAACAGCTTCGAGCTGGCATTGACCGTTGTCGAACAGATTCACGTAACGGAGCGACTGAGCGCGCCGGTCAGATCCGTCGGTTGCTCGAGCAGCATCGACAGGCGATCCAAGGCGACCTGCTGCAAGGAACGAGCGACGCAACTGGGGCGAATACGTCGTCCGAGACATGAGCACGCTCAGGAACTGCCGCAACCTAATAGTCCCTTCACCGTCAAGAGAACGAGTCTACAGAACCCAGGGAGTCCGACCATGAAATGCTCACGCGCAATCCCCCGCCTGTCCGTTCTGATCCTGATCGCATCCATCTTCGCTGCTGCCGTCCCCATTGGCTGGGTGGACGATGCCATTGAGGCCGCAATTCGGGTCAGCAAGTGCAACCTCGACGATGCGGCACGCTTGATCCTGCGCGAATCGCTCGAGGAGGCCGCGAAGCGCTACGGCGATGACGTACTCAAGGCGGTCGCGCGAGGTGGCGTCGAACTGGCCGAAGCGTCAGCGAGGTACGGAGACGACATCTGGCGCTGGAGCAGCAAGTTCCCGGGGGCCACTCGCGCGTTGGCTTTGCATGCGGATGAATTGGTTCCCCTGTGCCGACGCGTCGGCCCCCAAGTCCTCAAGATCGAGGCACACAACCCAGGTTTGGCTGCCCGCGTTGCCAGCAGTTTTGGTGATGACACACTGCGCTTGTTCGCCACGCACGTCGGCCCCGACGACGCGCCTCGCCTGCTTCGTGGTATCGAGAAAGCCAACTCTCCTACGGCCCGTAACGCGCTGCTGAAAGCTTACGAGCGAACCGGCGGGGCGGTCTTGAAGCATCTCGATTGGAAAGCAGTGCTGGCCGGAGGACTTAGTGTCGCCATGATATCCGCCGCTCACGAGACCGCCGATGGAATTCAGGAAGGAATGAAGACCATCGCGTCGGACTCCCCTGAGACGTTCAAGCAGGCCCTCGTCCCCGTGCTGACGCGTGTGACAATGCCAATCTGGCTCGGAGGCAGCGTGTTCACCCTCGCCTTGGCCGGGTTAATGATCCTGAAGGTCAAGCGTCGCTGGGAACCGGGCCCACAAACGCAAACATCGCCTGAGTAGAAGGCGATGGCCGGAGCGATGGCGCCCTGACCAGATCCTGGCGCAAAGCGGCCGCCAAGTTGAGAGCGATTCGCTGTCAAGCCATCGCTTCAGCAACTGCCGCGTCGTGCTCACAAGCTGTCAAGGTATCCCTGATGAGCACGCACACGATACGATCCCAGGCAGTCTCGGAAGAGGAGTCACTCAGGATCGCGTGGAGCAAGCCAAGGTAGCAGCCGTGCAGGAGGAGCAGGGATGTCTTCTTCTTGCCCATCTTTGTAACGAAGGAGTGCAGGTACGCAGCCGGACCGCTCGTGTCGGGTGAGAAGCCCGGTTCATGCTTTGCTACACGCTGCGCAAACACAGCGAACAAAGGATCGAATCGGAGTTCGTCGTGGGTAGCGAATCTGCTCAGGAGTCGACCGATCTTCGCGTCCGGCACTGGGGCGGAGAAGGCGAGCTTCTGAATGCAGAGCATCTGCAGGAGCAGATCGTGTGGCTTCAGAAACGGCGGCATCCCGTGAGCCACCAAGTTCCGCAAGATGCGGCAGACATAGCTTGCGTAAATCCAGGTGGGATCGCTTTGCTGGAGTTGCACCAGTCTTTCGTGCGTGTCGTGTCGCCCGATAAGTCTGTCGCTCGCATGGGACGCCCGGAACATGCACCAGACGCGCACGTCAAGAGGGCCGATCCTGTCGGTGTCGCACGGCTCACGGTGCGCGAACGAGCACGGGCGAAGATGATCCTGGCCTTGCATGGATTTCCAGCTGGCCTCACGCGAGCTGCACTCAATCTTGGCAGAGACGTCAAGACCGTCAGAGTCTGGTACCGGCGGGCAGCCAGCTACAATGCGTGCTTCGCTGAACGGCTTGAGCAGGCACTGAAAGAACCTGGGCACGCTGGCCCCCAAGCCCGAACGTTGAAGCTTGCGCGTGATCTGTTGCAGGACGCGCCGCGATCAGGCAGGCCCCCGATCTATTCGCCACGGCATTACGTGGATATCATGACGGTCGCCCTCGGTGAACCCCGAGAATCTGGTCGTCCAATCACTCACTGGACAGCGAGGGAACTGGCGGACGAAGTGCACAAGCGTGGGATTTGCGCAATCTCGAAACGGCAGATCGGACGCTTCCTGGATGAGATTGATCTGCAACCGCACAAGTTCAGATACTGGCTCAACCCGAAGATTGAGGATGGCCATGACGCCCGTGTCCGCGGTGTCTGCGAAGTCTATGCCATGGCGGGAGGGCATCCAGAAAAGGCACGCGTTGTTTCGGTTGACGAAAAGACCGGCATACAGGCCAAAGAACGAATCTCACCCGACAAGCAGGTGAGATGTGGGGATCCGGCGAAGCTGGAGGCCGAGTATGCCCGACATGGAACGATGTGCCTGACACCAAGTTTCGATGTCGTCACAGGACGAATCGTCGAGTACAGCATCGGCGAGACACGCGACGAGGCAGATTTTGCCCGACACATCGAGCGGACACTTGCCGGTGAACCTGAAGCCGAATGGGTCTTCGTCCTTGACCAGCTTAACACACACAAATCAGAGACACTTGTGAGGATGGTCGCCGGGCACATCGGCTACGAAGGTGACCTGGGGCGTAAAAAGGCACGCGGCATTCTGCGGAGCATGGCAACCCGAAGGGATTTCCTTGAGGATCCGGAGCACAGAATCCGCTTCGTGTATACCCCAAAGCACTGCTCTTGGCTCAATCAGGTCGAGATCTGGTTCAGTATCCTGGTCCGGAAGCTGTTGGCGCGGGGAACCTTCTCCTCGAAGGACGACCTCAGGAGGAAAATCGAGGACTTCATCGACTACTTCAACCGTACGATGGCGAAACCCTACAAGTGGACGTACCAGGGCAAGCCGCTCCGAGCGTGAAAGCCCTCGTTCACCGTTCGTCGACGGATATCGCAATGACCAACCGTCCCCCAAAACACACGCCGTCAACGACACACACCGTGACGGATACGGCAATAGCAAGGAAAGACAGGTCATGACATAGTACGACCGGTGAGTTACCTGCCAAACTCAGCAGGAAGACCAAAAGTGTGGTCTGAGCGACCATCACCCAGGGGAACCGCACCGAAGAGGGAAGCATTTGCGCCGAGACGAGCTAGTCCAAGGGACATCGTTTCCCTCCCTGATTCTGTCGCCGTTGGTGTTGATGGGGCCTTCCTCAATGCTGCGTGCAAGATATTCTTGCTTCACCTCGGGTACAGCCGGACGTGCATCGACTCCACAAGGGCCAGAGTGGGGGCGGAAGCGATTGCGCGGAATCCGCCCGGTCCCATCTTCCAGTTGAAGGTGTTGCCTTTGTCGTCCGTCCCTGTTGCGTTGACCAAGCGAGTCAACGTCGGCAGCTGCCTCTGCAGATTATCGGCCCGCGTCGAGAGCAGATCGGCAGCGTAGCTATCGATCTCGATGGGGAAACCTATCTGAAGCTCACATGCCAATCCGTCCACGTCCCGAGCGATCGCGGCCAGCTTCCCGTTGCCTTCGACTTCGGTCGTGAACGATTCCAGCAGGTTCGCCGCGTAGTCCTGGATCTCTTTGACCAGCTTCGCATGCGGCCCGGATTGCAGCCATACACCGGTGGCGGAAAGGGCCGTGGCAATGCTCCAGAAGACCATCCAACCATGGGTGGCTGAAGCGGATACTGTCTGCGTATCGCCGCACCATGAGAAAGTGCGTGGGTTGAAGAGGTGGAGATCAGCGGCGATCGCTTGGCCCAACACCAGCGCGGCAGTTCCTGCGCAGAGGGTGAGAGGGACCACCGTGTTGATGTGGCAGAGCCTGCGGAGGGCCTGGTCTTTCAAGTCCCAGGTCAGCTTGCCACTGCAAGAGGTCACCGTCACCGAACGGGCCAACAGGTCACCATTCCGCAATGCCCTGAATGCCGTATCACGCAGGTACGTGGTGAGGACCACGCCCATCCCCACCGGCATCAGTCCGCAAACCACACCGAGGGAGATCGCGTCGCAGGTGGCCAGCAGGAACGCGAGGAGCAGCCAAGCGAACATGACCACGAGGTAGATGACGATGAGAGCGGCAATGATCGGCATGGTATCCTGCTCCTGTTGTCCGTGGTTGCTGCAACCCCGAACTCCTGTCCGGCGGTATCACTGATGGTTAAGGTGAGGTCGCTTTGTTTTTCCGAGTGCTGTTGCAGGAATCCGTGAGTCTCTCTGCAAATTCATCCATGACCGTGTCCCGGACTGCGCGAGGGACGTCACGCGTACGTCACATCGCGCAGCCGGACCGGCGCCGGGTGTCAGTCTTCCACAGTGCCCTCCTTTCTGTTTGGGGTCAGCATGGGTGCCGTCTTCACGGACGCCTCAGACTGTCCTCGTCAACACCGTAGTGCTTGCCGTCTCTGTAAACGTAGGCTTTGCCCGTGAGAAGCCCGTCCGCGGTCCGGCGCCCCGTGACGGTCTTGCCCGTGCAGGTCTCGCCTCTTGCCCGTTCGCCGCGTTTCGGTGTGTCCTTGGCCATAATCCGCTCTCCTTGTCGTGGCACTCATCCTTGCCGCCTTTCGGTCCGATCGGTCACTCACTAACCGGAAGGGCGACACTCACCATAAAGAGGCAGTCGTCGCGCTTTTCCGACGGCATCGCGCGTTTTCTTCCGGATTTGTGCAAAACGTCGGACTGTGCCATACGCCTCTCATGACTCCTCCATGATTTCCCTGGCCAGGTCGCGGACATGTTTCAGGCTGCCGTCGCCGTTGCTCTCGAGGATCGGCATGCCCCATAGATGGTTGCGGAATCCTCGCAGGATTCCCGCTACATCGTCTCCCGAATGCGACGGGTCGAGACAAGCGGGGAAGCCCTTCTCTGCAAGCTGCGTGAGCAGTCCGAACTTGGCCTCCAAGTTGTCCAGGATGGGTTCCAAGCGGGCAATGCCGTCTTCGTCATCGTGTGCTTCGAGTGTGGGTAAGAACAGCCGACGGACGAGAGCGAAGAGCAACCAGACGGAAGACAGCTCTTGTATAGACCCCACGAAGCGCTCGTAGCCGGCCGTCCTGTAGACAGCGTAGAAGTCCTTTTCAGGGTCCATCGGGGTCATCTCGAAGAACGGTCGGATTTGCCCGTATTTGCTCAGGTCAAAGCTCCGAATGGGCTCCACTGTCACGACCCTCCCTGCGCCGCCGCTGCCAGCCGGAGCAGGCGTGTTGTCGAATACGAATGAAAGCTGCCGAGAAGCCAGCTCATCGAGGTCCTCGTCAGCAAAATCTCTGGATAGATAGCGGCCCGAGACGCCAAAAACGTCCCACGTCGCCTTTTCTCGAACGAGCTCAGCAGCGTCGAGGTTCAGGAAGTAGCCTTCCTCGGGCTCATCAAAGCCATGGTATTCCCACCTCGCTTCTTTCCACACGTCCAGCAGGAACTGAGTGCACTTTTCCTGTACGTCTCGGTCCGGTTCAACACAGCTCCAGAATACATCGCAGCCCATCTGAATCTCCTCGCTTGGTTTCCGCTTGCTCCACGCATGTCTCGTTGCTACGGGTGCACATTGCACACGTACACCTGTCGGGCTCCCAGCCGTGATCTGACCTCTACGGGGACAGGGACAGACGCAATGGCACCCCGGGGGCGATCGAGAGCGATCCGCAACCAGAGTCCCGACCAAGGACCTATGAGTTTCCGGGCTTCCCTCCCTTCGTCCAACATCGCGGGTAAGACGTTCTGAGCGGTTCGCGAGAACTGCTCGCCGAATTCTGTCCCCCGCTCTCTGCGTTGCGCCATCTGGTCCTCCGTCTGTCGAGGCGTGTCCGTATAGGCGACCACAGCCTTACCGCCGTTGATCTGTGGCCGTGTCCCGGACTACGCGAGGGACGTCACGGGCACGTCGCCTCGCGCGGTCGGGGCTTGGTCGAGCATGGTGCTTTCCTGTCTGTTTGTGATCAACCACAACCCATGGTCTGGCGCCTCCCTTTTCTGTAGTCGAGCATGGTGCTCTCCTGCCTGTTTGTGATTAGCACGGGTACCGTCCTCACGGGCGCCTCAGGCTGCCTCTGTCGACGCCGTAGTGCTTGCCGCCTTTGTAGACGTAAGCCTTCCCCGAGACGAGTCCGTCCGCGGTCCGTCGTCCCGTGACGGTCTTGCCCGTGCAGGTTTCGCCTCTCGCTCGTTCGCCGCGTTTCGGTGTGCCCTTGGACATTGGTCGTTCTCCTTGTTGGGGTCTCTCGCTCTTGCCGCTTCGTTGTCCAGCGGTCACTCGCTAACCGGGGCGACACTCACCATAAAGAGGCGGTCGTCGCGCTTTTCCGAGATCCCCGCACCTTTCTTTCTCAATACCCGCAGGAAAGCAGCAGAATGGCCTCGCGGCGGAGCTCGCGAATGCCATTGGTCCGCCGTCATGAAGCAGGGCCATACCGACGAACCGGCGGGGGCCATCGAGATCCCGGGTCCCATCTGCTCATACCTTGCGTTCGGCAAGGGCAAAGCTACTGTGGTTCCATCGTCTTAGAGGGGCGCTCTGACCCCGAGCCAGAAGCCAGGAAGGAACACAACGTGGAAACCGCGTTCTTCTCGGTCACAGGTCCTGACAAGACGAAGTGCGGAGACGCCTGTCGCTTCGCGTCCCTGGATGACGAGAAGCTTCTGGTATTGTGTGTCGCGGATGGCGTTGGGGGGTTGTCTCACGACTGGAGAGCTTCACAGATCAGTTGTGAGTCGTTCTTGAGCACATTCACTGCGAACCGGCAACTGGAGATCGAAGCACGTATCCGCGAGGCGGCTCTTGTCGCCAACCGAGATGTGGCGGACGCGTGTGCTGGCGGCAGGAAAATGATGTCCACACTGGTCGTAGCCGTCTGGGATCACGGTGAGGAGGTGATTCACTATGTGGGTATCGGTGATTCGCGGATCTACGTCACATCCAGTGGCGGGCTCCAGCAGATCACGACTGACGAGAGCCACGTCGCCGTGATGCGACTGCCAGGCGGCAAGCCACGTATTGTCGCCGGTAGTGTTGCGACTAGGCAAGGCATCACCAATGCGATGGGGGCCGGCCACCTGACGTTACACGTAGAGAAACGGTCATCCGAGGACGTTTTCGCCGTCATCCTGACGACGGACGGCTTCCATGAACACCCCGGTTTCCATGCGAATGATATCGTTGAGATGGCCGAACGGACCAACCTTCAGCAGGTGTTGCGTAGGCGTGAGAGATACTGCAAGGGCAGTTGCACAGATGACGCTACGGTGCTTGTCGCGAGAAGGAAAACCATGCCGAGCGGGTTACCCGAGCGTATCCAGGGAGCGATAGAGAAAGGGACG
>JGI26252J51714_1001282_pt1 | contig 10704 bp, 10 predicted proteins | sample SaaInlLV_10m_DNA_4_FD_51714 | JGI IMG/M metagenome (IMG submission 51714)
AAAACGAAGAGACGCCATAAAACGTAATCATTCAGCTACGCATCTACTTCATTCTGTTTTACGACAAGTAGTAGGGCAACATGCCGAACAATCCGGATCTTCTGTTTCTCCGGAAAGACTACGTTTTGATTTCCACCATTTTGAGGGTGTTAAAGAAGACGAAATTGCAAGGATAGAAGAACTTATGAATGGGAGGGTAATGGAGAATACTTCTGTAATTACAGATCAAGTGACACTAGACCAGGCGAGGAAAGCAGGCGCTACGGCATTGTTTGGTGAAAAATATGGTGAGAATGTAAGGGTTGTAAATATTGGAGATTACAGCCAGGAACTTTGCGGGGGTACTCACGTCCATAATACCGGTGAAATAGGACTCTTCAAAATTATAAGTGAATCATCAATAGCAGCAGGAATACGCAGGATAGAGGCTGTTACGGGAAATGAAGCTATTGCATGGGCAAGGCGAAAGGATGAAGTGTTGGATAGATTGTGCGATGTACTTGAAACGCAGGAAAACACGGTCGTTCAACGTGCTGAAGAGTTGATGCAGCAAATAAAGGATTTTAAAAAAGAGGTACAGAAGGCAAACAGGGATAGTGTGCAGAAGTTTTCTTCTGACTTTACTTCTAAAGCCAAAGAAATATCAGGGGTAAAAGTGGTAACAGAAGTGGTAAAAGGAGTGGGGATTGATGATTTGAGAAAGACGGTCGACTCTATTAAAAAGAGTTTAGGGTCTGTTGCCATAATATTAGGAACAGTAGAGAATGGTAGAGTAACATTAATAGCCTCATTGAGTAGTGATTTAGTGAAGAAAGGGCTTCATGCCGGCAAAATTGCTGGGGAAGTCGCAAAAATTGTAGGAGGGGGAGGTGGCGGGCGCGCAGATATGGCTCAGGCCGGTGGCCAGCTTCCAGATAAGATTCATGAAGCCATAGACTTAGGATTCAAAATACTACAAGAAAAGATAGAGGATTATGCATAGTCTTCTATGAAATCAACCAATGATGTTTTTACTTGACAAATGTATGGTGCAAATATAGAATAATAAAATTATTAATCCTGCCTAACGCCCTTATAAGCTTATAAGCCTAAAAGGGATAGGTGGAATAAGGGAAGAACAAGAAAGTGACGGGAGACTTGGTAGTAAAGATAATACCTCATACTTTTCCCATTTCTTTCTCATTCTTCCCTTATTTATTTTAGATTTTAAGCTGAGAGTTACATAATGGCAGTCCCTAAAAGAAGGCAATCTAGTTCGCGGTCGGGTAAGAGACGTTCACATGACGCTCTGACTCCACCTAATGTTCCACGCACTGAATTTGCGGGGAGTACATCAGGTAGTAGATCAAAGAAGTTTATTTGTCCTCATTGTAAACAAATCAAAAGGCCACATACAGTTTGTCACAATTGTGGTTATTATCGTGGCCAACAAGTAATTGCTGTAGAAAGAGCATAGTTATGCGTATTGCTGTTGATGCAATGGGTGGAGATGCAGCTCCTGTTGAGATTGTAAAAGGAGCAGTGGCTGCTGCACGATTCTATACCGATCANGAGATAATATTGGTAGGTGATCAGGATCGAATTCAAAGCGAATTGTCTGCGTGTGGTGCCACNCTTGACAATATATCCGTTGTGCATGCCTCACAAGTAGTAGGTATGAATGAGTCTGCAACNGTGGCTGTACGGAAAAAAGCTGATTCATCAATTACCAAAGGTGTCAAATTGGTTGCGGAGAAAGCGGCAGACGCTGTAGTAAGTGCGGGAAANACAGGTGCAACTGTAGCCGCATCATCCCTATTTCTTCGTACATTAGAACATGTAAAACGTCCGGGGATTGCTGTGTCTATACCTACTTTTCATGGTGCATGCATGGTAATCGACGCTGGAGCAAATATACAATGCAAGCCTGCTCATTTAATGCAATATGGAGTCATGGCATCGGTTTTTTGTAAGTACGTTTTAAATATTGAAAAACCGAGAGTAGGGCTTTTAAATATTGGAGAGGAAGATGCAAAGGGTAATGAGTTGGTAAAAGAGACTTTTGCTCTTCTTTCAAGTACTAATCTGAATTTTGTTGGAAANGCTGAAGGACGTGACGTCTTTGACGGTAAGTTCGATATAGTCGTTTGTGAAGGTTTTGTTGGTAATGTTTTGCTGAAATTTGCTGAAGGACTTTCGATAAGCATGTTATCTGCTTTTGCTTCGGAGGCGAATAAGAGTGTCTTGACAAGGCTGGGATCCTGGCTTTGCAAGCCTGTTCGTAAGCATCTGTACAGTAAGATGGATTATACTGAATATGGTGGTGTGCCACTACTTGGGATAGATGGTATCAGTATTATTTCTCATGGCAGGTCAGATTCCAAGACAATCCAAAACGCAATAAGAGAAGCTATACAATTTGGTAAGTATGAAGTAAATAAACATATTAACTCTGAACTCGAGAAGGCGAATTCTGCACTCGTGACAGCTACATAATAAAAGCCAAATTTCCTAAGTTTATTAGGATAATTAATGGAAAAAGGATATAAGGTATCAATTACAGGGGTAGGGTCTTTTTTACCCGAAAAAGTACTCACCAANGATGATCTGTCAAAGATGCTGGATACAACAGATGAATGGATCACCAAGCGCACNGGAATAAGGGAAAGACGCATTGTAGAAAATGGAGTTGCTGTTTCGGATCTGGCGGTTGAAGCGTCTTTACGTGCGCTGGATGNNGCAAATGTCTTACCCGCTGAAGTAGATCTAATAATAACTTCCACTGTCACNCCTGATTGCTTATTCCCTTCTTCTTCTTGCTATATACAGGAAAAGATAGGTGCGCGGAATGCAGGATCTTTTGATTTATTGGCAGCNTGCTCCGGGTTTGTTTATGCATTGTCTGTAGCCAAAAGTTTTGTTGCATCCGGAGCCATGAAAACTGTATTGGTNGTGGGGGCAGAATGTATGTCGAAAATCACTGACTATACAGACAGGTCAACATGTATTCTCTTTGGTGACGGAGCTGGCGCGGTAGTAGTTCAACAAGGTAATGGAAGGCGTGAAATTATTACGACTCATTTGGGCTCTGATGGTAGCCAGGCAGAGTTATTGACGTTGCCGGCAGGTGGTTCTAAATTACCGGCATCACATGAAACAGTAGAATCACGTTCGCATTATATTAAGCTAAGAGGTAAAGAGGTATTTAAGCAAGCCATTATTAATATGGTTGATGTAATTAATAAAGCGGCTGCTGATAATAGCATGCAGGTAGAAGATTTTGACATGGTTATTCCGCACCAAAGTAATATTAGAATAATTGAAGCGGCGATGGAGAAGCTGGGACTGTCAAGGGAGAAGGCATACATTAACATAAACCGATACGGCAATACGTCTTCTGCTTCTATTCCTATAGCAATTGATGAGATAGAGAAGGGAAACTTGTTAAAACCCGGAGATACGGCGATTTTGGTTGCTTTCGGAGGGGGGTTAACATGGGGTTCGTCTGTCATTAAGTGGTAAGATGCAGAACACAAATGCTTTATAGAAATAAAGTGGCGGAGGTTATTTACATGGTTGCTTGTGAGAAATAGATTATACTAAAATATGAGTAGTATTAGTGACAGTGATATATTGAGAAATCTGGGAATTTTGTCCTAAGGAGGAAATATTTTGTCTACAGAAGAATCAGTTGAAGAAAAGGTGAAAGAAATAATTGTTAAGCAGATGGGTGCTAATAAGGATCAGGTTACACCGGAAACATCTTTCGTAAATGATTTGGGTGCGGATTCGCTTGATACTGTGGAGTTGGTAATGGAATTGGAAGATGCATTTGATATAAGTATTCCTGATGAGAACGCTGAAAAAATGCAAACTGTTGGGGACGCAATAAATTATATTAAGGAGCACAAGTAAAGCGATGGGACTTAGAGTGGCGATTACAGGTCTTGGAGCAATAACTCCGGTAGGCTGTGAGAAAGATCAATTGTGGGAATCCTTGTGTAATGGGAAAAGTGGAATTGCCAATATAACGGCTTTCGACACAAAAGACCATGATGTGCTTATCGCAGGGGAAGCAGCAGGCTTTGAACCGGCTAGATGGTTTGATAAAAAGGAAGAAAGAAGATTAGACAGGTTTTCTCAATTTGCGGTTGCATCAGCCAGCCTTGCCCTTGAAGATTCTGGAATCGATCTTGATAAAATGAACCGGGANAAGGTAGGTGCAATTATCGGTACCGGCATTGGTGGTATCATTGAAATTGAAGCACAGCATAAGGTTTTGATCGAAAGAGGTCCATCAAGAGTCTCCCCATTTATGATTACTAAATTAATGGCCAATGCTGCACCGGGTTACATTGCTATTAAATTTGGCCTTCAAGCCGCAAATTTTTCTGTTATCACTGCTTGTGCGTCTGGTGCACATGCCATTGTTGAAGCTTTCCGAATTGTTCAAAGAGGAGAAGCTGATGTTATGTTTGCAGGAGGTACTGAAGCAACTATTACACCACTCTGTGTAAGCGCATTTAATAATATGAAGGCGCTGTCTACAAGAAATGAGGAACCTCAGAAGGCTAGCAGACCTTTCGATAGAGATAGGAATGGATTTGTCATTTCGGAAGGTTCCGGGATAGTGATTTTAGAAGAGATGGAAAGTGCAAAGAGAAGAGGTGCGACTATATATGCTGAGATGCTTGGCTTTGCAATGAGTGATGACGGTCATCACATCACTGCTCCGCACCCTGAGGGAGCTGGTGCATGTATTGCCATGAGAAATGCATTAAAAGATGCTAAATTAAATGCTGAACAAATTTCTTATGTTAACGCACATGCAACATCTACTCATTTGGGGGATATGGTTGAAATTAATGCTGTTAAGAAGATTTTTGGTGATCATGTAAAGAACATCTCGGTTAGCTCGACAAAATCCATGCTGGGGCACCAATTAGGAGCTTCAGGTGGAGTTGAAGCGTTAATATGCTCATTGGTATTGAATAAAAACGTGATACCACCTACGATAAATTATGAAAATCCGGATCCGGACTGCGATGGAATAGACTTTGTACCTAATGAAGCCAGGGAAAAAAACGTAGAGAATGTGATGTCAAATTCTTTTGGTTTTGGCGGACACAACGTCAGTATTATTCTGGGTAAGGTTCGCTAATGCCCATTGTCTGAAGCTACAATGGCATTGAGAAGTTATTATTCAAATTCTTTTTTGTTATTATTAACTATGATGTGTTTTTTCCACTGTTTGTCATTTGTCTTAAGGTAGTCTAGCCGATAGTGTACACCTCTCGACTCACTTCTCTTGAAAGCTGAGCTTGCGATTAAGAATGATACTGTAAGCATGTTTTGAACTTCCCAACCAAGTGGTGATGAAAAATCGTTACTTATTATATACTTCGACCAGTGTTTAATACTGCTGATTGTGTCTTTAAGGTATTTGCCATCTCTTTCAATACCAACATTTCTCCACATAATACTTTTTAGAGAATTTCTTACATCCTCTAAATCCAGTTCATTGTACAAATTATTCTTAGGTGGTCCTTTGAAGAAACGTGGAGATAGTAATTCATCTTTCTTTTTTGCCACTTCCTTACTTGCAATATGGCCTACTCTGTGACCAAAAACCAGTCCTTCCAATAAAGAGTTGCTGCCTAAACGGTTTGCTCCATGTAATCCAGTACAGGATACTTCTCCGCATGCGTAGAGATTATCCATGCTCGTTCTTCCATTATGATCCACTTTAATACCGCCGATCATATAATGAGCACTTGGGTGCACTGGAATCAAATCCTTAGTTATATCAATTCCAAAAGACTTGCATAGTTTTTTGATTTTTGGAAATCTTGTGCTGAGTTTTTCTTTTGGAATATGCCTTACATCCAGATATACGTGAGTATAATCAGTCTTACGTATTTCCTGTATAACGCTCCTACTTACGACATCTCTTGGTGCAAGTTCAGCGCTGGAGTGATACTTTGGCATAAACCTTTCACCGAATTTATTTATTAATACTCCACCCTCACCACGTACCGTTTCAGAGATTAGAACCCTTTCGGCGCCAGCGACGTATAATGTAGTTGGATGAAATTGTACGAATTCAAGATCCTGTAGTTTTATGCCGGCTCGATAAGCCATTGCGATTCCGTCTCCGGTTGAAATTTCAGGATTTGTTGTTTCTCTATATACCTGTCCGCATCCACCGGATGCTAAAATAGTTTGTTTGGCCCATATTAATGTGCTTCCTCCCCGTTTACGCCAAGCAATTATTCCATTACAAGTATTCTTACTTACCAGCAAATCAAGAGCAAACGTATGTTCAAAGACTCTGATATTAGGGTCTTCTTTAACTGTGTTAATTAACGTTTCTTCAATCTCTTTACCTGTGGAATCGCCTCTGGCCCTCAATATTCTAGGGTAGCTGTGCGCACCCTCTTTTGTGAAGGCCAGCTTTCCGTTCTCCTTATCAAATTTGGCACCCCAGCCTATTAACTCTTTCACGCGTTTTGGACCTTCTCTGACAACTCCACTGACTACTTTTTTATCACAAATACCATGGCCAGTATTCAGGGTGTCGTTTATGTGCTGATCAAAGCTGTCTATCGGGTTCAATTTTGCGGCAATTCCTCCTTGTGCGTACTCGGTACAATTTTCATTTATCTTTGACTTAGTTACTACTAAAACAGATCCTCCTTTTGCAGCACGGATGGCGGAGGTTAAGCCTGCGACACCGCTACCGATTATGAGAGTGTCTGTGAAAATGTGTTGAAGTGTTTTGCTGTTGAAAGACACAAGGTATCTCTTGAAAATGTTTTTTGTTGTCATTGCCTATAAATATTGTTAGATTGATTTTAAGTCTTGTACGTGAATTGTATATTCGTACTAAAACATTGTCAAAAAGATAAATATTAAACCTGAACACGTATTCTCTATTTCATTCATTATTCTTATGCCTGTATATGTTCAGTGCAAATTGCTGTTACATAAAAGGAGAATTGTCACATGGGAGCAACTGTAGACGCTTTTAAAGCTACGCACCAGACAGTAGTAGGTTTATTAGAGCAGATTGATTCCACGGGAGAACAACAAAGAGTTGATGCACTAAACAGCTTAAAAGAAGTTTTGCTGGCTCATGTTGGTGAAGAAAATAATATCATACTGGAGGCAATGGATAAACCGGGCGCAGAAGGGACTTTTAAACCGTCAGCACAAAGGTTTATGGCTGAACTCGGCGATATTGCCCAGATAGCATTAATGCCGTTTTTTGATAAGTATTCATCATCAAAGGCAGTAGACAGTGATGATTTTGCAAACGATTTTGGTGGTATTAAAAGTGCGCTTGCAGACAGGATAGCATTTGAAGAAGGAAGATTCTATCCGGAACTTGAAAAGCTGGGTTTTTGATATTTACGAGAACAACTGCTTTATTATTCATGCTATCAATAAATTGTTGAATAGTACTTACTCCTCACACAAGTCCGAAATGAAATGGTTTATCCTTTCGAGTATGTTCTGGCGGACTCTACTAAAATCCTTCATCCTTTCGGTTTCAGTGCCTTCGGCTGAAGCAGGATCTTCAATACTCCAGTGAATGGCTTTATATTTCCCTGGAAAGACAGGACACCGCTCTTTCGCGCTATCACAGACAGTGATTACGTATGAAAAATCCTCTTCCAGAAACTCGTTTACTGTTTTCGAATGTTGATTTGTAATATCAATTCCTGATTCTGCCATAGTCTTGATCGCAAGAGGATGGACGTAAGAAGGCTCTAATCCGGCACTGAAGACCTCAACCTTATCTTTTCCATAATGTCTTAACATGCCTTCTGCCATCTGGCTACGACATGAATTCCCCGTACACACAAATAATACTTTTTGTTTACTATGTTCTGTTTGCATTAGACGTCGATTATAAAGGAATAGACGTGAATTTACAATTGAAGCTTTAAGACATGGGTGGACAGGTAATTCAAAGAACAGTATCAATACGCTGTATCTTGTAAAAACTGGAGTTGGCAGGAATTTGAAATTACGTCTTTACACTTGATTGTACTTTCGAATTAAATTATGTTACTTTAAGGATATGAAAAAAGTTGAACTTGGAAAAACTGGTATTAAGGTTTCACGCTTGGGTATAGGGACAGGAACTGGACTTCCGTCAGGGTACTGTGCACAGGCATTAATGGATACTAATGAGTTGGCAGGACTTCTGCTTTACTCTCTGGATCGCGGTATAAATCATTGGGATACCGCATTTCAGTATAATACATATTCTCACATCAAAGAGGCGTTTAAACAGATCAGACGTACAGATGTTGTATTGACTACAAAATTTTCAGCGGCTCATGAGAAGGAGACAATTAGGGATTTTAATACTACCCTGAAGGACTTAAACGTTGATTATGTTGATGTCTGTCTGTTGCATGGTGTGAGAACGAATACAGAATTGCAAATGAGATCGGGAGCCCTAAATGCAATGGTAAAGCTTAAAAAAGAAGGTAAGGTTCGTGCAATAGGATTGTCTTCCCACGGTCTGAGTGTTTTAAAATCGGTTCTGGAAATGCCGGAATTGGACTTAGTGTGGGCAAGGATAAATTATGCTGGTCTGAATATGGATTCTGAATGCCTCGGTATGTATGATCAAATGGCATCAGTTTACTGGCTGAAGAAATGTTATAAACTCCTTCCGGAAAGAGTTAAATTACTTATTCGACCTAAAGTCAGTCATGAGCCAATCGCGGAGGATGAGCGTAATGAGGTAGAGGCAACGCTACAAAAGATTCACTCTCAGTCAAAGGGAATTGTAGGGATGAAGGTATTGGCAGAGGGGATGTTGAGAGATGATGCGGAAAAAGCGATAAAATATGTTAATTCGCTTTCTTTTGTAGATTCATTTATCATTGGTATGTTGAATAAAGAAGAGATCGATGAGAATTGTAGGATTGTAAATGCCGAGAACATGGTATCAGAGGACGTAGAGAAGTGAATCTCATATAATCACTTCTGTTCTCATTCGTGGTCGTGATTCTCCTTTTTTAAATGATGGTATGAAGGTAGTGTCGTAATTCTTGTATCTTCTAATGCACCTCCGATAGTGAAATGATATAGGCTTTGGTACGTATTGTCATTAAGTCCTAAGTGCTTATGGACAGCATCATCAAAGAAACATCCGATTCCTGTGCCTCTGACGGAATGAGCTTCAGCTTCCAGATAAAGTATCTGTCCGATCATCCCGGTTTCCCAGAAGAGTCGTCGATATAAAAAAGGGTTGGTTTCAACATTTTCCTTAAACTTCGCAATCATTCCTACAGAAAAGGCCCCATCACCAGCGATATCCTGCTGACAGCTTGCAAATGTTGCTTCCTGTCTGACATCTCCTTTTTGCAAAAGATAAAGGTTAAGCATGTTGGGTGCATCGTCGACGTTTTCCCAGAAGAAATATGGATGGCAATTTTGCTTAACATCTGCAAGATCTTCTTCGTTGCGAATCAGGAAATAGAGTCCGGAATCCAGGCCAACAACCCTGTGTACGTAAATGAGGAGATGCACAGATATGTCACCCGGTTCCAGGTCAAATGGAGCGCAGTGGCTCCTGGGAATGGTCTTGTCTAAAATAGTGAAGAAGTCATTTTTTGTGATAGTGGTTTTTCCATCATAGGACTGGGCGCTTCTTCTCTGGCGGATGATTCCTTCACCAGAAATTGCAGGTATCTCTTTCTCGAAATATTCATACTCTTTGTAGCGGTATATTTTCTCTTCTGTCACTGGTTTGATAGTCTCAGAAGAAACTTCATCAATAACATACCAGTCATCATGGTCTTTGCTTAATTGGTTTGGCTTACCTTTGAAATGAAGAGACTCAAAGGATTTGATAATGTCAGGAGGAATATCCCTGTTATTAATGTTTTCAGTACTTTTATGTACAAATAATAGAAGTTCAGGTTCTTCCTTTTCAAACTCCTTCCAAGTGGTTTTCTGCAATCCCAGTATGATTCCGATGTCTTCAGTTGATAAAGAATTGAGATAAGTAATTTTCCATCCCAATAGGTTCGCTGAAAAACTCAGGCATGCCATTGCATGTCCAATGTCATGATTACAGTAGCGGAACGCACGCTCTCCATATTTCCAGGATTCTCTCCAGTATATACTTGTGAGTCCAACTAGAAACCCTTTTTGATCAAAATGTTTCTCTAACCCTGACCAGAACTGCTCATTAAATTCTGCCCTTGGTTCAAGTATATGTGATAGAGGGTTGTAATGAAAAACTCCTCCAAGATTGTTGTTTTCATGAATAGGAGGCAGAACAAGATGTGCTTCCGTGGGATGCAGATTACCACTTGAGGGGTTCATTCTGAGTGCCCATGAAGTTCCTGAGTATGATTTCCAGGCGGAGAGTCCCATGGAAAGTCCCAGAAGGCGGGCTATATTTGCTAAGGAAAATGGTTGGAATTTATTGTTTTTTCTTACAAATAAATCGAAGTAATTTGCACCTGAGTCGGTATTTGAGAAAGGAAGTTGAATAGGGATTGTTCCCTCATAGTTTCTAAATGGATTAGGCTCTGTTGCCCAATCAAGATAACCTGCCGAATTTGCCGGACGATTAGGAAGGTGTTTTGTTCTTTCGTGATATTCAATTACTTTCATATCATTCACAATCAGGAGTCATTAGATTCCGTTTGAGACCTTACGATGAGCTATCTTATGAATAATCCAGTATATGTT
>JGI26252J51714_1001292_pt1 | contig 10618 bp, 11 predicted proteins | sample SaaInlLV_10m_DNA_4_FD_51714 | JGI IMG/M metagenome (IMG submission 51714)
AGAACGAAACTCAGAGAAAGATACAAAAATGTCGAACAGGGTTCAACTGCTACAGAAGGAAGTCTGTAGGCTGGATAGTGTTCTTAGTGATTTTTTGAGATTTGCCAAGAGGCCTGTACTTCATTTTGAAGAGTGCAGTGTTAATGAGATTATAGAAAGTGTACTGGATTTTATTGGTCCTGAAGCCATGCAGAACTCTATCAGGATACTTAAAAGCTTTGATACAAGTTTGCCTAAATGCAATTTGGACAGTAACGCAATAAAGCAAGCTTTGCTAAACGTAATTCTGAATGCGCAACAAGCGATGTCGAGAGGTGGAGAGCTTATAGTAAGAACTTATCAAGATGGTGAAAATATTTTTATTGATATTACAGATACCGGTGTTGGAATCCAAGAAGACAAAATTGGTAAAATATTTCAAGTTTACTACTCAACAAAAAAAACAGGGACCGGTCTCGGGTTGCCTACTGCTAAAAGAATTATCGAAGAAAACAGAGGTACAATAGACATACGTAGTGAAGATGGTAAAGGGAGCAGCTTTTTAATAAAGTTGCCAGTTAATAGCGAACCTAAGGAAAAGTGATTTCGTGATGGATGCAAATATTTTAATAATTGATGATGAAAAAGAGCAGGCTGATGCTATTGCAGAAAGCTTGAGAAAAGTTGGATATACATGCTCAACCGCTGTAAGTGGTAATAATGTTCTTGAAATAATTAGAAGAGACGAAATCGATGTTGTAGTTACGGATTTGGTCATGCAAGAGATAGATGGGATGAGGATCTTGAGGGAAACAAAAGAGAACTCACCGGATACAGAAGTTATTTTAATAACTGGTCATGGCAGTGTTGAAACCTCAGTTACTGCAATGCAAAAGGGGGCGGCGACGTATCTCTTAAAACCGATAAATATAGACCATTTAAGAGCCGTGGTGGATAAAGTTGTTGAGAAGCAAAATATAGTAAGAAGTAATATAGAGTTGCATAAACAGCTTGAAGAGAAATTTGGATTTGCAGGTATTATAGGTAACAGCCAGCAAATGCATAGAATATTTAACATATTAAAGCAGATTGCGTCAACTACTGCGACAGTTCTGGTCGTGGGTGAAAGTGGTACGGGAAAAGAACTGATAGCCAGGGCAATTCATTACAACGGGCCCCGCAAGAATCATCCTTTTGTGGAGTTAAACTCTGCTGCAATTTCTGAATCTCTCCTTGAAAGCGAATTATTCGGACACGAAAAAGGAGCATTTACAGGGGCATTGCATCAGAGGAAAGGGAAATTTGAGTATGCAAACAATGGCTCTTTGTTTCTGGATGAAGTTGGTGACATGCCACTTACAACTCAGGCAAAACTGCTAAAAGTAATAGAGGATGGGAGAATTGTTCGCATAGGCAGCAATGAAACAATAAAGGTAGATGTGAGGATAATAGCTGCTACTAATAAGGATTTGGGAGAGTTGGTAAAGGAGGGTAAGTTTAGAGAAGACTTGTATTTCAGGTTTAACGTTATATGCCTGAGACTGCCTCCTCTAAGGGAGAGGCAGGAGGATATTTTCCTGTTGATGGATTCCTTTGTTAAAGAGTTTTCTAAGAAAAATAGTAAGAACATTAAAGATATAAGTCCTGATGCCAGGAAAATTCTTTTTCGGTATGAGTGGCCGGGAAATATAAGAGAGCTTAGGAATTGTATTGAAAGTATGATTGTTTTTAATCAGACTGGAGTACTTGATATAGATGATATACCTGAGCATATTTATAAGAGTAATAGAACGGCTTTAACCGGGCCTGTTTTTCCAGTGGGGGTAACACTGGAGGAGATGGAAAAAGAATTGATGAAGAATACACTGGCATATGTGGGTGGGAATAGAGGAGAGACAGCAAAGATACTGGGGATTGGTGAAAGAACGCTATATAGAAAACTTGAAAAATATGATTTGAAATAATATAAGAGGCTTTGTCAAATGTCTCTAATGCTGTTGCTGCAACAAAGTGTGTTATCGGATGTTTTAGGTTCTTGTTTTTAATGTAGTATATAAACAACTTTTCTACACCCAAAAAGTGCACACTGTGTACATATGGATGAACTTGACAATTTAATTTCTTTATGTTAGCTTTGGCTGCGGTTTAACTCTTTTATTTTGTGTGAGATACTGATAAATGGCTATGAGATATCAAGTGACGGTGAGATATGGTATTTTGAGAAATGTCGAGAATGCTTTTACTCAAGATGCTGACTTGGAAAAAGGTGATAAGATTGTTATTCGATCCGCTCGTGGCGTGAATTTGGTGTAGTTATTTCACCTCCGATGGAGTTGAATGGTGATACTGATATTTCTGGAATGGGTGAGGTGTTGCACAAGGTAACGGAAGAGGAAGAGAGAAAACAAGAAGAAATTGAAGAGAAAACAATTCCTTCAGAATATAGTTTTTGTCAGGAAAAAATAAAGGAACATGGTCTTCCAATGAAACTTGCCAGTGTGGAGCATCTTCTGGGAAGTAAGAAAATAATATTTTACTTCCTGGCTAAAGGGCGGGTTGATTTTAGAGAACTGGTTAAGGATTTAGCTAAGAAGTACAAGTCTAGAATTGAAATGAAGCAAATTGGTGTTCGGGATGAAGCTAAGTTATTAGCTGAATATCAACACTGCGGTAGGGAGCTTTGTTGCAGGACATTCTTGAAGAATCTGGAACCGGTTACCATGAAGATGGCCAAAAATCAGAAAGCGACGCTTGACCCGTCGAAAATTTCTGGTAGATGTGGCAGATTAATGTGTTGCCTGAGGTATGAAGATGATGCATATGAAGAGATGAAGCACAATCTTCCAAGAAAAGGGACGTTAATAGCTACACTAAAGGTGTTGGTGAAGTAGTAGACTATGATATCCTGCAACAAAAAATAACTATGATATCGAAAGATAAAAAGATGATTGTTATAAATAAAAAGGAAATTTTAGAGCAAGTGAGAGGAGCTAGGGCCGGTGCCGGAAAAGGGTGTGGCTCTGAAGCCGAGTCTGGTTGTGGGAAGCATAGTGGATAAAAAAACATTTTACTTAACCACGCCAATTTATTATGTGAACGATATTCCCCATATAGGTCATTCGTACACCACAATAGCCGCTGATACTTTAGCTCGATATAAAAGGATGAGGGGTTGCGATGTCTTCTTCTTAACTGGAACTGATGAGCACGGTCAAAAGATAGAAAAAGCTGCCAAGCTTAATAATGAGAATCCTATTGAATTGGCAGACAGGATGGTAGAGCGGTTTCAAAATTTATGGCAAGTGCTTGATATCTCTAATGATGGTTTTATTAGAACTACAGAGAATCGTCATGTAAAACAAGTACAAAGTGCATTTCAAAAAATGTATGAAAGTGGTGATATCTATTTAGGAGAGTATGAAGGTTGGTACTGTGTTCCATGTGAAAGTTTCTGGACTTCAATGCAGTTGTCTTCAAACAATTGCCCGGAATGTGAGCGATCTGTTGAGAAAATAAGAGAAAAAAATTATTTCTTCAGGTTGTCAAAGTATCAAGATTTACTTCTAGAATATTTTGAAAAACATCCTGATTTTATTAAACCTGAGTCGCGAAGAAATGAATTGCACAGAAGAATAGTAGGCGGTATAGATGACATTAGTGTGAGCAGGGCGGCGGTTGAATGGGGTGTACATGTTCCAATGGACGATGAGCATACAATCTATGTGTGGGTTGATGCTCTTTTTAATTATATAACCGCCTTAGAGCTAGATGACTCTGCAAAGCTAAAAAAATACTGGCCTGCCGATGTACATATAATAGGCAAAGAAATATTATGGTTTCATGGTGTTATATGGCCGGCAATGTTGATGTCATTGGGAGTAGAAGTTCCTTATCAGGTATTTGCTCATGGCTGGTGGACGCTTGAAGGTAAAAAAATATCAAAATCGTTAGGTAATGCAATTGACCCTATTGAGATAACGGAAACTTATGGCGTAGATCCATATAGATATTTCCTGCTGAGAGAGGTTCCTTTTGGATTGGACGGTAATTTTTCTTACGAAGCTATGGTTAACAGAATTAATTGTGACTTGGGAAATGACCTCGGAAATCTTCTCCATAGAGCATTAACAATGATTGAGAAATATTGTGATGGTATAGTGCCTGAATATGAGGGATTGTCATCAACGGAGGGGAAAGAGCTAATTGAGAGATCGAAGAAGCTCGGCAACGAGGTTGATCATGCAATGAACAACTTGCAATTTAGTAAGGCGTTAGAGTCAATATGGGATTACATCGGACTGGTGAATAAATATGTGGAGATTTCAAAACCATGGGTATTGGCGAAAGAATTAACTGAGAAAAATAAGCTTAATGAAGTACTATACAACCTTGCAGAGTCTATTAGAATAATTTCTTCATTTATTTTGCCATTTATGCCAAATGTGGCAGTTGAGATGCGCAAACAGTTGGGGTTGTCTTCAGAAGAAGAGCCTGTTGGAAATGATTTTACGTGGGGTGGAATGAGTCCTGGCACCAAGGTGTGTAAAGGATCTCCGATGTTCCCCAAGTTTGAACATCCTACAGTAAATTGATAATAACTTCCATTAATAGATTTGGTTATAAAGAAGACATATGAGTAAAAAAAACGTACATGATACATGGAAAAAGCTTCAGAAGGTAGTTAACAAAGATTGCCGTTATTCAATGCAATCTTATCAATTCATTTTTGAGGCACTCGATTATACTGCTTCTCATCTCGGTAAAAAATACAATAGTTCAATAGAGGAAGAGCGTCATGTTACCGGTCAGGAACTTTCAGAAGGAATCAAACAATTTGCGATGGAGAAGTTTGGTTATATGACGAGGATTGTTCTAGAGCAGTGGGGTATAACTAAGAGTGGAGATTTTGGGGAAATAGTTTTTAATCTGGTTGATAGCGGGTTAATGGGTAAGACAGAAACAGATTCATTAGAGGACTTTAAGGATCTGTATGACTTTTATTCAGAATTCGATGAAAAATTCAAGCTTGATGGTGATTTTGATTTTTCACATTCCTGGGATCTTTTTGAGAACAATTGACAAGGCATTATAATCTACAGTATGCTAAACCCTTCATCATCGNTCTCTCCACCGTGCTATTACTATGCTGAGTCTTTAACGCAGCGAAAGCCAACATTGTTGTCCTTGCCAGCCGGGACACTGCAACTCCTATAAGAACAGCTCAAAATATTCAGGTGATTTATCCACGAACCTCCACGAACCACACGATATTTTCCCTCAGTATACCACTCCTGGCACCATTCCCAGATATTTCCTGACATATCATAACAACCAAAAGGGCTAACCCCTGAAAGATGAGTTCCAACATTTGTGGGAGCACCTTTTGAAATTTCTAAATCAAAAACAGCCAGGCTTTGATCCGGTTTTACATTTCCCCATGGATATTCTCTTCCATCTGTACCTCTGGAAGCTTTTTCCCATTCCTTCTCTTCTGGAAGTCTTTTCCCTGCCCAATTCGCATACGCAACAGCATCAGTCCAGTTTACACCTACCACAGGCTGCTCCGGGTTATTAAATTTTACGTTCTTCGAGAAAGCCGGTTCAGCATAATTTGTTTCACCTATAAACTTTTTGTATTGATTGTTTGTTATTGGATACTTATCAATATAAAATGCATCAACATTTACAGAATTCTTTTCATTTCCCATTAGAAACGTTCCTGCAGGAATATGAACCATCGCGGAACCGTCTTTCTCATTAATGATTCCTTTTTTCTTAGCTATGTCACTCTTTTCTTCCATATTTATTGATACTCTTATCTAAAACTAACCTCTATATAATACGTCTGTTTTTTATTAAATGATTCAGCATGTATTCCATGATTGTGTATCACTGTAACTTAATCTGCAATTACTACCGTTTAAAATTGTTAATTGTAGTAAAACTATCAATTAGGTATCCGCGAGGATAAAGCACGATAAATACACTTTGCCTTGAATATTACTCAGCTATATTACACTTTTTATCAGCAAAGTTGTGGGTTTGTAAATTGCAACAAGATGTGTTTTTAGTCTGATAAGGACACGAATAATCTACAATTATTAAAGTAGTTTGTCAAGAACAAAGAGTGGTGAGTGGATGTTGTATAATATGCTGGATATTTTGAGATAAATATAAATGACAACAGCAGTTATATTTATGTTTACGCTAAATGTATTCTAGCGTAATAGGTTTACCGTTTTATGTTTTCGAAAGTAATAAACCTGCTTTCATCTCTGTATTTAAGCCTCTCAGGGATGAATTTTAAGACTGTGAGTTCCGTGTATTTATACCACCGGGGAAATATGGTTAAGCTATCATTCCATACTGGCAGCAAAAGAAACCGTTTTTACAGGAGATACTTTATGTCTAATATAAAATAAGCTAATTAACCGACTGAATGATTATTCGAACGGATTTTTTAACGTTCTTTCTGATAATGACAATATCTACTTCATCCCCCACTTCATGCCTGTCCAGAATTCTAACAAGATCTGTACTATTTTTTACATGGGAGCCGTCAACTTCAATTATTATATCTCCCATCTCAATTCGTCCATTCGATAGGTGCTTTACTTCCCTCAGCCCGGCTTCTGCTGCAGAACTTCCTTTAAATACTTCAAGTATTCCTACGCCTTCTATTCCTGTTCTTGACATAATATGCTCCGGTATGAGTGAAATGCCAAATCCAGGACGCCCTACCTTTCCATGATTGATCAGTTTTGTGACAATTCTATTTACCGTATCCACAGGTACTGCAAATCCAACTCCAGAATATGTACCACTGGGGCTTATAATGGCAGTGTTTACACCAATCAATCTGCCGAATGAATCCAGAAGGGGGCCTCCCGAATTCCCCGGATTTATAGCCGCGTCTGTCTGGATTACATCGTGAATATATCTTTTAGTCATAGACTGGATTGTTCTGCCCAGTGCGCTGATAACGCCGGTAGTCAAGGTGGAATCAAGTCCAAATGGGTTTCCAATTGCCAGCACCTTTTGACCTACCAGCAAATCTTTAGAACTTCCGATCATCACAGGTGAAATATTAAGGTTCGTGGCATTGATTTGTAATACTACCAGGTCATGGTCAGGGTCTGCTCCCACTACATCGGCATCGTAGCTTTTTCCGTCCTGTAATCTGACCTCTATTTCGTCAGCCTCGTAGACAACATGGAAATTTGTTACTATATGTCCCTTGTTATCCCACAGGAAACCTGAGCCGGTTCCCTGGGGTACTTCCATAACGTTAAACGAAAAATAATCTCTCTGGAGTCTCTTGTTGGTTATATATGTGACGGAGGGAGAAGCCCGTTCAAAGACCTCAATACTGGCTCTTTCATCTGCTCCTAAATCTCCAATCGGCTGTGTCACCGGACGCATTCCAATTTTTTGTTGGAAAAAACTCGTAGGTTTTATACCAAAAAAATCGGCAACTATCCATACGATTACTATAATAATAAGGATCCTGGCCAACTTTACCATTTTCGGATTTGTAAAAGAACTGTTTTGCATAAAACTATTGTATAATTTTCAAAATTTTATTAATACCCCTGCATTGAATTCATAATATAGTTATGGAACCAATATATTACAACGATTATTTTTAATTAGGGTAGATGCCGTTTACTCAATAAAGTCATAAACAACAATCTTTCGAACAAGTGGTTTGAGAGTTTTTTCAACTGCCTTTTTATGTATCGGATGATTGAGATATTCAAATAGTTTCTGTTCGTTTTCAAAAGACAAATATATTGCAACATCAAAACTGCTATCCACTATCTCTCTTTCACTGGGAATCACTCTGCCTACTCTTACGTCGATTACACCAGGTATCGCAGAAAACCCTCTGGAAACTTCAATTACTTTCTGGCGTGCCTCTTTATTACCNTGTTCATTTAGCCAGCAAACTACAACGTGGTGTACATTTGATGTTGAGTCAGGGTGGCCTTTGCCTTGTTGGCATGCCGGAAGCAGGAATGAGACAAATATTATAATATGAAGGAATTTAATATTCATTCTTGAATGTCACAATCACAATGTTTAAGCACGATGAATCGTGCCTCTACGCAGGAAATACCTCTTTCCTAGCGGTAATTCTTTCGATATAATCTTCCTTTGGTTCATATCCCGTGCCTGTTACTTGAGTGATTTTGATAAACCCATCTTTGCTGACAGTGACGGGTGGCTCGATGATGTCCTCTCTAAAATACCGTTTGCTTGCGGATACATCACCAGGTAGACTGAAGCCCGCTAGTGTTGACATCGCTATGTTATGGGAACGTCCAATACCGGCTTCCAACATTCCACCGCACCAAACCGGAATGTTGTGTTCATTGCAGTAGTTATGGATTTTAATAGCTTCGCTGAAGCCTCCTACACGTCCAAGCTTTAAGTTGATAATCCTGCCACTTTTCATTTCAATAGCTTTGCGGGTTTTATCGAGAGACGTAATCGGTTCATCAAGGCAGATATCCGTGGTAATCTGTTTTTGTAAATGTGCGTGGTCAACGATATCATCATGGCTTAGTGGTTGCTCTATCATCAGGAGGTTGAATTCGTCTAAACTCTTTAACAGGTTGATGTCAGCGAGTGTATATGCTGAATTGGCATCTACAGAGAGAGTGATATCTGGAAAAGCTTGACGGACAAGTTTGAGAATATCATAATCCCAGCCTGGCTTGATCTTGATCTTTATCCGCCGGTAACCGGCTTCGACTTCAATCCTGATTTTCTCCAGCAATTGCTCAGGAGTATCCTGAATGCCGATAGATACACCGCAGGGGATTTCTTTGTGTGTTCCACCAAGTAATTTATGTAGGGCCACATTGTTAATTCTGGCAGTCATGTCCCAACAGGCGTTCTCTACTGCCGCGCGGGCCATCTGATGACCTCGTATCTGTTTGAACCATAGGCCGATCTCCGATGGTGCTTTCCACTCTTTTCCAATTGCGATTGGTGCCAGTACCTCTTTTATAATAATCCAGGCAGTATCAATAGTCTCGTGAGAGAAAAATGGTTTTTCTCCGGTTGTACATTCACCATAACCAACGGCACCGTTACAGAAAACCTTTGTTAAGAGTATGCGGCGTTTTTCAGTTCTTCCGAAGCTGGTTTCGAAATAATGAACAAGAGGCAGATTGATTTCCCGTATTTCAAGTCGTTCAATCTTAATATTGTTCTCCTGTAATAATTATAATTTCAAAACAAAGCACATTGTCACATTGACGCAAGTATATCAACCCCGATTGAAATAAGGAAGAATTTTGTGTTCTCAATGAATACTTAATAAAACCAGATACATCTAATTATCCAATCATATTTTTTTCTAGGAATTTATCTTTCAAATAGTAGAGTGTATCATTTACAGGAGGCATATTAAGGGGATTTATTTGGTGCTTAAAAAAAATATTATATCTGTTTTGTTTATTTTCGGAATTGGCCTTCAGGCAGGCTGTTGTTATCATCGTTCAAATCCTCCTATGCTACCCAAAGCCTGGTATGGTAAAGAATGTAACGTGAAAAGTCTGGAGGATGATCCTGAACAGTCAAAACTCCATGTAATGGTTATGTATCGTGGAACGTCTTGTGTCCATACTACCTTGCGGGTGTATTGTCAAACTAAGGGTCCGGTTTTCTGGGATCCGGCAGGTGGTTTTGCTGCTCAGCACCATTATGCAGGTCAGGCGCGGCGGCATAGGCGTTTTGATGCTCCTGTCAAGGATGGGTATGTACGTGAGAATGATGTGCTTGCCAAAAAAGTTCCTGGTCTTAACCAATATCTGGATTGGAGAAAACGTATTGACACGCATGCTGTTGAGATTTTTGAGTTTAATCTTACGGATAGTGAGGCGGAAGAACTATATACTATTCTTCACTATGGTACCAAGCGCTCACATCCGAAAGGTAGATTTAGTACAAATGCAATGGGGGGGTTGTGTGGGTTCTCGGTTGCTAAATTCCTTCATCGTTTTGCTGACGATATTGTTAAGGTGGATACTGTTTGGCATCCTCACAATCTCGCAAAACAACTTTATAAAGAAAATCCGGACAGAGTAATTATTTATAGAGATGGACATTTAAGCTTTTATATACCGTCTGAAAATAATGTTGAGTAACTCTAATGAGTAAAAAGGCAGAGAATTTGTTTTTCGCTTAATACGTAGGTGGTGTTGAGGATTAGTTGGATTTGAGACTGGAAATTTTAAGAAGAACTTGCTATGTTTTTCAGTATCCTTTTTTATAAAATGTGAGCGTAAAAATACAGTATTTTGTTTCTTCTGTATGCTAAGTTGTAAAGGATTTAAATGCCTGTAAAATCTATTGCAATAAAATTACTAGGTGTAATTGTATGAAGATACTAAATTCATGTGTTCTCTTTTTCGTGTTAGTTGTTGCCTGTATAAATGCCAGTTTTGCTGCAAATACTCCAAGCCGTTATCCAAAGTCAAAAACCGGAATTATTAAATATGAAATTTATGGTGCTACTACAGTAGGGACTGAAGTTCTTTATTATGACGATTGGGGGAGCCGGGAGGCAAAATATATAACAACAACCATGGATTTGGGGGGAGTAACGGTCACCAGGAATGCCTTAGTT
>JGI26252J51714_1001326_pt1 | contig 10441 bp, 8 predicted proteins | sample SaaInlLV_10m_DNA_4_FD_51714 | JGI IMG/M metagenome (IMG submission 51714)
TCGAAAGACAGATTGCAATTTTATTCGCTGGATCAAATGGTTATCTTGATGACATAAATTTGGAAAATATCAAATCATTTGAGATCGGTCTATTGGATTATNTGGAATTAAATGCAAAANNNCAATTGGATGAGATACACAAAACAGGTAAACTCGGTGATGAATTAGTCAATAGTCTCAAACAATCAATTGAAAACTTTAAAAAGGGATTCTCTGTATAGATCATGGCCAATTTAAAGGAAATACGTGATCGGATAAAATCCGTAAAGAGTATTCAGCAGGTTACTAAAGCAATGAAGATGGTAGCTGCTGCAAAACTGCGCCGTGCTCAGCAGAATATGGAACAATCCAGACCCTATACAGAAAATCTGGAAAATATGATCTCCAGCCTGCTTCCAGATGTGGATAGATCAATGCTTGCTCTATTGGATAAAAGACCTGTTAAGAGAATTGCATATCTGATCATATCTTCTGACCGAGGCCTTGCAGGTTCTTTCAATTCCAATGTCATCAAAAAGGCACAGACCGAAATAGATGAATTTGGAAAAGATAATGTTGATGTTTTTTGTATCGGCAAAAAAGTACGAGATCATTTCAAAAAACGAGAATATAATATCATTGAAGAACATATTGGGTTTTGGAACGAATTAGACTTCTCGCATGCAATAAAAATTGGTTCGGGGGTTATCAGTAAATTCCTAAGCGGTGATGTGGATGAAATAAAAATTGTAGGTAACTTATTCAAGAATATAGCTGTTCAAAAGACGATATGCAAAACATTGCTCCCTCTGACGTTTGACACTGTTGAATCTGTAAATATTGATCGTATTTTTGAACCATCCAAGATAGAACTAGTGGAAGCACTAATCCCTAGACATTTAAATGTACAAGTTTGGCAAGCTCTATTAGAGTCCTATGCCAGTGAAATGGCTGCTAGAATGGTATCGATGGAAAATGCAACGACCAATGCTGACGATATGATAAAGTCATTGAAACTCAAATTCAACAAAGCGCGTCAAGCTGCAATTACCAAGGAAATTCTTGAGATTGTAAGTGGAGCAGAAGCGCTAGCTTAAATTAATTAAATTCTAAAATTTAAAATATAAACAATATTTAAAGGAAGTGGCGAATGGCAAATAAAGGTAAAGTTTCACAGGTAATGGGCGCTGTAGTTGATGTAGTGTTCGAAGACGGGAATTTGCCTGAGATATTGAATGCTCTTGAACTCGATAGAGAAGATGGGAATAAATTGGTATTAGAAGTTGCACAGCATCTAGGTGACTCATCTGTAAGAACAATCGCAATGGACTCAACTGATGGTTTAGCGCGTGGTCATTCAGTAATAGATTCAGGTTCACCAATATCAGTTCCTGTTGGACCCAAAACTCTGGGAAGATTATTTGATGTGCTGGGAAATATCATTGATAACGAAGCTGATCCAGATATTAAAGAGAGATGGCCGATTCATCGCGCAGCTCCAAAACATGAGGATCTTGCAGCATCCCAGGAAGTGCTGGTAACAGGGATTAAAGTTGTTGATCTGATGGAGCCATATACAAAAGGTGGTAAAACGGGTTTATTTGGTGGTGCTGGAGTAGGCAAAACAGTACTGATTCAAGAGCTCATTAGAAATATTGCTACCGAGCATGGCGGGTATTCCGTATTTGCCGGTGTCGGTGAACGTACAAGAGAAGGAAACGACCTTTTTAGGGAAATGACAGAATCAGGTGTAATTGATAAAACAACCATGGTTTTTGGCCAGATGAATGAACCACCAGGTGCTAGACTTCGCGTTGGGCTTGCAGGTTTGACAATGGCTGAATATTTTCGAGATGCTGAAGGAAAAGATGTTCTATTATTTGTAGATAATATTTTTAGATTCACTCAAGCCGGATCTGAAGTATCAGCATTGCTTGGCCGTATGCCATCAGCTGTTGGATATCAGCCAACACTTGGTACGGAAATGGGTGAATTACAGGAGCGTATTACCTCCACAAAAAAAGGATCTATTACATCAGTACAGGCAGTTTATGTGCCAGCAGATGATTTAACAGACCCTGCTCCCGCAACAACATTTGCGCATTTGGATGCTACCACAGTGTTGGAAAGAAAAATTGCTGAATTGGGAATATATCCTGCGATTGATCCATTAGCTTCTACATCAAGAATTCTTGATCCAAGGGTTATTGGAGAACATCATTATTCAGTTGCTCGCGGAATACAAATGATTCTCCAAAAATACAAGGATCTACAAGATATTATTGCTATTTTGGGAATGGACGAATTATCAGACGAAGATAAATTGGTTGTAGGTCGTGCTAGAAAAATACAGAAGTTTATGTCACAACCATTTTTTGTAGCAGAACAATTCACTGGAACACCTGGCCGATATGTTTCACTTGAAGATTCTATAGCAGGATTTGAAGCAATTATGAAAGGTGATGCAGACGAGTTATCTGAAAATAGTTTTGCCTATGTAGGTACAATTGATGANGCATTTGACAAAGCCAAAAAGGCTGGAAATTAATGACCAACTCATTTCAATTGGATATTGTTACTCCCACCAGTGTCATCAATGAAGGACTCGTTGATTATGTTCGGGCACCGGCTCTTGATGGCCTGTTTGGAATTGAAGCAGGACATGCCCCGGCGATTATCGGTTTAGGGATTGGTGAGATTAAGGTGAATAAAGGCTCAGATATTATTTTTTATTCCACCAGCGGCGGTTATGCAGATATTCGAAGTGAAGGTGTCATGCTCTTACTTGAATCAGTTGAGGAAGCATCTGAGATTGATCAAAAAAGAGCTGATGAAGCAGTTAAAAGAGCAAAGAGTAGACTTGGGAATGACCGATTAGATAAGATTCGGGCCAGAGCAGCACTTGAAAGAGCAAAAAACAGATTGAAAATATCACATCATAATGATTAATTTGGAAACTATCGAGAAAGATTCAGGTTATCTGCCTCGTCAAATCTATTAAGCACAATATTTTATTGGAGAAAAGATCATGTTAAAAAAAATAACAGTTATAACTATCACTTTATTATTAAGCACTTCGTGCACCTTATTTAAAAAGCCTCAGCCAGAACCTGAACCAGTTGTTGAACCGGCAATGACACGAGTGGATGATGCCGACTCAAGTGTTACCGAAACATCTGAACCAGTGACAATTGAAAGCAATGAACTTGGAAGTGAACCNGTAGAAGAAGTTGCCACACCTNTTGCTGACTCAGGTCCTCAAAGTTCAATCGATCCTGANTTAGATCTGGACGATATTTTATCTGATAGTGTCTGGGTAGATTATATGATCAAACCAGGTGATTATCTCTCCCTTATTGCTTATAATGAATATGGAAATGCCAATGAATGGCGTCGGATCTATGAGTGGAATAAGGAAGAAATTGGCAGCGACCCTGATAAAATATATCCGTATAATGAATTGGATTTGAAAAAATCCAGAGCCAAAGGAATCGAATTTGAGTATGAGTTCACTACCTATACGGTTCAAAGTGGTGAATCATTATGGAGCATTGCCCGTAAAGTCTATAAGGATGAATATGCCTGGGTAGTATTATTTTGGGATAACGAAAAAATGCTTAACGAAAAAGGCGGTGATCTTCAGGTAGGGATGGTTCTGAAAATCAGAACAGCGCTTTGGCCGGATTATGAAGAATAAGAATTATTTCTTNTAAATTTAAAAGGGCAGAAATTATTCTGCCCTTTTTTTTATCCGTTTTGATCTGGATAATACTAAATATACCTGTGCCATCGATCACTGAGACTTTTCCAAAGTCAAAGAAATATTACCCAATTATTTAAATTGCAACTTCACCAAATTCTCCAGTACTTATGCGAAAGGCTTGATGAACTTGAGTTACATAGATCTTGCCGTCACCATGTAAACCTGTATGTGCAGACTCCTGGATAGTGGTGATAATCTGGTTAACAAGATCATCCCTACAAAATATTTCAAGTTTGACATGAGGTATAAAATCAATTAGTTCATCATCAATACTTTGTGACGAATTTTTTGTTTTNGCCTTTCCAAACCCACGGATATCACTCACACTCATTCCTGGTAATCCTTCTATGTTGTGAAGCGCAAGAGTCACTTTTGATAATTTATGAGGTTTAATATAAGCAATTATATTTTTCATTATTTCTCCAGTTAGATATATTTGTGGACTACAACAAATTAAATAATTACCGCAGCCCTGATGTTTTATCCAAGTTTGGTTTCGTCAGTTATATCAATAGTAAACCATTTGTAAATAGCCGGTACAACCAGCAGTGTTAGTATTGTGGAGGTAATCAAACCACCAATCACCACTGTTGCTAGCGGTCGTTGAACATCACTTCCTGTTCCGGTAGCCAGCAACAAAGGGATTAATCCAAACGCCGTTGTAATTGCCGTCATCAATACCGGTCTGATCCTCATAAGGGCACCCTTAATGGAAGCTTCATCAATGTGAACCCCATCACGCAATAACTGATTCAGATATGTCACTAAGACCATTCCATTCTCCAGGGCGATTCCAAACAAGGCAATAAAACCAACGGATGATGGAACGGATAGATTTTGCCCTGTAAGCCATAGAGCTACGATACCGCCAACCAGAGCCAATGGAATATTCAAAAGGATAAGGAAAGTGTTTTTTAAGGAATTGAAACTTGAAAATAACAACATAAAAATGAGCAATAGAGTTATAGGTACTACTACCAATANTCGTTTGTTAGCTTGTTGCTGTAGTTTATACTGTCCACCCCAGGTTACCTGATATCCCGNGGGTAATTCTAAACGTTTTTCGATTTCCCTTTGACCTTCTGCNACAAATGAGCCGATATCACGTCCCAAAACATTACACTGAATTGTTATAAATCTCTGACTATTTTCACGAGTAATTTGACGGGGTCCAACGATTTCGGTAATTAAGGCCAGNTGACTCAGTGGTACTTTAATCCCATCTGGAGCTTCAATGAGAATTTCNCCAATAGCTTCAGGTGTATCACGATAATTCTTTTCGAAACGAACCAATATATCAAACCTTCTAACACCCTCGAACAATTGCCCGGCAACCTCACCACCAACAGCCGCCTGAATTACTTCCTGTACATCTGATACATTGATTCCATATCGGGCAATAGCATGGCGATCAACTTTTATCATCAATTGAGGGGTCCCGCTAATTTGATCAGCCTGGACGTCGGCAGCCCCTCGAACACTTCCAATAATTTTAGCAATTTCATCGGCTTTATCTTTTAATACATTCAAGTCNTCACCAAATAACTTAATGGCCAATTCTGCCCGTACCCCCTCTAATAATTCATCTACTGTCATTTGGATAGGCTGGGTGAAGTTTGACAACGCACCAGGAATATTTCCTACTTCATCGCGTATCACATCCTCTAATTCGGCCTGATTTTTTGCTGATCGCCATTCTGATTTTGGTTTCAGGATGATATACATTTCTGCAGAATTAACAGGATCAGCATGAGCACCTACTTCACCACGACCTATCCGAGTCACAACTTCATCAATCTCATGAATATCCATTAATCGTCGTTCGACTATCTGGGTTAATTTTGTACTTTCGTTAAGAGAAATGGATGGCGCCATACTCAATCTAATAACAATCGTACCTTCCTGTAGTGTAGGTGTGAACTCAGAACCAAGACGCGGGAAAATGAAAACCCCTACCATTAATAATGCCGCGGCCAGAATGATGGCAAATTTCCTTTGTCTCACAAAAAATCTGATAACCGGCTCATAGATTTTACCAATCAACCTTACAATGGCGATTTCATTTTGAGACTCATNGCCGATTGATTTTTTCTTTGATCGACGCATAAAGATATATGATAGGAGTGGTGCCATAGTCAGCGCGAATATGAGTGAACCAAACATGGCAAGAGAAACGGTATATCCCAAAGGTCGAAATGTTTTTCCCTCAACACCTTGCAANGTAAAAAGCGGAATAAAAACTACGATNATAATAATAATGGCAAATAGGATAGGACGNGCAACTTCGATACATGCCCGGCTGATTACATGAATCCTATGTTCATTTGGGAGTGATTTACGTAACTTGCGATCCACATTTTCAACCATAACAATTGTACCATCCACCATCATACCAATGGCAATTGCTAAACCTCCAAATGACATCAGATTTACCGATATCCCAAAATATTTCATTCCAATTAGAGCAAATAAAATAGAAAATGGAATTGATAAAGCCACAACTAAACTTGGCCGGAATGACCCCATAAAAACTACCAGCACCACCACTACCAAAAGGATCCCCTGTAACAATGCTTTTGACACAGTATTGACTGCTGCCTCAACAAGTGTTTTCTGTTGATAGTAGGGGATGATGTTGATGCCTTCAGGCAGGGTTTTATTTATTTCTGCAAGTTTTTCTTCGACCTGACCAATAACTACGGATGAGTTGCTGCCATAAAGTTTTACGACCATTCCCGAGACAACTTCTTCTATACCGTTTCGAGTCTGCAGGCCTCGACGGACAGCCCCTCCTACTCCAATGTTCGCAATCTGTTTTAAATATACCGGTGTCCCATCATGTGTTTTGATGACGATATCTTCAAGGTCTTCGATCTTTTGTACCAGACCNGTTGATCTGACAATATACTCCTCGGCATTTCTTTCAATGAATTGTGCTCCAACATTTAAATTATTTGCTTTTATCTTATCAATCACATCATGAATTGTCGCATCATAACGTAATAATNCAAAAGGGTTGATAGAAACTTGAAACTGCTTCTCCCAGCCGCCGATGCCCAATACTTCGGTAACACCGGGCACAGTTTGCAACTGATTTTTAACAAGCCAATCCTGAATTGTGCGAATTTCTTCAAGTGAATATTTCCCGGTAGTATCTTCAAGATAGTAAAAGAGGATTAATCCCATACCAGTAGAAATGGGTCCCATTTGGGGATCACCAAATCCCTCGGGGATCTGCTCACGGGCCTCCTGCAATCTTTCATTGACCAATTGGCGGGCGAAAAATATATCAGTATTATCATGGAAATAGATATTGACCACAGATAATCCAAAATTAGAAACTGATCTAATATGATCTAAATCCGGCAGACCGTTCATCACAGCTTCAATCGGAAAGGTCACATATTTCTCAATTTCCTCAGGCGCCAGGCCTGCAGTTTCAGTAAAGACCTGGACCATTGATGGCGAAACATCAGGGAAGGCGTCAATTGGCAATTGTTTGTAACTGATTATACCTGCCGCCATGATCAGGACACTTAATACCAGCACCAGAAGGCGGTTACTTAACCCAAACTTAATTATTTTTTGCATAAATTATAACTCTCAAAAAAATTAGTCGACCCGACATTGAAATTTTCAGGTCAAAATATAGTCTCGTAAAATAGTACCACTTCATTTAAAGTGATATCTAATGTGCATGTCCATCGCCAAATTCAGATTTTTGAAGTTCTGCTTTGAGTGTAAAGCCACCAGTGCTGATAAACTCTTCACCAGGCTTTAATCCATCGATAACTTCCAGCGTTTTATCGTTTATTCGTCCAATAGAAATATGGCGGGGAGAAAATCCCTCNTGAGCGCGTACGAATATCACATTCTCACCATTGATAATTTCCACAGCCGTTTTTGGTATAAGAATATTTACCAGTATATTTACAGTCGTAACTCTTCCATTAATAAATAATCCTGGACGCCACATGTCATCCTGGTTATCTAAAATTATCCGACATGTAGCTGTGCGGGTTCTCTCGTCAATCACCGGGGAGATATAACTAACAGATCCATTTGTTGCGGTAAACCCTTTCCCGGCAGAGACTTCAACTTTCTGTCCAATTTTTATATATGGTAAATCTTTCTGGAATATTTGCAATTGAGCCCATACTGTTTGAAGATCTGCAATTACAAAACCGTGATCAGAGTCGTTTATTACTTCACCCTGAGTGAGATGCTTTTCAATTACGGTCCCNTTAATGAGTGATTTAACNTCGTATTCAGAAAGACTTTCATTACTCTCAATAATGGCAAGCACCTCCCCAATGGTCACTTTGTCTCCTACACTTTTTAATACTTTTTTTACGATACCATCAAAGCGTGGATAGATATGGGCAAGATTATCCGGTGGAATGATTATTTCGCCTGTTAGATTTACATGGAGCTGAAGTTCGCCGCCGCCGNCTATTTGAGTTATGATACCAAACTCTTTCATCTCTTTATCGGAGATTATTACATCTATTTCTTCTGANTCATCATGATCCTCATGCCCTTCAAGTTCATCATGTNCACTGTGAGTCTCTCCAGTTTCTGAATGATTCTCATGCCCATCATGTTCAAGATTGTGATCATTATTGCATTGCCAAAAAGTGAATGCAATTAATGTCAGCAGTAAATTTCGAAACAATTTCTTTATCATTATAATTTTCCTATCTTTGCACATTTAATTGTAGCTTCCAGATAACTTTTCATTGATCAATATTTCAACATAAGCAATTGCCAGATTGTACTCTAGGAGTAAATCCAAGTAGTAATGTTTGATATCAAATAACATCCTCTCTGCGTCCAGCACTTCCAGGAAGCCAAACTTCCCTTGGGTATAATCTTTGGAAACAATATCATAAGCAAGCTCTGACTCTGGTATCAATTTTTTTTCATAACCCAGTATCTCATCTTCAAGCTGGATGAGTAATATATAAGCTGATTCCAGCTCAGATTGTAATTGTGTCCTGACAGAAGATTCTTCCCAATTTGACTGGGTAATGGATTCAGTTGCTTTTAAGATGGAACCCTCATTTCTATTAAATACAGGCAACGGAATGGAGACGCCTACTGAAAAAGCAATATCCCCAGTATCCTGAATATTCTTGAAACCAGCACTGATAATCGGATCCATTATGCGGCTTGCATTTGCCAATTTTAAAATTGAGTTTCGATATGCACGCTCTGTCGCCCACCGAGCAAGTTTTGGATTATTTTCTAACAAACCTGTCAATTTTTCAACTGGTGGAAGAGGCCTTGCCGAGACTAATTCTCCTGAGATTACGGAAAATGACAATTTATTTTCTCCAAACAATGCTGCCATGTGAATACGTTTTTCTTCCAGGATACGTTTCGTCCGTTTTAATTCCATATTTGTTCTCATCACCTCAACCTCAGCCCGGGAAAGTGCTGATGGGGATAATTTTCCTGCCGAAACACGCTTTTCAACATTGGTACGGAAATTTTCAGCAAGTGATAATATCTCCTCTGTCATATAAATTTCGTTTTGAGCGGCTATTAATTGAATATAGCACTCGGTGACTGCGCTATATATTTCTAATTCTTTTACCCTGTAATCCCATATCGCAAGATTTGTTCGATAGTCTGCTGCCTCGATTCTTTTCCATCGTTTCCCTGAAATCTCAATTTGCTGTCCGATGGAAATAACAGATTCTAATGCACCTAGTCCACCAAATTCACCTGTTCCGGCAAAATTTTCAACTTCAATGTCGAGTTCAGGATTTGGCGACATTGACTGCTGAATTGATTCCGCCTGAGTGAGACGAATAGTATATAATGCAGCCTGCAGTTGCGGGTTATTTGTTGTCGACAGGGCGAGTGCAGTTTGAAAACTAAGTGTATCTGTCATTTCAGAAGGTGATAGTACCTGAGCTCCATAATTATCACCAAACAGTGGTGATCTACTTTGAGAAATTTGCCTTGAATTTTGTGTTATCAAATCGATTGGAGATGGCGCTCCAATGACTGATTTGAAAGGTAATATTGCAAATATTGCAATCAGAAATGCTTTTTCCATCAAGATCCTTTTTTGGATTGGTTTTATAAATTGTTTAGATATGATATCTGTTATACTACAGAAAATCACGCTGCAGAAACTCTCTGCAGCATTATATAGATATTATAAATGAAAGGGCTGCTAAGTAAGCAGAATGGAATTCAACCCGGCAGTTGCGGGGTGAATATATGAGAAATTGAATCTAGGGTGGAGATATCGCTGTGGAGACTCCAAAGGAGTAAAATATTTTAAGCTGATAACATGGACAAATTTAAGTATGTTTTTTGATGTTGCCCGATAGGTCGGCACAGTATTTTGACTGAATGTATTAACAGAAATATCCAGGCAATGCTCAAAATCATCTTCATGAGAATCGACTGAACCAATGGAGGTTGTGGAAAGCATGCTTGTGGATTCATTCTTTATCTCAAAGGCAATATGACCATCTGCACTGATACACAATACAAGATTATTCAGCGGTATTTGCGGTAGAAATGAATAAACCAGTAATGTTGAAATGAGTGTGATATTTATGAATACTTTATGCAATAATTTTTTCCATTTGTTCTTTTGGATTTATAATCCGAGCGGCAAATTTAGCTTATGGCCGCATATCATAATCAAACATATTTTAATAGTACTACAAAAAATCT
>JGI26252J51714_1001337_pt1 | contig 10385 bp, 7 predicted proteins | sample SaaInlLV_10m_DNA_4_FD_51714 | JGI IMG/M metagenome (IMG submission 51714)
GACCGGTAATCGTTACTGCACCTACTGTAAAAGCTATCGGAGCTATTCCATCTACCTTGATAGCTGCATTATCAGCCAGATTGGAATCTGCTGGAAGGGTGAAAATAGAACTATTTCCACCAGCATCAACCAGACTACCAGCATTCATCTCTAAACTTATTACTGTAAGATCCAAACTGGAATCACCAACAGATACTGTATAACTGGCCATCATCTCAGTTCCGCTAATACTTGTCGCAGAAATGACTTGGTCGGTGTCCCCGGTCTCTAGAGTTATATTTAATGAATCACCACCAGAAAAACTCACATTTTCATTGAATCGAACTGTAATATCAACAATCTCACCCACACCTGCGGTATCGGTTGCGGTACTTGCATAAATACTTTGGATAACGGGAGCTGCTCCATCGATAACCAGGTTACTATTATCAACCAAATTTTCACCTGGAGGCAATGTGGATAAATCAGCCTCATTTCCAGCCGAATCCTGCAGGGTTGCTCCCGAGGTTGACACTAAAATTACGTCCAAATCTGCGCTGGATTCACCTGCAGATACTTCGTAGGAAAAATTTACCACATCTGTGAGTGAAAAACTACTCAACGTAGCAACCGCATCAGCAACTAGTTCACCAGTCTCAAGTGTCGTTCTTAATGTACCAGCACCTATTAATTTTACCTCCTCATTAAAAGTCAAAGTGATAGTTGCCGAATTCCCAATTCCCAGCGTATCGTCAGACGGACTTGATGTAATACCTGAAATGGTGGGAGAAGTTTGATCTATTGTGTAACTGATGGCACTGGGACCACCCTGTTTACTATTGCCTGCATTATCTGTGATGATAGCAGAAATGTGAAATATTTTGCTATCCGAAAACCCTGGTATCCCCTCAACAAAACTAGAATCAAGCAACACATCAAGAGTATCTCCAACAGTTTCTAGAGTCACAGCATCGCCAATTGACTCAGCAGTATTCGTTCCTGTATAACCCTGCAATTGAATGGTACCCCCATCAAGGGAAGGATCATTATTAACGGGGACTCGAACAGATATACCACTATTATCCTGATTCCAATATTGAGGAACCACATTGGGACCGGTAATTGTAAATGGACCGACAGTAAATGAAGCCGGATATTCACCGTCAATTACTAGTTCATCTTCACCATTAGCAACATCAAGATCAGTCACGCCAGTAAGGGTTAATCTATTAGTCACACTATTTCCACCATCATCCTTCAACGTGGCACTGTCTGTCAATGACAGGCTGTCCACCGATAAATCGGTGGATTGATCAGTTTCAGAAATTGTATAAGTGGCAGTCACAGAGTTCCCACTAGGATTACTCACATCAACCGGGGTTGTAACACCATTTAAATAGAGTTTGAGCGATCCAGAACCAGCAAGTTCTACCTCATCAGTAAAATTTATAGTGATGTCGATTTGGTCCCCAATTCCCAGTATTCCACTAGGCTGTGAAGAAGAAAAGGATTTAATGAGAGGTGCAATTCCATCAATGTGGAGATTACTATTACTGGCTAAAGGGATTGAGCCAAGTCGGCTCACATTTGCATCATTACCTGCAAGGTCTCGGAGCGATCCAAATGCGATCAAAACTGAATCCACATCCAAATCCCCAATACTATCACCTTCAACAACTGTGTAAGTCCCAGACGGAGAGTCATCATTGGAAAAACTTCCAATACTCACATCTGTGGGGACACCTGTTAGATCAATATCAATCTGACCATCCAGTGTAACTGCTTCATCAAATTCGATGCTAATTGATGGTGTCGCATCAATACCAAAGGTTCCAAAAACCGGAGTAGAGGTAAATCCATCGATTGTAGGAGCAGTTTGATCAACGTTAAGCGTTGAGGAACTAGCACTTACAATTGTTGAATTTCCAGCATAGTCCGTAATAATGGAAGCAATTTTTAATACCTCACCATCGGTAAAACCGCCAATGCTTTCTATTCGTGTATTACTTACAGTAACTAATTGATCGTCATTTGGATATATGTTTAATGTAGTAGGAGAGCTGATCGTATCATCTATTGTGGCTGTTGCGCCAAAATAACCCAGAATTTGAATGGTGCCATCTTCTAAGGAAGCATCTGCATCTATATCGGTATAAACCTTTATGCCAGTACTGGTTGAGTTCCAATACCCAGCTTTTATCACTGACCCAGTTGTAAGTACCGAATCTGGGCTAATATCTGCAGGTGCAGTTTCATCAAATTGAAATGGTGGATCTAAAGCCAGTAGAGTTAACGGTGCATTGTTAGATTGCTTAAACTGTACTTTAAATTGAAGAGTGTTACCTGCAGAAGTGAATCCAGATAATGCTTGCAGTTCAGCATCAGTATAAGTTACGGTTATGGATGAATCAGTACTAGTTGAAAAATCAACGGCCAACAATGTTGATGACTGGAAACCATTTGAGAATAACTGAATTTGATATTTCCCAATCAATGTATCTCCTGGCACAGTAAAACTAAAGGTTCCACCCGTATTGCCAGCATTCCAGCGGTCGCTCACAACGGTTCCGCCCGTTGGGGCAAAAGTCTGTCCCATGACAAGAGAACCCATTAATAAGAAGAAAATGAGACCTCGCTCAAATATTCTAACAACGCCAGTTTTTGCTGAATTCTTCATAATTGCATTCTCTATTTTCTTTTCAAATTATTTACAGTTCCAGTCCGATTGAGAGACGCATCTCTGCCCACCATACCGGTCCCAAAGTATCTAAATCAGTTATAAGAACCCCGCGAGTGCCCACGCGGAGAAATGAGTTTCTCGTTGGCCTGAACCGATAGCCCAATTCAACCAAACTGCCCATATTTGATTCCCAGAAACCAAAACCAAAGGCAGCACTTGACTGATCCCCAATAGCCGAAGCCTGGATTGTATATGATATTCCTGAAAAGGAGCCACCCTCGGGAAAAGTATTCTCAAAGCTAAAAGTAGATGCCTCAAACAGGAAGTATAAGGGTATACTTTCTACATAAACTACATAGGGTAGTTTTATAGCCATACCGCCATCAATATAGGAATACCATGATTCAAGAGCTCCAGCAACAGCAAAGGGTGAAGCCATATTGAATGACAGGTATGACCCGTTCAATCTGCTATTCTTAAACATTCCAACTGCTGGTCCTTGTACTTCTGTTCGTTTCGTGGCCTTTTTCTTCTCTGCAACAACTTCCGCTGGTTCAGGTTCAGCTTGCACATCCTCTTCACTACCATATAATTCTTTTACAAGGGCATCGTAGTCATAGTCCGTATTGCCTGAGCCATCCTGACCATCACCAAAGACCATTGATGTATCCTGTCCCCCGTCTTCGCCTTGCTCAGCTGTATCTTGAGCCAGAACTGGAGTAACTAGCATCAAGATGATGCCAAGCGTCAGGAGGGTCCATATTTTAAGCCATTTCAACATACCAAGTTTTCTTCTAGCTCAATTTTCCTGGATTACCAAAACTTTACGCCAGTTGTTAACCTGGGTTCCAACCACCAGATTGAACCAATGGGATCAATGTTATAGGCCCAGTTCCAGCGATACCCAGCAGAGAAGAACAGGGAATGGAATTGATATGTGTATCCAAGCCCAGCCATGACACCAAAAGTTGGTGTATACATACCGAGACCAAATTCAAGCTCAGCACCATAAATTTCAGCTCTTGCCATAGGCATGATGGAAAAACCCTTGAATTTTCCTCCAGCGGGAAAGGAATTCACAAACTTGAAGCTGGAAATATCTATAGAGAAGGAAAGCTCCACAGGATCGAAGGTGAAATGCCAGGGTAATTCACTTGTCAAGGATACGTCCATAAAGGAATACCAGGTATCTAATGCGTCAGGGACCATCTGCGGTGAATAAATGGAGAGCGTGAATCCAGTATCTTCAAAAATGGTACCCTCAACGTATTTGCCAAGATCAAGAGGATGATCAGCAACTTCTTCTAAAACACTTCCATCGCCTGTCCTGGTTATGAGGCTCTCGTAGTCCTCTTCTGTATCCAGACCCCATTCATCCACTTCAGCTGAGTCTGTCTCAGCCTGGGAAGCTGTATCCTCTTCAGTTTCTTCATCATCCCCGAAATCACCAAAAAAGTCGTCTTCTCCACCTGCTTCTGTTTCAGAGTCGGTCTCATCTTCAGTTTCAAAGGAGAAGTCATCTCCACCAAGATCAAATTCATCACCAAATAGGAGGCTATCACCTTCAGAATCACCAAATAGATCTTCTTCCTGGGCATAGAGACCCGGTGATAATACGGTTAGAACCAACAGTCCCACTGTGATCATCATAAACCTTAAAGCCTGACATCTAAAATTGCTGAAATACAAAAGCATAATACTCTGTACCCTTTAATTGGTCTGTAGACCATTTTTTATTAATCATGAAATTTATGATAACTCATGTTTGAAACAAGTCTTTACGTGTAGATGTGATCTAGGAAACACCTTGTCTATCAAGCGCTAATCTTGGATTGCTTCAAGGAGATTTTTGCCAATGTATGGGTCAGTCATTTGATAAACATTTAATCGACCTGATATTTAGCTTTTGTGAATGGATAGTACGGAAATATATTGCCNGCCGCTTGAACAATCAGGCATTTGATAAATGGAGAGGTGGCCGAGTGGCTTAAGGCGCACGCTTGGAAAGCGTGTGTGCGGCAACGTACCGTGAGTTCGAATCTCACTCTCTCCGCACCCATTGTATGGAATCATATATTCGAACTACAACAGTAGTGCAGATTTGCACGATGGTTCGAAACGTAATGAAGTGGAGTAAGACGAGGGCAAAGCCCGCTGTCAATCTCACTCTCTCCGCTCAAAACAAAAAAGACCCTGCAAAAGCGGGGTCTTTTTTATATCTTTCAAACACCAGACTGATGTCGTGTGCCTATGAACCCGGCTTTAGGGGTTTTAACCAACTCTCCAATATCTTGCCATCGCCAGCGATATTAATCATTTGTTGCTGGAGGATCTCCAATGGTGCCAATGGATTTGCAAATATTTTCCCAAGGAACAATGGTTTGCTGTCATGCAGATATACACCGAGCCGAGGAATAAAGCTTCCACCCCATTTGGGTAACCCAGTAAGCGGATAGGATATGGCAACTTTCGTATAGCCCGCTTCTTCGATCTGAATCAAAAGATCTGAATTCCAGGCATTAAAAGGTGGGCAAAATGTTGTGACTTCGCTACCGATCTGATCTTCAATATGTTTTTTGGAGCTAACCAATTCATCCTGAATTTTTTTATGATCCATTGCAATGAGACGACGATGTGTTTTTCCATGAGAGCCAATCTCCCACCCCTGCTCATGCAAGTTTCGAAGTTCAGACCAATTCATGTGACTGACCTGTTTGTTCTCAGGAAAATAATCCCAGCTGTTCTTCTTACCCACATAGTCCGTGATGGCAAACACAGTAGCCAGGCCACCAACCTCATCCAGCACGGGTGCTGCAAATTCATTGATGCAGGAATAACCATCATCGAAAGTGATCATTATCTGATTTAAGGTTGGATCATAATTCTTAATGCTGGAAAATGAAAAACCCAGACGCCGGAGTTCCAGCATCTGGGTCCTAAATTGTTGCGGTGTAGTTGTTGTTACTCCCCACTCAAATTTTTCAGAGACCTTGTGATATACCAGGCCCCTGTTATAAACAGGGAATGACAAAATTTAGCTCAAGACCTGATCTAAAGGAGTATACTCCAGGCCAAATGCTTCGGCAACAGCCTCGCAGGTGACTTTGCCATCAATCATGTTTAGACCAAGAGCAAAACCATCATCAGCATTAAGCGCTGCTTCGACTCCATTGTTGGCCAGTTTTATAATATATGGCAAGGTTGCATTTGTTAAGGCAATTGTCGAAGTATATGGAACGGCGCCTGGCATATTGGCAACACAATAGTGAACCACACCATCAACAACAAAAGTTGGATCTTCGTGAGTTGTTGGTTTGCAGGTTTCCACACAACCACCCTGATCAACGGCAACATCAACAATAACTGAACCCTTTTTCATAAGACTTAGCATATCGCGAGTAATTAGCCGTGGAGCTTTTGCTCCTGGCAGAAGGACAGCTCCAACAACCAGGTCAACTTCAGGCAATAGTTCACGAATGTTGGCTGGTGAAGAATAAATTGTAGTAACATTTTTTGGCATAAAGTCATCCAAATCACGAAGACGATCCAGGTTAATATCCATGATGTAAACCTGAGCGCCCATGCCGGCTGCAATTTTTGTAGCATGGGTACCAACGATACCACCGCCCAAGACCATAACGGTTCCAGGCTTCACTCCAGGAACTCCACCTAAGAGCACTCCGCGCCCACCACTCTTATGCTCGAGGAAACGTGCGCCTTCCTGTGTAGCCATTCGTCCAGCAACTTCGCTCATAGGCTCTAATAAAGGCAGATTTCCAGCTTTATTCTCTACAGTTTCATAGGCGACAGCCCAGGCGTTAGTCTCAAGAAATCCTTTTGTGAGTGCTTCATCTGCGGCAAAGTGAAAATAGGTAAAGACTATCTGCCCAGGTCTGGTTCGAGCAATTTCAACTGCCTGTGGCTCTTTTACCTTAACAATCATGTCAGCATCTGCCCAGATTTTATCAACATCGGGCTCTATAACAGCACCAGATTTGATATACATCTCATTGGTAAAGCCACTGTTGATACCACCATTGTCTTCTACGATGACTTTGTGACCATTGGCAACCAACGATTCAACTCCACCGGGAGTCATTGCAATACGATTCTCATTCGTTTTTATTTCTTTGGGTACTCCGACGATCATATTCGCCTCCTATGATAATACTTGGACGGTTGTGCATGTCCACGCTCGAAAACCTCGAACTCGAACTCCCCTTGGGACGGTCCTCTAGACTGCGCTAGCCGGCTCCAAAATGCTAGTAAAAAACCTATCGGGATTGAACAATTCTCGTGCCAAGACTTGAATTCTTTCCACATCAATCGCTTCAATCTTTTTAAGAAATTTATCTAAACCGATATTCTCACCATAATATATCTGCTGGCGACCCAGACGCATCATACGTCTCTCCATGGATTCATCACCCATGACTATTCCTGATTTGTATTGTGCCTTGACCATTTCAAGTTCGGCATCACTCACAGGGTCTTTGACCATTTTTTCAAGCTCAGTAAGGGTTAATTCAACTGCGAGATCGCGTTTTGCTGGATCTGTCGCTAGATATACCCCAAAAGATCCTGTATCTCGGTAGAGGTTGATAAAAGAAAATATTTGATAGGCAACACCATGGGCTTCTCTAATATTTTGAAATAATCTGGAACTCATTCCCCCACTCAGGATGGAATTAAGTACGGCTATATCATAACGCCGTTCATCAAAAACGGAAAAAATGGGTAAGCCAGTTATAAGATGACTTTGTTGAATATCCTTGGTTCGGATTTCCTTACCAGGGATGTAACTAGTTGTATCAATAGACTCAAATTGATTGGCACCTGATCCAGGACGATCATATCTCTCTTCAATCAACTTTACGAGTGCCTCATGATCCACAAAACCAGCAGCCACGATTATCGTGTTTTCGGGGCTATAGTTTTGATCCAGATATGCTGTCAAAGCTTCAGGTGTAAAGCCCTTAATAGATGTCTCATTTCCCAAAATGGGTTTCCCAATAGAGTTATCAGGATAAAGGAATCTTTCAAAAGTATCAAAGGCTAATTCTTCTGGAACATCTTTGCTATCGCGTAATTCATCCAAAACAACGGATTTCTCACGTTCTATTTCAGCTGTAGGAAAAGTAGGATGAAGCAGTAAATCTGAGAGCACATCAACTGCCTCCTCCAGATACTCACTGAGAAATCTGGCATGATAGCAGGTATACTCCTTGGTGGTAAAGGCGTTGAGGTGTCCACCCACGCTCTCCAGAGATGAAGCTATTTCAAAGGTAGACCGATTTTTGGTGCCCTTAAAAACAGTATGCTCCAGGAAATGTGAGATACCAGCCAGGGGCTCGGGTTCATAACGACTCCCTGCTCGCACCCAGATGCCTAAAGCCACCGAACGGACTGTGTCCACCGTTTCAGTAACGATGGTCAGTCCGTTCGATAGTGTCGTTTGCTTACGAAGTGAGGTCACTTCAGCAATTTACCGACGATTGTTGTCCCGACGAGGTCCGCGATCTCTACCGCCACGATCCCTACCACCACCGCGATTATTATCACGCTGTGGGCGAGGTCTCTTGGGTGGTTCAACCCAACCTTCAGGTTTTTCGAGAAGTGCTTTGCGGCTCAGATTGTAGCGTCCACTGTCGTCAACTTCCATCAATTTTACTCTGACGGTGTCACCAACATTAAGAACATCTTCAACCTTTTCTACGCGAGCATATTCCAGATCACTGATATGGACCAGTCCCTGTTTGCCAGGTAGAAATTCACAAAAAGCACCAAATGACATTAAGCGTACTACTTTGGCTTCAAACTCTTCACCAGCTACTGGTACACGGACGATTCCGTTAATACGTTCAGCAGCGGCTTCAGCACCTTCAGCAGTTTCTGCAAAGACAAATACAATACCCTCCTGGTCGATCTCGACAGTTGCGCCGGTATCAGCCTGGATGGCTTTGATGATTTTGCCTTGTGGTCCAATGACATCACCAATCTGATCAGGTTTGATTCTGATTGTGATGAATCTGGGAGCATGTGGAGAAAGTTCTTCACGTGCAGCAGGCATAGCAGCTTCCATGATGTCAATGATGTGCTCGCGACCTTCTTTGGCCTGAATCAAGGCTTCGGTCATGAGTTTAGCACTGATACCCTCGATTTTGAGGTCCATCTGGATAGCGTTGATACCATCTTTTGTTCCTGTGACCTTGAAATCCATATCACCGTAATGATCTTCATCTCCAAGGATATCAGAAAGGACAGAAAAGCGTTTTCCATCACTGATGAGTCCCATAGCGATTCCAGCAACTGTTTTCTTGGTTGGAACACCAGCATCCATAAGAGCTAATGAACCACCACAGACACTTGCCATGGAAGATGAGCCGTTTGACTCAAGAATCTCGGATACGAGACGTACGGTATATGGGAAGTCTTCCTTACCAGGAAGGAAAGGTTTCAGACTACGCTCTGCCAGGTTTCCGTGACCAATTTCACGACGACCAGTAAAACCGATACGTCCAGTCTCACCCACACAATAAGGTGGGAAGTTATAATGTAGATAGAATGACTTTTTATAGTCCTGATCCACATTGTCGATGATTTGTTCATCTAACTTGGTACCTAGTGTTGTGACTACCAATGCCTGGGTTTCACCTCTGGTAAACAGAGCTGAACCATGAACACGTGGCAAGACACCGACTTCTGCAGTGATTTGACGGATTTCTTTCAATCCACGACCATCAACACGTTCACCTTTGGCCATAATTCTTTCACGAATGTTGGCTTTTAGACGATTGCCAAAAACTTCTCCAACTACCTTGAGGTGATCTGGATAAGTTTCTTCATACTTGGCAATGAGTTCTTCTTTTGCAGCATCACGGGCATCTTGTCGTTCTGACTTCAAAACAATTGAATTCAATGCCGTCAGGGCAGCCTCATCAATAGCGGAGTCCACATCAGCAACGATGGCTTCTTTGGTCTCATCAACTTTGAGTTCGCGTTTTACTGGCTTTATCTCATCGATGATACTTTGCTGGAAAGCGACAACTTCTGCGATATATTTCTGGGCAAAGACAAGTGCTTCAACCATAACTTCTTCAGATACTTCGTCAGCTTCACCTTCAACCATAACCACATCAGTGGCAGTACCAGTAATGGTAATATCCATTTCTGATTCTTCAGCCTGAGCATAGGTTGGGTTAAGAATGAGTTCTCCGTCGATACGACCGACATGCACTGAAGCTACAGGGCCATTCCAGGGGATATCTGAGATAGACAGGGCAAATGAGGCACCAATAGTACCCAATGAGTCAGCTGTGTTCTCACCGTCACTTGAAACGACAGTTATCATAACCTGAGTTTCATTGTTAAAACTTTCAGGGAAAAGTGGACGAATAGGTCTATCCGTCATACGAGAACTGAGAATTTCCTTCTCAGAAGGTCGTGCTTCTCTCTTGAAAAAGCCACCGGGGATTTTACCACCAGCATATGCTTTTTCTCTATATTCGACTTGCAGTGGGAAAAAATCCCTGCTATTGTCTTCACGCTTTGATGCAGTTGCTGCCACCAGTACAGTGGTTTCACCATACATGGCGACTACGGAACCACCAGCTTGTCTGGCCATGCGACCTGTTTCAAGACTAAGCGTACGTCCGCCCAGCATCATTTCTTTTTTAATCAAAATATCTCCAATTCCTATTTACGTATACCAAGCTTCGTAATTAAA
>JGI26252J51714_1001360_pt1 | contig 10163 bp, 10 predicted proteins | sample SaaInlLV_10m_DNA_4_FD_51714 | JGI IMG/M metagenome (IMG submission 51714)
ATGATATGAGCTGCCCATCCTACTACTCTTGAAATTGCAAATATTGGTGTGTTAAGATCCATTGGAATTTTTAACATGTAGTAAATTGATGCACTATACAAATCCACATTTGGATAAATGTCCTTATTTTTTTGTAACTTCATTTCAGATATTGTAGATGTTTCAATCTTCTCTGTCATGTCAAACCATGGTTCATTGATTTTTCCTGCCAGTTTTCTTGACAATTCTTTTAGAACTACTGCTCTAGGATCATATGTTTTGTAAACTGCATGGCCCATCCCCATAATTCTATCTCCTACACTCATTTTTTCTTTAATCCATGGTTGAACTTTGTCTATTTCTCCAATTTCTAATAACATTTTCATTACTTCCGTATTTGCACCTCCATGTAATTCCCCACTTAATGCCCCAATTGCCGCACTTGATGCTGAATACATGTGTGCTCTAGTTGATGCAACTTGTCTTGCAGTAAATGTAGATGCGTTGAACGTATGATCTGCATGAAGAATTAAACATGTGTCAAAAATCTTCTCTACTTCTGGATCTGGTTTCTCCCCTGTCATCATGTAAAGAAAGTTTGCAGCATGACTTAATGATGAATCAGGATCCATAACTTCTAATCCGTTTCTTATTCTTTGCCAGCTGGCAACAATTGTTGGAACTTTGGCAATCAGATTAATTGCCTTGTCATAACTGGCATCTTTATTTGAAAATTCTTCATCATAATACCCTGCAAGTGCTGAGACAAATGCTTGTAACATATCCATTGGGTCTGCATCTTTTCTCCAATTTCCCATGTTTTTTTGCATCTGTTTTGGAATGTATCTTGCTTCAACTAATTTTAAATTAAATTCATCTAATTGTGATTTTGTTGGTAAACTATCGTATAACAGCAAATATGCTGTTTCTTCAAAAGTAGAATTTTCTGTAAGTTCTAAAATATCATATCCTCGATAAATGAGCTTTCCTTTATCTCCATCAATGTTTGAAATCTTGGTATCTGCTACTTCAATTCCGCGTAAACCTATGTTTTTGGTTTCCATATTGAGCCTAGCAAAAATTCTTCTATTATGTTTTCGCCAAAAAGATGTCTATGAAGTTTAGTAATTAGTCTAATATGCCAACTTTTGACGATAAATGAAAATTTTTAATAAAAAATTAATTGACTCCAGCAGAACGAAAGCATTTGCAAAAATTAGATGATTTGATACTAAATGCATCCCATGAGGAATTAGAAAAAATCCAAAAAATTGATAATCAAACTCAAATGGAAGGTGTGTCATTTTATGACGTCTATGTTGATTCTAGTTCTTTGGTAAATCAAAATATCAAAAATCATTTTAAGAAATCTTGAAACCCCATTCTTAATTTAAATAAGGTTCATAACGTTTCTAATCAGAATGGCTGTTTCTAAATCTAAAAAAGTTACCAAGAAAACAGCACCTAAAAAAACAACTAAAAAAGTTACCAAGAAAACAGCACCTAAAAAAACAACTAAAAAAGTTACCAAGAAAACAGCACCTAAAAAAACAACTAAAAATTCCCGCAACAGAGTCATTTGTATTTCTCATAAAGAAGACAATGATGGAATCAGTTCTGCTGCATTAATTCGTCAAGCATTTGGTGGAGATTCAATGTTAGTTGATTATCCTGGACAAATGGAAGCATTGAACCAAGTAGTTCGTGATGAAAAATTAAAGTCATTATACATTTGTGATCTTGGTTTAAGTAAAAAAACTCAAGATGAATTTATTGATATCTTAACAACTCTTAGAAAAAATAAGGTTGATGTAACATACATTGATCATCATGACATTGATCCTACTGTTGTAACTGCATTGAAAAAGATTAAGGTCAAAGTAATCCATGACATCAATGAGTGTACTACTGTACAAGTTTACTATGCATTCAAATCAAAATTAAATGATCATGCTTCGTTTGTTGCAACATGTGCTGCTATTACTGATTATATGGAAGATAGACCATTGGGTTCAAAACTACTTCAAATTTATGATAGACAATTTGCATTAATCAGTGCCACAGTTCTTACATACAATATTGTTGGACGTCAACGTGAACCTGACTACTTACAATACTTAGTTGAGGAATTATCTGAATCAAAATTCCCTCATGATATCCCTAACACTTTTGAATTTGCTCAAATTCAAGTTGAAAAATTATCTCAAATGATTGCCAAAGTAAAACAAGGCTTGAAAACCATGACTAATCTTGGACATATGGAAATTTTAGATGCAGGTGCAAGTGGAGCTGTTAACTTTGTGATGGGATTGTCTGGAAAAGATGTNGGTGTTGCGTACAAAGAAAGAGTTGATCATGGAATTTATGCCGTTTCAGTCAGAGGNTCTAAAAATTGTAAAGTTCATTTGGGAAAAATTGTTAATNTATTGGCCACTAGTCTTGGTGGTTCTGGTGGTGGACATGATAAAGCATGTGGTGCAGTAGTTCCAAAACCAAAAATAAAACAATTCNTTACNGAATTAAATAAAAAAATAAAATAATCANTGTAAGAATCTAGGAATTTTTTTAACTGCGTGGGCTATTGATATTCTTCCAGGACCTGCGGCAATTATCGTAATGACTACTGCAAGCATTACTAAATCCCATTCCCATCCTCCTTTTGAAACAAAAAATCCGCTTTCCCATCTGATGTGAAATATTGCTCCCAGTAAAATTACTGCAAATACAGATCCTGTAATTCTAGTTAATATTCCTGTAAACAGGAATATTCCTCCAATGAATTCAGCTAATGCTATTGGTAATTGCATTTCTGGCGGAATACCTATGCTGATTAACCACTCTTGCCAACTTGGATCAAATTTCTTTAAACTATGTACGATAAAGATTGCGCCAATTACAGCTCTTAATCCCCAGTGGGTTATATCGTGCAGTGTATTTCCTTTCAGAATCGCTTCTGTGTTCATGAGTCATTCCATTTGAATTTCATTAAAAGGATTTATCCAAATTAAAAGCAAAGTTGGGAGAATTTTTTAATAATTTACTAATGAAATTATTTCAAATTGAATTTAAAATTATTAACTCCAATTACAATTATTGGTATTGTTCTTGTGGTAGTTGCAATTTCATTTGAAGATACTTCTACACCTCGTGTGATTTTTGCAAATTCTGGCGAATCTCAAAATTTTGAGCCTCTTGAGCTTGAAATAATGGAAACAAATGGTGTTAAACATCTCATTCCACTTGATAAAATCAAAGGCGGTGGCCCGCCAAAAGATGGAATTCCATCAATTGATAACCCTGTATTTACAAATGCTGAAGATGCTGATTTCATGTCTGATTCTGATACTGTAATTGGATTGGAAATTAATGGTGAAACAAAAGCATACCCTCTTTTTGTTTTGGTTTGGCATGAAATTGTAAATGATACAGTTGGAGACACTCCTGTATCTGTAACTTATTGTCCTCTTTGCTATACCAATCAAGTCTTTGAACGAATAATTGATGGAGAGACAGTTGAGTTTGGAACTTCTGGAAAATTATACAATAGTAATTTGCTGATGTATGACCGACTTACTGAATCATATTGGAGCCAAGCACTTGGAATGGCAGTTACGGGTGAACTAACTGGGTATGAACTTGATTTGGTTCCCTTTGATGTGATTACTTGGGGGGATTGGAAAATTTTACATCCTGATACTCTGGTATTAACTACTGATACAGGACACTTGCGTTCGTATGCGACTGATCCTTATGGGAAATATTACACTGAACCACGAATAATGTTTCCAGTAGAGTATAGTGATGACAGGATATATCCAAAAGAAATAATTCTTGGATTCAATCAAGATGAAACATACAAAGCTTACAAACAAAATGACATTGAATCAAACATTATTGTAAATGATTTCATTGATGATGTTCCAGTAATGTTGGTTTCATTATATTCTCAAAATTCTCGTGCTTTTGAGAGAAGCCTTGATGGAGTGGTTTTAAATTTTGAATACTCTGATGGTGTTATTTTTGATACACAAACAAATTCCCAATGGAATTATGATGGGATGGCAGTTTCTGGCGAACATGAAGGAAAACAATTGAAAAGAATGGCAATTGAGCCTGGATTTTGGTTTGCATGGGTTGCATTTCATCCTGATACGCTAGTTTTTGGTGTTGATTAGTGAAACCAATTTCAAAGGCAATTCTAGTTGGGGTAATTACAATAGTACTTTATCTAACTGTAGTTGTAATTACAACTCCTGCATTAGAGCCGTATGATGCAGTTAATGCTGCATTTCAACTAAACACCATTGTAATAATTGGAATGGGAGTTGGAATTGGATTGCAGATTTTCTTATCTGAGAAAAGCAAACTTTTGGGTTGTAAATTAAACGTAAAGAAAAAAGCATTTGGTGGAAATTCTGGCAGCGTAGCTACTACATCGTTTTTTTCATTTTTCTCTCTAGTTCCACTTGGCTGTTGTGGTTGGTGGCTCTATGCATTATCATTGCTTCCAGGACTTGTTGGAACAGGTGTATCTGCAGTACTAATAGAGTATAGTCAAGTTTTGGCATACGCTGGTTTGGTAATGATTTTTAGTTTTGCAGGACTAACTGCTTTCAAACTTAGACGTGAAATGAAATTACAAAAAATTACTTAATTTTTTTTCTTATGGATTTTATTTAGATATTTTATTTTTTTGTTATTTTATCAAACACACAGCATGCCGTAAGATCACCTGTAACGTTAACCATGGTTCTAATCATATCTAAAATTCTATCTACTGATAGTAACAACAAAATTCCAACTGGAGGAATACCCACTGTAATGAGTATTGTAGATAAGACAATTGTTCCAGCCCCTGGTACTGCAGGAGTCCCAATAGATGCCAAAAGAGAGGTTATGATGATTACAAATATGGCTAGTATGCTTAATTCAATTGAAAAGAGCTGTGCTAAAAAGAAGACAGCTATTACTTGATACAATGCTGTACCATCCATGTTTACAGTAGTTCCAAATGGAATTACAAATTTTGAGACTTCTGGATTTATTTTCAAATCTTCATCTGCCGTTTTTAATGTCACAGGCATTGTTGCCATTGAACTAGCTGTTGAAAATGATACAGTTTGTGGATTACGGAATTTTGAAAATGTTGAAAATATTGATCTCTTTGCTACTATCTTTACGATTAAAGCGTAAACTAACACCATAACTCCTAGTCCAAGTACCACTGTTCCCATGTACACTCCTAAACCTGCCATTGATTCTATGCCTACTTTGGAGACCATTCCAACAATCAAGCCAAAAACTGCAAACGGTACAATTTTCATTGAAAATAATAAAATATGTAATGTAATTTTTTGAACTGATTCCAGAATATCTAAAAGTGGTTTAGTTGATTCTTTTGGAAGTGCGGCCATTGACATTCCTACAATCAAAGCAAATATCAAAATGCTAAACATTTGCCCTTCAAGGTATGAAGTAATAGGATTTCTTGGAATTATGTTTGATACTGCATTTGGAATATCATCTAAAGAAAAGCCTTCATTGATTTTCATTTCATTATCAGAAAGATCATATGATTCTTGCATTGCAGCAATATCAATTAGACTTCCTGGAGCTATAATTGATGACAGGAGTACTGCTACAAGAATTGCAATTGTTGTACTGATTACAAAATATGTCGATACCCCCAACCCCAAAGTTTTCAGTTTATCTGTAGCACCTAAGGCATTTACTGCTACAACAATTGATGTAAAAATTAACGGAACTATGATCATGTAAATTAAACTCAAAAATATGTTGGCTGGAATTGAAAGATATGATGTAGCAAAATCTAAAGTATCATCTTCTATACCGACTCCAACATCATCTCCTAAAATTAATCCCACTCCTAGTCCAATGATTAAAGAAATTACAACTTGGAGCCACAAATTTTTTAAAATATAATTTCTTAATGCCATTTTTTATATCTCAATTATTCTGTTACTTCTACAATTGCATCAATTTCAGTCATTGAGTCAAGTGGTAGACTACCTGCACCCATTGCAATTCTTGTATGTTTTCCTTTATTGCCAAATATTTCAAAAAATAAATCTGATGCAGCATTGATAACTTTTGGATGTTGTGTGAATTCTAGTGTGGAGTTTACAAATCCTGATAATTTTACAATTCTTGAAACTTTTTCAAAGTCTCCTGTTTCTCTTTTGATTTGTGCTAAAATGTTGATTGCACACATTTTAGCTGATTTTTGAGCAGTTTCTAAATTTTCATCTGAAACTTTTCCTGTAAAGAGTACTTTTCCATTCTCCATTGGAATTTGTCCTGAAATGAATAGCAGATTACCTGTTTTTACAACTGGAATGTAGGATCCTGCGGGAGTTGGAGGATCTGGCAATTCTATGCCTAACTCTTTAATTTTTTCATCAATCAAGACTTTTTTGCACTTTGCTGTCTGATTTTAGTTTTTAGTTATTTTGATGAGGACTTTTTCTCCTTTTTGGGAGTTGTTTTGATAAATTGTTCTTGTTTTGTAACCTTGTTTTTGAAGACAACCTTCTAGAACTGATGCCCAAGGAAGAGAATGTCCACTGTTTAATTTTGATTCTATTGTAATGTTTTTGTTGTTTGCTTCAAAATTCACATGCCCTGAACATGTAATTTGTAATACCGCATCCATGATTTCAATAATATCATCAAGTGATTTTGATTTTAAGGTGACTCCATTTTTTTCTAATAATTTGAACATGTCATGTTCTATTTTTTTGGAAACCATTGCTGAATTCAGAATATGTGTTAGACCGTTTTCGTTAATTATTTTAATTATCTTATAAATTTCCTGTGCCTCTGTTTTTGTCATATCTGCAAGAGCTTTAGTTTTTATTGCATTTTTCCACATGTTTGAAAATATTTTTTCTTGATTAATTCCTAATATTTCAGTTGATGAAAAGATTGCACCTTTCCCATTAGTGTTATCTACTATTAGTAATTCAGTTTCATCAAAAATAAAACAATTTTGTGTAATCTCTGTTGCTCTGATTTCAACACCGTCTGGAATTTTTCTATATAATTCTGAACATATTTGTCCTGGTGAAATTAACACTTTGACATCTAAATTCCTACGTAACACTGATAGTATCTGTTCTTTACACTCTGCTAATAATCCAAAACCCCATTGGTCAGTCATTATTTTAATTGATGATTTTGAACCCTCAATCATAGTTTGGAGTTGATCAACAACACTATTTGCTCCAATGTGGAAATATCTTTTCTCTACTGATCCTCTTGATTTCCTACTTTCTTCACTTGCCTTTTTTAGATTCGATACTAGTGAATTCATTGCGTTTACTTTGTTAATTTGTTCATGGATTATTCCATCAAATGCATCTTCAGGTGCTATTGCAGTACACATTATTGGTTTACTTTTGGAAATTATCACTAATTTTTTATTTTCTAGTTTTAATAGAGTTGGATATATTTTCGTTCGTGGAATTTCTGAATAATATGCCAATTCACTTGCTGCAACTGTTCCTTTGGCAATAAGTGCCACATATGCCTGTGATTCGTATTTGCTTAATCCAAATTCTTCTAAACTGACAGTTAATGCATGCTCGTTGACCATGTTTTTACTTGCTTTGTTCTTAGGTAAAATCGAGAGCTAAATTCCTTTACACAAATACTCAAAAAAAATCAAAATTGTATCTGCTGGTAGGTGTCACTGTAGTTACTGAATTAATTGTGACATTGCCCTGATATACAAAATTTGGAGAATTATNGCTATGTTAGTTAATTGTAATGTTGATTCATTACCTTCAGAAAACATATCTCATTCAGTTACNCTTGTACCTAGATTGGAATATTCTCTNAATTTACTANGTGAGATTATCGATATACTCGAAACAAAAAGAAATGATATTAAAAAATCAAATAATGATTTAACGTATGATTTTGATGAAGATGATGAATCTCATCGTAAAGCAATCAAATTGGAACAAAAAATGCTTTTTTCTTTAGATATTTTGTTACAAATCCAAAAAATAACCTCCTCTATCTCTGGAGTGTATAGTATCCCTGAGGTTTTACCTTCTTCAATTCCAATTATTAGAACTATTAGTGCACAATTATTTGAAATTCTTCCTAATTGTAGCCAAAAACTATCTGAATTATCTGTTCATTTGGGTAGTATTGTTTTAGATTCTGCTGCCCTTACACTTGCCAGTTTTGATTTTATTCAATCAAATAAAGAATCTACACTTTTGCTTGATGAAGTAAAATTGATGGCAGACTGTAAAATAAGTAAGCAGTATCCTAATCTTGATTTTTTCAGATTGTGCAATACTTGACATTGCTTAACTCTAAAAGAAATTTTTCAAAAGACTTTGANCGTATTAGGGCAATATCCTCAAAAATTGATAAAAAATTATCTGATGTTAGTAATNCTGATNCTCATAAANTCGANAAACTTACTGTAGATGAATTACAAGATTTAGATAAAATNGTTGGAATTGCTGATTTTATGCTACAAAAATATTCTGATAAAAAAGAGATGAATTCTCTTCTAAAGTACTTTGTATCTATAATTTCTGATACTGGCAGTTCTGTGAATGATTTNGATGATGAAATNTCTGAATTGATAATTTCTGCTGAGGANTCTATTAACAAAGTAAAAGANATGCATACTAATATTTCNGATAAATCTGATTTTAAAAATAATTATCATGATGGNCCTGATTACAACAAGCATGAAACAAGTGCAATTAATTTAACCAATTTTGTTACAGAGATTAACCCAGTAGGATACCAAGCAAATTCTAAAGGAGATAACACTAGGTAATTACGATGAGTTTAGCGCCCCAAGAATTAGAAAACACAGCAAGCAAATACGCTTCTGAGGCTATTAAATTTGATTCACAAGGTGCTCGTGGTATGGCCATTACTCATTATCAACATGCAATTGATGCCTTGGTAAAATTATTACAACTTTATCCAAACAGTAAACTAAACCAAATTTACAAAGACCGATGTAATTCATATCATAACAGAATTAATGCATTACAACAGTCTCATGGCGTAGAACCTGCTGTAGATCCTAAAGCCTCTGATGACGAACAGAAAAAATCTGTTCAGAGACAAGAAAACGAAAATGATTTTGAAGAATTAATCATGAAAGAAAAACCTGATGTTACTTGGGAACAAGTAATTGGATTAGACGATGCTAAAAGTGCATTACGTGAATCTATTGTTTATCCTACTAAAAGACCTGATTTGTTTCCATTAGGTTGGCCAAAAGGCATGTTGCTTTACGGTCCTCCTGGAACTGGTAAAACCATGCTTGCAGCAGCTACTGCAAATGAAATGGATGGTTATTTCATTAATGTAGATGCATCATCTATGATGAGCAAGTGGTTAGGTGAGGCTGAAAAAAATGTCTCTAAATTATTTGCCATGGCAAGAAAATATGCTGAAAAAGAAGGCAAACCTGTAATTTTNTTTGTAGATGAAGTTGATTCTTTGTTAGGTTCTAGAAATAGTGAAGTTGGAGGCGAAGTGAGAACTAAAAATCAATTTTTAACTGAAATGGATGGTGTTAACGGTAAGGGTAAAGATCTAATGTTGTATGTTATTGGTGCTACAAACAAACCTTGGAGTCTTGATTGGCCTTTCTTGAGACGATTCCAAAAGAGAATTTACGTTTCATTACCTACTCAAGAAGCCAGAGAAAGTCTATTCCATCAATACACAGAACCACTAAGAAAGGATTATAGAGTTAATGATGCTGAACTTGGAAAACTCTTTGATGGATACAGTGCAAGTGATATCAAAGACGTCTGTCAAGCAGCACAAATCAAAACAGTTCACGAAATTTTTGATGCCCCTGATTACCATGAACCAGTTGAAGGTGAGGAAACTGTACAACCAAGAGAACTTACAACAAATGATTTCAAAGATATTATGAGTAGAAGAAAACCAAGTGTCTCCACTGAAATGATTAGAGCATATCACAAGTGGAGTGAGGAATTCAAAGCCCTCTGATTGTTAAAATCATTTAGCGATCAGAAATTTTATTTTACAACTACGACAAAACTTAAATTCACAATAACTCGGACTTTACGAGGGTCACAATTACTACAAAGAAATCAAATCACGCAAAAAAGTTTGGAAAGCTGATTTTTGATGATGGTACTGTTCTT
>JGI26252J51714_1001361_pt1 | contig 10157 bp, 9 predicted proteins | sample SaaInlLV_10m_DNA_4_FD_51714 | JGI IMG/M metagenome (IMG submission 51714)
GCAGCAACTGCTTGTGCGCCACCCACTGTAAACACTGTATCTACACCTGAAATATAAGCCGCTGCTAGTACTAACTGGTTAGTAATTGAGTCAGGCGTTGGCACAACCATGATTAACTCTTCAACACCTGCTACTTTAGCAGGGATGGCATTCATGAGTACGGACGATGGATAGGCAGCCTTGCCACCTGGTACGTATAAACCAACACGATCAAGTGGCGTGATTTTTTGCCCAAGCATGGTGCCATCATCTTCTGTGTAGGTCCAAGTCTCTTGTTTTTGTTTTTGGTGATAGCTATGAACGCGATCCGCTGCAGTTTTTAAAGCGGTTTTTTCTTTATCATCGAGAGTATCAAATGCTTCTTTGAGTGCTGATAGCTCGATAGTGAGCTCACTCATATCATGAGCATTCATCCGGTCAAACTGATTGGTGTAATCTACTAAAGCCTTGTCGCCATGGCTGCGAATATTAGCAATAATGTCGTCTACTGTTTTTGCAACGTTAGCGTTAGAGACACTCTCCCAGGCTAAAAGTTTGCTTAAATTGTCTTTAAAATCTGACTGCTTAGATGAAAGTTTTGTAATCATAGGTTTTTCTCAATGGCATTAATCCAAGATTTAATGGCGGTGTTTTTAGTTTTAAATGAAGCGTTATTGACAACCAGTCGTGAACTGATGTCTTCAATATGATCTAGAGGGATAAGGCCGTTGGCTTTTAAGGTATTGCCAGTATCCACCAAATCCACAATACAGTGTGATAAACCAACTACTGGAGCAAGCTCCATAGCGCCATATAATTTGATAATTTCACAAGGCTGACCTTTTTTCTCAAAATACTGTTTAGCAGAATTCACATATTTGGTTGCTACTTTTAATATACTGCCTTGCAGGTAATTTTCAGATTTAGCAGCCACCATGAGCTTGCATTTTGCAATACCTAAATCCAGCATTTCAAACAATCCATTGGCACCATGCTCAAGCAATACATCTTTTCCGGCAATACCCATGTCAGCAGCGCCATGTTGTACAAAAACAGGTACGTCAGTGGCACGAATAATGATGACTTTGACATCGTCAAGATTGGTGTCGAGAATGAGTTTTCGTGAGTTAAGCTCTTCATCAGCGATTTCCAATCCTGCTTTTTTTAATAAGGGCAGGGTTTGTTCTAATATTCTGCCTTTAGACAGTGCAATGGTTAACATGGTATTTTTTCTCTAATCTTGTATGCGTTCAATTTGAGCGCCTAGTAATTTTAATTTTTCTTCAATGGTTTCGTATCCGCGATCAAGATGATAAACACGTTCAATCGTAGTTGTTCCAGTTGCTGCAAGCCCTGCAAGCACCAATGAAGCGGAAGCCCGCAGATCAGTTGCCATCAAATTTGCACCCGTAAGCGATTTTACACCTTTACAAATGACCGTGTTACCTTCTAAAGTGAGCTGTGCACCCATACGAGATAACTCGGGAATGTGCATAAAGCGATTTTCAAAAATGGTTTCAGTGATGGCTGATTGTCCATCTGCAATGCAATTAAGCGCACAAAATTGTGCTTGCATATCCGTTGGGAAATTTGGGTAAGCACTGGTTTTAATATTGACCGCTTTAGGGCGTTCGCCTTTCATATCAAGTGTGATGCTATTTTTACCATAGCTAATATCAGCACCAGTTTCTATTAGTTTATCAATAACGGCTTGCATTGATTGATGGCGGGCGTTTTTTAAGGTGATCTTTCCACCGGTAATAGCAGCTGCAACAAGATAAGTTCCAGCTTCAATACGATCAGGGCAAACACTATGACTTATGCCAGAGAGATTAGACACACCCTGAATAGAAATAATAGCAGTGCCGGCGCCGGTAATTTTGGCACCCATGCTAATTAAACAATTTGCTAAATCAACAATTTCAGGCTCTTGAGCGGCGTTATGAATAGTGCTCTCCCCTTGAGCCAGTGTGGCGGCCATAAGGATGTTTTCAGTTGCTGTTACACTCACTTGTTCAAAATGTATGTCAGTACCAATGAGCTGATCAGTGGTGGCATAGATATAGCCACCTTTAACTTCAATTTTAGCACCTAACTCTTCTAAAGCTTTCAAGTGTAGATTAACTGGCCTGGTGCCAATGGCGCAACCTCCAGGTAGGGAAATTTTAGCTTTTTTGTACTTAGCTAGCATAGGTCCAAGCGCTAAAATTGACGCACGCATGGTTTTAACTAAGCTGTATTCACCTGTGAGTTTTGTTAGTTTTGAGGCATCAATATGTAGTGAGTTATCAGACTCAAGAATAAATTCTGCACCCATATCCATGAGTAATCTGAGTGTGGTTGAGACATCNCTCAAGTGTGGTGTGTTGTTGATTTTTAGCGGNCCNTCGGCCAAAATTGAGGCAAATAAAATCGGCAGAGCAGCGTTTTTTGAGCCGGCAATCTTAACCGTGCCGTTAAGAGTTTTGCCACCCTTGATAACCAGTTTGTACATTATTTTTTATTAATCCTGTCTAGCTTTTGCTGAGATCTTGTGATTAATGCCTCAAGACCTTTACGCTTAATGTAGGAATCGAATTGAGCGCGATAATTTTTTACAATGCTGACACCAGAAAAGACCACATCGTAAACATGCCATGTATTGAGGCGAATCATTTTTAAAGAAATGGAAAATGGCTTTTCATCACTGTTGATGCTAATATTAAGCTTAACAATGGCTTTATTGTCCTTGCGTTTAACATCTGGATCCACTGATATTTGAACGCTATCAAGTTTTTCATAGCTGGATAGTATGCCAACATAGTCTTGGATTAATGATTCTGAAATATAATTTTGAAAAAACTGCTTTTGCTGAATATTTAAACCATCCCAGTGCTTATCCATAGCAATTTTGGCAGCGACGCCCATAGCAAGATTAGGCAAAAGCTTTAATCGAATAAGTGCCTCAACATTTTCTTTTGAGGCTTTTTCCTGTTTCTTTAGCTCTTTTAATGAGGTGAGCGCACTCACCATAATGTTGAGTGCAGCTGAGCTTGGCGGGTCGATAATGTCGGCAATATTTGTAGAATTATCTGACGCCAAAGTCAGGTTTGAGTAGATAATAGATAATATAATAAGTGCTGTTTTAATCATTGTCTTTATAAAGAATAAAATTTTGCTTTTATTTTACCTTTTTCGCTTATGTCTATTCAAGAAAAACTCGATAATCTAACGCAAAATTCTGGTGTTTATCAAATGCTGGATAAACACAGTTTAGTGATTTATGTTGGCAAGGCTAAAAATCTAAAAAATCGAGTTTCCAGCTATTTTTCCAAACAGCATGAAAGTGGAAAAACTCGAGCACTTGTGGCTAATATTAGTAGTTTTGAGGTTCTAGTCACTGAAACTGAAACTCAGGCATTGCTGCTTGAAGCGGAGCTTATTAAGCAGCATATGCCAAGATATAATATCTTGCTAAAGGATTCTAAAAGTTATCCTTATATTGCCATTAGCAATGATCAACATCCAAGAGTGAGTTTTTTTAGAGGCACTAAGCAGAGTAAAAATCAGTATTTTGGGCCATACCCTTCAGCGCATATTGTGCGAGATTCTTTAATCTTGTTAAAGAAAATATTTAGGGTTAGGCAGTGTACCAATGCAACTTATCGATCTAGATCTAGAGCTTGTTTGGAATATCAAATTGGCTTGTGTAGCGCGCCATGCGTAGGCCATATCGATGATGAAAATTACCAACAAGACGTTAAAATGATGGCCTTGTTTCTCTCGGGAAAAGGTAAACAAACACTGGATAAAATTTCGCAAAAAATGCAAATTGCCGCCCAAAATCAAGATTTTGAGTTGGCCGCACGACTGCGTGACCAGCTGATTGACTTGAGAAAAATCCAAGAACAGCACGCATCAAGTTCTACAGCCGATATGGATGTTATTGCCATTACCCAGCAAGATGGCGTTAATGCAATTGAGGTGTTGTTTATTCGTAACGGCAAGCAAGTTGGTCAAGAATTCATCCTACCTAAAAATTCAACTCATCAAGCAGTTGAAGTGGTACTTTGTGCTTTTTTGCCACTTTATTATTTGGGTAAAGATACCCCTAAGCAATTGTTGGTTAGTCATAAAATTAAAGATAAAAAAACCATCTCAGATGCGCTTAACACCCATCTTATTGATACACCTAATAAGGACAAAAAGCATTATTTAAATATTGCCAGCCTTACGGTTAAGGAAAATTTAAATCAAAACTTATTGGCCAGGTTTAGAAAAAAATCAACACTAGTACATTTGCAGAGTATTTTAAATTTAAAGAAAATCCCAGAATATATAGAGTGTTTTGATATTAGCCATATGATGGGGGAGGCAACAAAAGCCTCGTGTGTGGTGTTTGAAAAGGGTGTTCCAAAAGTTAAGAAGTATCGACAATTCGATATTAAAAACGTTACTCCGGGTGATGATTATGCGGCCATGAATCAAGTGATTTTTAGGCGCTACTCTAAACTCTTAAAAGATCAGCAGCCTTTGCCTGATTTAGTGCTAATTGATGGAGGTTTGGGCCAGCTTAATCAAGCAATTATGGTGATGAATTCTATCGGCATAGATGATATTCAGCTGGTTGGTGTTGCTAAAGGTGAAAAGCGTAAAGCAGGTCTGGAAACCCTAATCACGGTTGAGGATTCTCAGGTCAATAAGATTAATTTGGCACCACATGATCCTGCCCTTATGTTGGTGAACCATATTCGAGATGAATCGCATCGTTTTGCGATTAAAAATCACCGCTTAAAACGCTCCAAAAAACGCACAACTTCGCCACTTGAAGCGATTACAGGAGTTGGAAAACTTAGGCGTAGTGCATTGCTAAATTATTTTGGTGGCTTGCAAGAGATTAAAAATGCTTCCATAGATGAAATTCAAAAAGTCAATGGCATTAATTTGGCATTAGCGACTAAAATAGCGCAATCACTCAACTCATCTAGGTAGGCCTTATGTTTTTAGTTCGTCTTTTAATTATTGCGTTTGTTATTGGTTATTGCGTTTGGTTTGTGAGCAACAAAGTGCTAGGAAAAAATCTAAAAATAGCTCGCGTCATCGCAGCAACCTTGGTGGTTACTACCGCCATTTACTTACTACTAGGCAGCTTGTCGTATTTATTAGATAACTAATCTTTTTGAGAGAGTAATAGTGTCTTTAGGTGAGTAGTATTTTTAATAATTTTGTCGTTAACGTTGACCAGAATTGACAGATTTGATGCCTCCCATACTGGCATATCACGCATATGATCACCCATATAATCAAAACCCTTATTGCCAAAGCGTTCAATGAGTTTTTGTGCTTTGTTGTGAGAGGATAAGTTAAATTCTGAATTACTAGCCATGACATCATCAAATAAATTAATGTGTTTGGCGACAGCGAATGCGTAGTCTTTGTGAGAGGCGGTTGCTAAGATAACCTGATCACCCATTTTTTTACGCTCGTTGATATAGTCAATCGTAGCTTGGATATAAGGTAGGCTGGTGACATTAATACTAAAGCGCTTAACCAGCTGACTCTTTAAGTAGCCTTTGCCTTTAAAAAACCAAAATGGATAGATTAAGATTAACCAAGGTTGTTGCTTGAGCGCGCCAATGGAAGATTCATACAATAAGTCAGTGTTAATTAGCGTGTGATCTAAATCAACAATTAAGGGTATATTTTTACTCATTCTAACTCTCCCCATTTATCAAAGTAGCGTTCTAAGTCTGCCTCTAGTCTAGCCAGACGAATGAGTGCATCTTGAGATTCATCAGTTTGAAAAAACTCAGGATCTGAAAGTAGCATTTGAATTTCTCCAATTTGAATTTCAGTTTTTTCAATTTTTTCGGGCAATTTTTTTAGCTCTTGTTGTTGTTTATAGGTGAGTTTTTTAGGGCTATTATTACTCGGTTTTTCAGCCTTTGGCTTGGCTTTTGTTTTGGTTTTTTGTACTGCTATCTTATCTTGTTTTTGGATAAGATAATCATCATAACCACCTGCATATTGATTAATAACCCCATCCCCATCTAACACCACTGTTGAGCCAACAACATTGTTTAAGAAGGTTCGATCATGAGAAATCAGAATTAAAGTGCCGTTATAATCAACCAGCATCTCTTCCAGCAGCTCTAGAGTTTCCACATCCAAGTCGTTGGTTGGCTCGTCGAGTACCAGTAAGTTAGCAGGCTGAGATAAGATTTTAGCGAGCATGAGTCGGTTTTTCTCACCACCAGAAAACATTCTAATAGGTGCCATGGCTTGTTTACCAGTAAATAAAAACTGGCGTAAGTAGCCAATGATGTGTTTGCTTTTTCCGCCAATTTCAATGCGTTCACGGCCACCAGAGACAAAATCCATCGCCTTCATGTTTGGGTCAAGATTGTCACGCATTTGGTCAAAATAAGCAAGTTGAATTGTTTTCGAGCGCCTTATTGAGCCTTTAGTTGGCTGTAACTCGTCTAGTAATAATTTAATAAATGTTGATTTACCACTACCATTGCCGCCAATGATGCCAATTTTTTCACCTTTGAGAATCAGCGTTGAAAAGTCTTTAACTAGTTCTAGACCTGCAATATCGTAAGATATTTTTTTAACTTCAAAAACAACCTTGGAAGCTCTGTTTTCATCTTCTAATGCATGAATTTTGACATTGCCTTTTTTGGCTCGACGATCGGTAAAAGATTTGCGCATAGATTCTAAAGCCCTAACCCTACCTTCGTTTCGGGTGCGACGGGCTTTAATGCCTTGGCGAATCCATACCTCTTCTTGCGCGAGTTTTTTGTCAAAACGGGCGTTGGCAATTTCTTCAGCGTGAAGCTGTTCATCTTTACGCTTAACATAGGCTTTATAGCCGCACTCAAACACACTTAAATGTCCACGATCTAGGTCGAATACTTTATTAACAATGCCGGCGATAAATGAACGATCGTGACTAATAATTACTAAAGTGCCATGGTATTCTTTGAGCATACGCTCTAAATCCAAAATGGCGGTAATATCCATATGGTTAGTTGGCTCATCTAGCAGTAATACATCAGGCTCTTGAATCAAAGCGCGTGCCAACATGACACGACGCCTCCAGCCTCCTGATAAAGTAGAAAGTGAGGTTTGAGGGTTTAGTGTAAATCGATTAAGTATGGCCTCAATTTTGTGTAAATATTGCCAGCCATCAAGTTGATCGATTTTCTCTTGGAATTCGCCAGCTTTATNTAGTTCGCCGTTATTTATTAAGTGTTGGTACTGAGCGATAATATTGCCAATTTCACCCAATCCTTCGGAGACAATGTCAAACAAATTTTTATCATTATCTTCAGGTGGCATTTGCTCTAAATAGCTGATTTTTATACCATTTTTTATTTTAAGCTTGCCATCATCAGGTTCAATAGTGCCGGCTAATATCCTCATAAAGGTAGATTTTCCTTCACCATTACGACCAATTAGTGCAATTTTGTCACCTTTTAAAATGGTTGAACTAACCTNATTGAGAATGGGTTTGTCTGAAAAACTCAAAGAAATACTGTCAAGTGTAATTAATGGCATGGGTCTCCTTTTACACCGCTTGAGAAGTGTAAAATCTAGGTTTTATGGTTCGTGAATAGCGTATGCGAAATTTTACCCAAACAACGGCTCTATTTAAAAGAGTTGTCCTATGTATTACATTGCTGGCTTTTCAGCCAGTTTTTGGTGAAAGTATTGAGGCAAATAGTTTTAAAAATGATACTCATGANCAAAGATACCGCAGCTTGATTGACGAGATTCGCTGCCCAGTTTGCCAAGGNCAAAGCATTGGCGGCTCGAATGCTGGGTTGGCAAAAGACCTGCGTGAAAAGGTGCGTGAGCTGATTGTCGATAATCAAACGGATGATAGCATTCGCCAATACATGACAGATCGTTATGGTGATTTTGTGGTGTTTAAGCCACCCATGAATAAAAATACATATTTGTTGTGGTANGCCCCATTTGCATTTTTAGCGTTTGGTTTATTTTTCTTTATAAGNTCCTTGAGTAGAAAATCTCCTAATACTTCTCAAGCGATTGACACGCAAAAAGCTAAGGATTTATTAAAGTGACCCAACACGAGTTAATGATTNCCACCANCGNACGTGGTGCGGTTGATATTACCACNCAAATAAATGCATTGATTAAAGGTGTTAAGACTCATCTGTGTCATGTGTTTGTTGCACATACTTCAGCCTCACTAATGATTACAGGCAATGAAGATGCCAACCTGCTTCTGGATGTTGAGGATTATTTTAAGAATAATGTGCAAGATGCCATCCAAATTATCGTCATAATAATGAAGGTGATTTTGACATGTCCGGCCATATTCGCTCTATATTAACAGGTGAGTCAAAATCTATTCCTGTTGTTAATTCTGAGCTAGCCTTGGGGCGATATCAGGGTTTGTATCTGTATGAGCACCGCGTTGGACACAATCTAAGAAAATTAATAATCACCCTAGTATGAGTATAGAAGCAGAATTAAGCGATTTAATGGTAGGTGCGTATGCACATCAAAAGAATGGCGAACTTTCGCTGGCTATTCAAGCTTGGAATAAGTTAATCAATCACTCCAGTGCAGATCAAAATCTCAAGGCTAATGCACACCTAAGTTTGGGCAATTTACATCAACTACAAGGTAATGATGAGTTGGCAATTGAGAGTATGTCAAATGCCATTCGGGCCAACCCAAATAGCGCTGAGGCTTATTTCTGCCTAGCCTATTTGGAGCAAGAAAAAGAAAATTTTAACTCAGCTGTCGAGTATTTTGAGCAAGCTATTTTGCTTAAAAATACGGATAGTGGTGCGTTTAATAACTTAGGAAATTGTTATGATCGCCTAGAAAAGAGTAATGAAGCGATTAATGCGTATTCGCAAGCTATTAGCCTGGATAAACACTACATAGCCGCGATTTATAATCGAGGCAATGCCTATATTAAAATTAACAAGGATGATTTAGCCTTAAAAGACTTAAATAAAGCCATTGAATTGGATGCAAATTTTTATCAAGCCTATTATAATCGTGGCACTTTGCACAAGCGCATGGGTAACACTACCCAAGCACAGCAAGATTTGGCCAAGGCTAAAGAGCTTGCACAACAAGAATTAGAAATCAAAACACAACATTAAAATTATGAGCGACCAAGACGACAATAAGTTAATTGCTGAAAGAAAATCAAAACTGGATAAATTAAGAGAAGCGGGCAACCCTTTTGTTAATGATTTTAAACCTGAGCATTTGGCGCAAACCATTACTAATGACTATGATCAGCTCTCTAAAGAAGAGCTGGAAGAGAAATCAATCAAGGTATCAATAGCAGGGCGCATGATGCTTAAGCGTGTGATGGGTAAAGCCAGTTTTGCAACTGTGCAAGACTCAAGTGGGAAAATTCAAATATTTGTCACCCGTGATGAGCTGCCAGAAGGTTTTTATAATGAGCAGTTTAAAAAATGGGATATTGGCGATATTTTAGCTGCCACAGGCACACTGTTTAAAACCAACGTTGGCGAGTTGTCAGTGCGTATTGACAGTATTAAACTCCTAACCAAATCACTAAGACCCTTGCCTGAAAAATTTCATGGCTTATCAGATCAAGAAATTAGATATCGTCAGCGCTATGTTGATTTAATCACTAATGAAGAGGCGCGTAATACCTTTAAACGTCGCAGCGCAATTGTAAGCTATATTCGTAACTTTTTTAATGCTGCTGACTTTATGGAAGTAGAGACGCCAATGTTGCAAACCATTCCAGGCGGTGCAACTGCCAAACCATTTGAGACACATCATAATGCACTCGATATGCCGATGTTTTTACGTATTGCTCCAGAGCTTTATTTAAAGCGTTTGGTAGTTGGTGGCATGGATCGTGTGTTTGAAATTAATCGTAATTTTAGAAATGAAGGTTTATCAACTCGCCATAATCCAGAGTTCACCATGATTGAATTCTACCAAGCCTATGCCACTTATCACGATCTGATGGATCTAACTGAGAAGTTGTTTAGAGGTATCGCAGTGGATGTGTGTGGTAGTGCCACAATCCACTACCAAGGTGATGATTTTGATTTCTCTAAGGCATTTAATCGCATTAGTGTGTTTGACTCAATTCTTGAATATAATCCAAATTTAAGCGCTGAAGACCTAAATGAAAACAAGGCTAAAACAACCGCTAAGAATCT
>JGI26252J51714_1001419_pt1 | contig 9762 bp, 8 predicted proteins | sample SaaInlLV_10m_DNA_4_FD_51714 | JGI IMG/M metagenome (IMG submission 51714)
AGGCAGGGAAAAAAATGTTTGAAAAGGCTATGAATTGTAATTGCGGTGCGAGATTCACCGGTGCCGGCGGAGGAGGGTGTCTCTGGGCAATCGGGGAAACAGCAGATATCCAGAATTTAAAATTTTTCTGGCAGGAAATACTGGAATCGGTTGAGAATGCAAAAATTCTTGATACAAAAATTGAAGATAAAGGCATAGTAATAATGGTGAATGGTGAGTTGTGAGTTGTGAATTGTGAGTTTTGAGGAAAGCGATGATTGATGTTTTTTTCTCAATAGTTAAAACTCATGTGTCAATGCTTTCACATAAATTTTTTATTGAAAAATGGAGTAAAATGAACTTTCAAGATGTAATTTTAACTTTGAATAATTTCTGGGCTGAAAAAGGTTGTATCCTCATACAATCCTATGACATGGAAGTGGGCGCCGGAACATTCCACCCGGCAACACTGCTAAAGGCCCTTGGGCCTGAACCCTGGAAGGCGGCTTATGCGCAACCCTCAAGACGTCCCACAGACGGCCGCTATGGTGAGAACCCGAATCGGCTTCAGCATTATTACCAATACCAGGTACTTTTAAAGCCTTCTCCACCGGATGTGCAGCAATTATACCTGGACTCAATGAAAGCTTTGGGTGTGGATCCTCTTGAACATGATATCCGTTTTGTTGAAGATGACTGGGAATCTCCAACCCTTGGTGCCTCAGGGCTTGGATGGGAAGTCTGGCTGGATGGAATGGAGGTCACCCAGTTTACATATTTCCAGGTAACCGGAAGTATAGAGGTAAACCCGGTTCCGGTGGAACTGACCTATGGTCTGGAAAGGATCTGCATGTATCTTCAGGGTGTGGATAATGTATTTGATCTCAAATGGAACGATGAAATTACTTACAGGGATGTCTATCACATGCAGGAAGTAGAGCAGTCCACGTATAATTTTGAGATTGCCGATGTGGACATGTTGTTTGACCTGTTTAAAAAATATGAGGCTGAAGCCCATAGAATAATCGGAAAAGGGCTTGTTATACCCACGTATGAATATTGTTTGAAATGTTCCCATACCTTTAATCTTCTAGANGCACGCGGCGCCATAAGNGTGACGGAAAGAACAGGGTATATAAAGNGGATCAGAAATATTGCAAGGGAGGCCTCCAAANCATATATCGAACAGCGCAAAGAAATGGGATATCCGTTATTAAAAAAGGGAGGGGAAAATTAAAATGAACACATTTTTAATTGAAATTGGCACAGAAGAAATCCCGGCCGGTTATCTTATCCCAGCTCTGGAAGCCTTTAAGGAAAATATTCTTTTAGCCTTGGACAATTTTAGAATTGACTATGGTAATGCCCGGACATATGGAACACCCCGGAGGCTTGCCTTGATGGTGGAAGATGTGGCTGAAATGCAGAATGTAAAAACCACAACAATTACAGGCCCTCCTGAAAGGGTGGGATTTGATGAAAACGGGGATCCAACCATTGCAGCAGAAAAATTTGCAGNAAAAGCNGGTCTTCCCCTTGATCAAATCAAAGTCACAGAGACAAAAAAGGGTCGTTATCTGACAGCGGTTGTCGGAGAAAATTGTCAGTCTTGTGCTTCCATACTTGAAATGATTCTGGAAAAACAGATTTTATCCATTCCCTTTCCCAAAAGCATGAGGTGGGGAGATCAGTCCATCAGTTTTGCCCGGCCCATTATTTCATTGGTTGGACTTTTGGGGGAGAAAAAACTTGATTTTAAGGTAGGCAATCTTAAATCGGTTTCTTATGTTTTCGGGCATCCTTTTATGCATCCGGGCAAATATATTGTGAAATCGGCAGATAACTATATCCAGGTGCTTGAGAGTGTCGGTGTTATCCCTGATATTAAGAAAAGAAAAGCTGTCCTGACAAAATCCATTGAAGCCTGTGCAAAAGAGCACGCTGTTCGGATTCTTGAAGATGATGAATTGATTAATCTTGTGACAAATCTTGTTGAATCACCATTCCCCGTCGTGGGAACCTTTGATGATGAATTTCTTGAAGTTCCTGACGAGGTTTTGATCACTGCCATGAGAGAACATCAGAAATATTTTGCCCTGGTAGATGAAAACAATAATTTAAAACCATTGTTCATAGCTGTTAACAATACAAACCCAAAAGATATGCAGCTTGTGGCAAGAGGGCATGAAAAGGTGTTGCGAGCAAGACTTTCCGATGCAAAATTTTTCTATGAAGTGGATTGTAAATCTTCTTTGGATGAATTTACCCAAAAGCTTAAGAATGTAACCTTTCAGGAAAAGCTGGGATCAGTCTATGATAAAATCCAGAGGATCAAAGCATTTGTCCAATATCTTGCCAGAGAATCATCCTATGGCGATAAAGAAATTTTGATACAGGATGTTGCAAGGGCTTCGGAGATATGCAAGGCTGACCTTGTCAGTCAGGTTGTAATTGAGTTTACAAAACTTCAGGGAGTTATCGGCAGGGTCTATGCAATAAAATCCGGTGAAAAAGAAGAGATTGCCCTTGCAATTGAACAACACTATAGGCCTGTTTATTCCGGCGGCCGATTGCCTGAAAATCCCATTTCCTGTCTTTTGGCAATTGCAGATAAGCTGGATACTATTTGCGGTTGTTTTTCACTTGGTTTGATCCCCACTGGTGGCGCAGATCCCTATGCACTGAGAAGGCAGGGGATCGGCATTATCCAGATTATGCTCAAGGAAAATATGGAAGCATCTCTGGCTGCCATTATAAATAAAGGGCTTGAGGCCTATAATGAAGGGGAAGATACAAAGCAGGAAACAGCGGTTAAAATAAAGGCGTTTCTTAAAAATAGAATGGTCAATATCCTGACCGATAAAGGATATTCAAAGGAAGCGGTAAATTCTGCTCTCTGGGCATCATTTGACAATGTTCCAGATGTTGTTTTAAGGGTTAAGGCCTTGGATTCTTTAAGCAAAGAACCTGATTTTGAGCCTCTTTCCATCACCTTTAAACGGGTTGATAATATCCTTAAAAAAGCAAAGGATTCAAAAGGAGTGGCCTTGGATGAAAGCCTTTTTGAAGATTTGTCGGAAAAGGGATTGTTCACTGCTGTCAATGAAGTGAGCCTCCTGGTAGAGGATTTGATCGGAAAAGGAGATTATGATAGTGCACTCTCTCATATTGCAGGCTTAAGGCCGGCAGTGGATACTTTTTTTGATGATGTCATGGTCATGGCAAAAGATACAAAATTAAGACAGAACAGGATTGCTTTGTTATCTTCTGTGTCGGCATTGTTTAAAAATATTGCAGATTTTTCTATGATTTAAAATATGAACTTTAGGAGAAAAATATTATGGCGGGATATGATCCTGAAAAGGATAAAAAAATAAAAGAATGGAAAAATGAAGAGACAGGGCTTCTTGTTTCAATTCATCAATATGGAGAAGGTGAGCCAAAAGTTCAGTTAGGCCCCAGGATTCTGAAAAAAAAAGATGGGACAGACAGGGCTCCTTCAAAGGCAGGCAGNCTATCCATTGAAGACATTATGTGGATATATGATATTATTGATGAGGTAAAGGATGACTTATCCGACATGGTTGGACCTGGATAATGAATCCATAGTACCTCCCCATGGAACACAAAAAGGGAACAAAATNGGTTCTGTGGCTGTGATGGTAAGTTGCAAACCTGATTTTAAATTCATTAAATCAAATATTGTAAACTTACAGGTGTCCCCTTTTTTTACAAGCACTCTTATTACACGCCAAGGTAGTAATCAGGGCGTTTGTATTGCAGGGCCTTTTATTGGTGCCCCCTATGCTGCCATATTGTTGGAGTCATTAATTGCAAAAGGGGTTGATAAAATTATTGTGCTTGGATGGTGCGGGGCTGTGACGGATAAATTGAACGTCGGAGATATCATTCTTCCAGACAAAGCCATAGTTGATGAGGGAACCTCTATAAATTACCTGAAGCTGGATAATCATATTCCAGTTTCAGCACCTGACATAAATTTAACGAATCAATTGTCAGATCACTTAAAGGCCTGCGGGAATGATTTAAAAAAAACGACCATCTGGACTACAGATGCAATTTACAGGGAGACCCCACAAAAGGTTGCTTATTTTAGAAACCTTGGCGCCCATGCAGTTGAGATGGAATGCTCAGCACTTTTTTCCGTTGCACGTTATAGAAATGTAAGTATTGCAGGAGTTCTTGTAGTGTCTGACAGTGTGGCATCCAAAGACTGGGATCCCGGATTCAGGAATGAAAAATTTAAACAGGCCAGAAGGACAGCCTGTGAACATGTCATGACATTTGCAAAAAAAATTGTTTAAAAATGAATGATGCGATAAAAAAAGAAGCCCAAAGACTTCAAAAGGAATTAACTGAGCACAGCCATCGATATCATGTCATGGATGATCCTTTGATTTCAGATATTGAATATGATGATATGCTGAAAAAACTTATTGAAATTGAAGAGAATTTTCCTCAATTTTCCACTCCTGATTCGCCCACAAAAAGAGTGGGAGCTCCTCCTCTTTCAGCATTTAATCAAGCCATTCATTCAATACCAATGCTAAGTCTTGATAATGCTTTTAATAATGAGGATGTGCTGGACTTTAATACAAGAATAGTGAAAATTTTAAACCGGGAAAATATTTTTTACCTGGCTGAACCAAAGCTGGATGGTGTGGCCGTTGAACTCAAATATGAAAATGGGACACTTGTACAGGCCACCACCAGGGGAGATGGTATCACAGGAGAAGTAATCACAGAAAACGTCAAAACCATCAGATCTGTGCCATTAAAATTACACAGGGAAAAATTCAAAGTCCCTTCTTTGCTTGAAGTCAGAGGCGAAGTCATCATCACAAAACCTGATTTTGACCTGCTAAACAAAACCCGCATAGACAATGGAGAGAGCGTTTTCGCCAATCCGCGAAATGCTGCAGCAGGATCATTAAGGCAATTGGACTCCAAAATAACTGCCAAAAGACCCCTTGATATCTTTGTATATGGTGCTGGTGAAGTAAAGGACCTTTCTTTTAAGAGCCATTCCCAGATGCTTAATATGATGAAACAATTAGGCTTCCCAGTCAATCCCCATATAAAAGCAGGCCTGNCCATTGAAGGAGTTTTGACATTTTATAAAAAACTTGAAGTNTTGAGGGATAGCCTTGCCTATGAAATTGACGGTATGGTGATTAAAGTAGATGATATCCTATTACAAAGGCAATTGGGCGAAAAAAGTAAGAGCCCCAGGTGGGCCATTGCCTATAAATTTCCAGCTATGCGGAAAAGCACAAGAATAAAGGACATCATTGTTCAGGTGGGTCGGACAGGAACCCTGACCCCGGTTGCCATACTTGAAAGTATTAATATCGGCGGGGTGATGGTATCAAGGGCAACATTGCACAATGAAGATTTAATTAAAAAAAAAGATATCCGCATTGGGGATATGGTCCTTGTGATAAGGGCAGGGGATGTCATCCCAAAGGTGGTTAAAGTAATTGAATCGAAAAGAAAGGGAAATGAAATTCCTTTTGAAATGCCGCTGCACTGTCCTGTCTGCCACAGCAGACTTGTAAAGGTTAAGCTGGATATAACTCATGTCCACAAGTGTATCAATACTTCCTGCCAGGCCCAGTTAAAAGAAAGGATCAGACATTTTGTTTCCAAGAAGGCCTTTGACATTGAAGGGCTTGGAAAGAAAATAGTCGATCAATTGGTTGAAGAAAAAATGATTCAATCATTTGCAGATGTGTTTTTACTTGAAAAAGAGAAACTGGCAAAGCTTGATCGAATGGCTCAAAAATCGGCTTTCAACCTTGTCCGGGCTATTGAAAAATCAAAAACATGTTCATTAAGACGATTCATTTATGCACTGGGGATTGATCATACCGGAGAAAATGCCGCCAAGCTGATATCAGAAAGATTTTCCGCCCTTAAAGATATAATGGAGGCAAACAAAGATGACTTGGAAAGCATACACGGAATAGGCCCGGAAACCGCATCAGCAGTTTGTCAATTTTTTTCCAATATGGAAAATCTGAATATTATAAGCAAGATTATTAATGAGGGTGGAGTTAAACTAACAAATGATAAGCCATCTCGGGTTGAATCCTGGGATAATCCTTTTAATAAAAGACGAATTGTGCTCACGGGAACACTTTTGACCATGACACGCAGTGAGGCAAAAAAAATACTGGAAAAACTCGGGGCCGGTATTACATCAAGTCTCAGTTCAAAAACCGATTTTCTCATTGCCGGGAACAAGCCGGGCAGTAAATTTGCAAAAGCAAAAAAATTAGGTATACAAATANTGGATGAAAAAAGTCTTACAGCAATGCTAAAATCGCATCTATAAATGCAGGGGCCACCTNTTGTTATCAATTTCAAGGGTTGTTTTTGAATAGGTCAGTTTATTAATGATCTTTCCATCCTGAAAATGAATGACATCAACTCCTTTTCTGATTTCAGGCTTATCTTCAAAACCAGGTTCTATTGAAGGCCATTCAAGAACCCATCGGTAGAGAACTTTCTGGTGCTGTTCATCAATAAAGGTTTCTTCTTCCAGGAATCTGAAATCGCCATGATTGTTAAACCATGGTTCCCAGGCCTTTCTAAGTGATTTTATGCCTTTTATATAGGCACCGGTCCAGTTTTCAAAAAAAATATCTTCATGGAAAAAGGTCAATACCTTTTCAAGATCATGCTTATCCCAGGCAAGGTTCCAATCTTTTAATAATAATTTGATTTCTTTTCGTGAAAGCTTCATGATTTCACCTGTCCTGAAAAGGTTAGTGTGTTCTTCTTTTTAGCATAATATTAATGCAGGAGCAACCCATGGTCGATAAGAAAATGATGATCACAGGTTGATTTAAATAATCTCAGATCCCAGAATTATTTGTAAACCTTGATTATAATTTAATCAAATAATGCATTGATAAAGAGTTTGGGATCAAACTCCTGAAGATCAGCAATCTGTTCTCCCACGCCAATATATTTTATGGGTAGTTTCATCGTGCCGGCAATGGCAGCAACAATGCCTCCTTTGGCAGTTCCGTCAAGTTTTGTCAGTGCTATCTGGGTGAGTCCAACTGCTTCATTAAAAAGATTTGCCTGGGAAATAGCATTCTGGCCCGTGGTTGCATCTAATACCATGAGTACTTCATGGGGGGCACCAGGCAGTTTCTTATTAATGGAACGCTTTATTTTTTTAAGCTCTTCCATGAGGTTTTTCTGTGTATGGAGCCTGCCTGCGGTATCAATTAATACGATATCAATATTCCTGGCAAGAGCTGCCTCAACTGAATCATAGGCTACAGCTGCAGGATCTGCACCTTCTTTATGTTTTACAATGGAAGCGTCTGATCTATTTGCCCAGATTTCAACCTGCTCAATTGCAGCCGCCCTGAAAGTGTCTGCTGCAGCAATGAGAACTTTTTGTCCCTTGGAAGTGAATTTCATGGCAAGTTTCCCCAAAGTTGTGGTTTTGCCGGTCCCATTGACACCTACAACCATAATAACGTGGGGTTTTGTTATTTGCAGCTCATTTGCAGCATCCAAATTGTTAGTTATTGGATTGTTGGGAAAAAGTCCAATCAATTCATTTTTTAATACCTGCTTGAGTTCTTCTGAGTCTGACAGTTTTTTCGCCTTTTGTTTTATGCTTTCCATCATTTCCATGGTCACATCAATGCCCAGATCAGATGAGATCAATATTTCTTCCAATTCTTCAAAAAGTGCTTCATCAATGGCCTTGCCGGGACTAAAAAGTTCATTGATGTCAGTGGTTAATACTTTCCTTGTTTTTGACAACCCGGTTTTTAGTCTTGAAAAAATATTATTGCCTTGTTTTTTTTTCTCCGGACTCTTTTTTTTAAATAAATTAAATCCCAATTTTGCTTACTCCTTAAATACTGTTTTTGTAATGATTCTTACCATTTTTCTTGAATCAGAATCAAGGATTGTCGTTGAAAATTTGAACAAAAGATTGACTCATATGTAAATGTATCATAGGTATCCCTATTAATTTAGATGGGGAAAAAAAGGGGTATGGTACAAAAGGTTAAAAAACAATGGTTTTTACTGAGTCTTGTTTTTGTTTTTGCTGCAGTTATTTTTGATTCATCCAATATTCTGGTAAAAATCGGTTTTTTTTTAAAGGGAAACCACGGCCCGGAAGTATTGATATTTATAATTTTTATTATATCAGGCCTTTTAATAGAAAGTGATCAGATAAAAGCGGGGATCCAAGATATTAAATCAACGGTTTTAGCTTTGGCTGTTATTATTATTATTGCCCCCATTGCAGCAGGGTTGATCTGCCTTTTACCCCTTGAAACCGGTGTTGCCATTGGACTTTTTATCGTTGCTGTAATGCCCACGACATTATCTTCCGGGATAGTGATGACGGGAACGGCAGGAGGCAACATGGCCCATGCGCTGCTTATAACGATTCTGTCAAATTTTATAGGTATTTTTTCAATACCTGTCATACTTTCGATTCTTCTGTCATCCCTTGATCAGCAAAAAGAGCTGATGATTGACCGGGGTGCCATTTTTTTTAAATTGATCATATTGGTTCTTTTCCCTCTGATGATCGGGATCGTGTCAAAGGCTGTGGTTTTTAAAACAGGTCAATTGGGACAATTTAAACTGCAGGTCGTAAACCAGTGGATGATTATCGGTGTCGTTTTTATTGCCCTTTCCGGGGTAAAACAGGTGATTTTAGGAAGTGGACTGTCGGTTTTTTACATATTGGTTCTTGTTAGTGGTTTCCATTTAATGCTTTTGGGGAGTTGCTTTTTGCTTGTAAGCTTTTTTGGAGTGGAAAAAGGCCGCTATGAAAGTATTTTTTTCATGGGATCACAAAAAACCTTGGCCTTATCCGCCATGATCCAGGTGACTTATTTCAGCGAATTTGGGACAGCTTTACTTGTCTGTGTCCTTCACCATATCGTTCATTTGATGATGGATGGATATTTGAGTACAAGTATGAATAATGGTCTTTCATTTAAAAATAAATAAAGAGGCTTTACTTTCCATCCATCTGTGGTTAAAAATAGAAACATTATTAGCATCTTGGAAAAAACAGGGACAATGAGTTCCGCGGACTGGATAAAAAAATAATAATATCTCCCAGCATGGTAAGTTGTGATTGTTTAAATAGAGAACAGGAGTGAATATGGAGCCTTTTAATCGTGAGTCGCTTGAATTTTTATTGAATCAACCTAAAACTTGTCATATAACCTCGTATGTAAATACTGAAACCATTGAAAGGAGATCCTTTTCTCCAAAGAAAATTAAGATTTTTTCTTCAAAATATACAAATATCAAAGATTGTCCGGAATATAAATTAAGCAATAATAAGGAAGCTGAAAAATTACTTCCCGATGTTATTAATAATAATGTTCAAAAGATTATTATAGGGGATAAAAAGTCTGAAACTGCAAAACATGAATTTAAACGATGTCGAAATATTGGTGTATTTTTCTCAGGGGGACCTGCGCCTGGAGGACATAATGTTATCGCAGGTCTTTACGATGAGGTGAAAAAGTATAATTCAGAATCTAAATTGTTTGGATTCCTTTCAGGTCCTGATGGTTTGCTTGAGTCACAATATATTGAAATTACCAAGAGTCTTGTGGATGCCTATAGGAATATGGGCGGGTTTTCCATGATTAAGACCGGGAGAACCAAAATTGATTCTGAAAATAAAATGGAATTATCTTTAAAAACCTGCATGGACCTTGAACTTGATGCCTTGGTGGTCATCGGAGGAGATGA
>JGI26252J51714_1001427_pt1 | contig 9727 bp, 8 predicted proteins | sample SaaInlLV_10m_DNA_4_FD_51714 | JGI IMG/M metagenome (IMG submission 51714)
TAGCGAATACCCACTTCCATCACGAGTCCCATCAACAGTGATTGCCCACATTGGTGCGAGCATGACTAAAAAAATTAAAATTCTTCTCATTTTCCCTCCATAAATCATTTTCTAAAAGTCTGATAATATATTAAATCAAGCAGCCAAGTTCAATACCAGCCTGCTATTTTAACAGACTAATCTTTTGACTGCTTCCATATCGATCTGTTTCTACTCGGGCAAAATAAATGCCAGAGGCATGATCCTCAGCATGCCATTGATAGGTGTATGTACCTGGCTCGAGAACACCATTTTCAAGCACAACAATTTCTTGGCCACGCAGATTCCAGATGCTCACATGCGTATGAGTCTGCTCTGGTATATCAATTGATAAGTTTACATCCGGGTTAAAGGGATTAGGATAAGGGGGATGTAAAGCAAACGCTTGAGGCACAAACGCCTCCTCCACTGTGACAACATCCTGAATGATAATGTTGATACTCAAGGTATCACCGTCAGCAAACAGCAGACTTGCTGGCAGCAGTGTCAGAAGTATTAACAACGATCGTATAAGCTTGGGAAACAAGATCGATTACCTCTGAGTTGCCATCCGCAGAAGCGCTTCACCACCTTGACCATCATTCACTATAAATTGAACTGCTGAGTAGGTTCCAGCCTGCGTGAAATCAGGTGTCCAGGTAAAAGTCGCTGTGCCATCTTCATTGTCAGTAAGCACTGCACCAGTTGGTAAATTGTCACTGGTCCACGTTAATGCATCATTATCAGCATCTGTGGCGCTAAGATCAAAAGTCAACTCAGCCCCCTCAGAACCAGTCTGATCAGAGATGCCAGCAATGACTGGAGCATCATTCACATTGGTTACCGTGACGGCGACGACTTCAGAATCTGAGCCACCATGCCCATCTTCAGCAGTAACCGTAATGGAGATAGCTTCTGATGTAAAATAGTTAGTAGCAGGTGTTAGAAATAAAGTATCATTGCTCACAGTAGCTAACACGGTTTCAGCTGAGCCACCCTCAACAGAATAGGTAATTGTATTGCCCTCAGCATCTGAGGCTGATAGCTCGATAATAATTGGGGTTTCTTCAGTCAGGGTCTGACTTCCAATAGTGGCAAGTTCAGGGGCTGTATTTACAGTTACCGTATAAACTGCGTTCACATTGTTGGTGCCGTCCCAAAAGCCACCTCCATCACCTCCATAGCCACCATAGCTATAGTTCAGACTATCCCTGGAAAATCGACTGGCAACATAGAATGTCCCGGCACTGGAAAGCGTATTCCCCAGGTCAAGGACATATTCATCATTATTTACATTGTCAGTATGGTAGGCTGCTGTTACCCAGGTCCACCCAGTCCCTGATGGATCGCTATCAGTTTCAGAATAACCGATCCAGGCAAAAATATCGGCACCCTGACCAGCTTCGTCGGTTACCCCTGATTCATAAACCTGAGCATAGGTAAGAAATTGATTATTGGTTTCAAATGATCCTGTACTCGGATACTGGAAATTGCACCAATCCACATCATCGTTAGCAATGGTGATGGTGATAGATGCATCGTCTGTTTCTGCAAAAGCTACTGATCCCAATATCAGCAACAATGCAAATGATATGATGACAATTTTACGCATGGTATAACTCCTATCCCTTTTTTTCTTAAGCATGAAATATCGGTATTGAGCTGGAGTGCAACAACACAAGAATGCGAGGTAGGTATATATCAATTGTAGAAGTGACTTGGCTAACAGGTGCAGCTCGTAAAGAGATTCGTCTAGGTTTTGCGTTCCTTCTTCTTGGCAGCTGGAAAGAGGATGTTGTTGAGGATTAATCTATAACCTGGTGAGTTCCGGTGAAGCGATAACTGTGTTGGTGGATCCCCTACAAAGTGTTGATAGTCTTCTGGATCATGACCACCAAGAAAGGTGAAGGTCCCTTTTCCCAGTGCTCCGTGAATGTATTTTACTTGTTCCTGACCAGGGACATCACCCATCACAACCACATGTTTTTTTATCGTCGATCTTCGAAAACCAGTTGTCTGTCCCATGAATCCTTTGATCACTCCGACATGGTTCTGAGTTAGCATAGTGGGTACAGGATCCCATTTAGCTGAGAATTCAAAAAGCGTAAAATAGTCAGCCTCAGCTCCTCGAGTTCGTGGTCGATCACTTGGTGGTTCATCGATATTACTATATTCATAGACCATAGGATCGGTAATTAGCTGGTAATTCTCAAAAGCCATGGTTTTACCAAATGCCAGTTTTGACTGAGCTTGACGATCAACTGGATCATGATCATACGGGGTAGCTGCTATATCTACACCCTCCGCAGATAAAGCGATGTCCAGGGCATCTGTGGCACTACACATTGCAAATAGGAAACCTCCCTTGAATACATAGTCCCGAATTCTGCGAGCCACGGCCTTTTTCTCTTCAGAGACACTGGGATAGCCTCTTAAAGTGGCAAAAGCTTCATATTCACTTTGTTGTTTTCGGTACCAGGCCGCATTACGATAGTTGCGATAGAATTTCCCATACTGACCAGTAAAATCCTCATGGTGTAGATGTAGCCAGTCATAATCACTGAGTTTTCCATCCAGGACCTCGGCATCCCAAATCACATCATATTCAACTTCGGCATATTCCAGCGCTAATGTGACTGCATCATCCCAGGGCTGTTTTCCAGGCGGAGAATAAACTGCAACCTTTGGTGCCTTCTCCAGGAGAACAATATCCATATTGTTGGATTCAATGGTGGCATAGATATTAATCTCCGCTCCAGGAGGAGCAGTTTCAAATTTTACATCCCTCAGTCTTAATTCACGAACAATATCTGTATAATTATCGATAAGAAAACTACCACCACGATAATTCAACAACCATTCGATGTCTATATCGCGCTCCAAAATCCAAAAAGCCACTCCATAGGCTTTGAGATGATCTGTTTGGCTCTCATCCATGGGGATCAAAATCTTTTGTGAGAATAGGGTGCCCACTAGCAGTAATATTCCCAATAATTGTTTCAACCGTATCATGAACCACCACCTATTAGACTTCTTAACCTGATTCTCAAATCCTGAATACCGAGGTATTGGGGATGATTGACGATGACTTCCTCATAGAATGGGATCGCAGCCTGAGGGGTGTTTTGTGTAAATTGAAGTTCTTCTCCCCGCCAGACCAGGACATGCGCTCTCCAGGGTGAATCAGAATAAGTATTCAAAAATCTATCCATGGCTTGGACTGCCTCATTTGAATTACCGAGAGCCAGGAGAATTTGAATTGATCTTACACCGGCTTCATCTGCAATAGAAGTCGACTCACCTCGAATGTCCTCAAGCGTTTTGATCGCTTCAGTGAGTTTGTGCTGACTAACAAACCGCTCTGCTTTCAGATAGCTTTTAAGTAGGGGGTCATCTTCCTCACCATTGCTTTCTAATAGGGCCATTAATTCAAGACCGTCATTAAATATTGGGTCTGCCGGAGACGCTGCACCACTCAAATTGAGCAATTCACGTTTTAACCTTGCTAGATCACCTTGATGGATTCTTATTTTGATTCTGGAGGCAACGATTTGCGGTGCATCCTCATCGAGCCTCAATTCATCCACTATCTCATCGAGAATATGGATGGCAGCTGAAGTATCACCCTTTACCAGCCAGGCATCCACGAGCCTTCTACCCCCTGCCAATCGAATATCGTTACGGGGGGCATTGGTAAATATGTTTTGAAACCCCCGAATAGCGCGATCCACATCACCGCTCACCATTAACTGAATTTCGGCTATATGAAATGAAGCCTGAAAAGCCTCACTCGTACGAGGAAGCAGAGTCTGCAAACTATCATAAAGCTTCAAAGTTCTTTCCAGAGAGGCATCCTCATCACTGGGAAATCTGACATCAAGATCCAAAAATTGATTCCCCAGGAAATATCCACTTAAAGATTTGTAACTATCCTCGCGCTGGAGTCGGTATTCATAGGTAGATGCCAGGTTTAAAAGTGCTTCACCAATTTGACGTTTATCCTTACTGTTTGCAGAGATATATAGAAACAAATCAGCTGCAGGGACCCAGGCTTGTTCAGCCATAAGATCATTGGCGATCGCCATGACATCCTTCATGGAGCGACTCACATCTGATGCAAGAATGGTTCTGGCACATTCTGCATAATGCTGTTCATGGAGAAGAATTTTTGCCTGTGCCAAAACCAGCGTGTGATGCTCACCTGGGAGTGCCATTCTATGCTTCATATTGGCATTTATCAGCTCAAATGCACCATCATTCTCAAGAAGCCGGATGAGTTGATTGCTTATATGATCTAGCATGCCTGGATTTTTATCAAGATGGGAAAGGTATTCCTTGCTGGCAAGATTATAGTCATGTGTTGCTGCATAAATGCGCGCCAGTTCGAAAGCAAAAGCCTGGGGGTCGTTTAAATCAATTCTGCTCTTATTTAACAGCTCAATGGCTTCTGTATTTGCACCGGCTTGGAGCATAGCATTTGTAACTGAGGTATAAATAAATCTGTCATTGCGGTTTTTTTGAATAATCCTCTGCCAGTCCTGGACAGCGTCCTCTTTTCGATCAAGCAAATAGAGCAAACGACCCTTTTCAGCTGAAAGACGAGTATTCTTTGATTGAGTTTTTAGAATATCCCCTAAAATTTCAAGCAGAACCGGTGCATTCTGTGGACCTGGCATAAGATTGCTGACTCTGAAATAGACATTATAGTTGCGTGGATTTTTATACAATATTTCGAGATAGAGATCCACAGCCTCTTCAGTTCTACCCAACCGGGCAAGAGATGCTGCCCGCTGCTCTATTATTTGATCCTGTGTCTTCGTTCGACTTTGAGGGCCTTGTGCATTGGCAGTATCCAATACCAGGTGAGGAATCGAGAGGAGAACAAACAAAATTCCTGGAATGACTTTATTCATTGAGTTCAGCCTCCAACCGATTGAAGTATTCACGGATAAGCGCTTGCTCTTCCCGTGTGTAGTCTTGTTTCAGGCTAAATATCAATTCTTCGTAAAGTTGATTACGTGTTTCACCAAGATCCTCGGGTAGATCATCCCTGCCAGTCCAGAATGGATTCGTCCCTGCAGTCTCAGATTTTCTCTTCTTACTAAAATCTTTCTTGGTTGCAGATCGCTGGGCATCCAGAAGTCGACTAAGTATGCGTTCCTGCTGCTCATGTATCTTTTGGGAGGGTCTTTTCCCCTGTAGCTTTTTGGCAACCTCTTCCATTTCATCACCAATTTTTCCCAGATCTCCCAGCATGCGCGAATCTGAACCCATACCATTCTCAATCTGCTTGAGTGCTTCTCGAAGTTGCATTTGTTGGCGTGCAAGCTGCTGCATCATGGAAGGACTTCCAGCACCCATTTGCATCATAGTTTGCTGGTTGAGACCTTGTTGCTGTCCCGCCATTTGCTGCAATTGCTGCATATATTCGCTAAAGCCACTGGATTCCCCGGATTGCTGGAGTGATTCCATTGAATTGGCTAATTGCCTAGCCATTCGGTTCAAGCTTTCTCGAGCGGCTGCCTGTGATTGTGAGGATTGTCGGGGATTCCTGGCTTCCAACCCCTTGATGGCTTCCTGCATATGAGCTTGTATGCTACCCATAGATCGACCCATTGAAGGAGAAACAGCAAAAGTTTTGTTACCCAGCTCCTGAAGTTCTGCAGATAATTGCTGTAACCCCTGCATGAGACCCATCTGTGAATCAGCGTAATCCCTGAGCAGTGAACTCTGGCGGGAAGTCCTTGATGTAGGTCCTTCCAGATCCTCTTGAGACTGCGAAAGTCTTAAGGTCTTTAACAATGCTGATCGAAATTCGGACATCACTTCTGCCATCATTTGCTGTTGGAGAGCTGACTGCATCTCACCCGATTGAGCGGCCATCTTTTTCAATGATTTCTCGGCTTGCTCTGATGGGGGCATAGCCTGGGACATTTGGCCGGACTCCATGAGCGAAGCTGCTTCCTCAAGATTTTGACTGATTTGTTCCTGCTCCATTTGCTCCTGCAAATCCTGAACAGATTCTGAGGAGAGGTCTTCAGATTGATCGAGGAGATCCTCTAAGGTCTCTGCCAATTCTTGAGCTTTATCAAAATCATTTGATATTTTTTCTTCCTGCATGGCAGCATCAGCTGTGTCTCCATCCTGAATGTCAGAGTTTAAGGTTTCCTGCCTTTCGGCAAGATCATTTAAGCGGGTGGCCAGCTCATCGATTTTTTGTTCAATCTCAACCTGCTTGAATATTTCCAGTGTGCGCTCTACACTTTTCTGAAAATTTTCCATGGCGGATTGAAAATCTTCAAGGGCCGCTTCCATCTCCCTGGGATTGTCTTGTTCCATGGCTTCCTGGAGACGCTCCATGGCCTCCTGCAATTCTGGGGTAATGAGTTGCTCCATGAGTTGTTGGAGTTCGGCGTATTTATCCAGGGTCTCATCACTAAAAAGGTTTTGCTCTTCAGCGGAGGTCATCATCTGATCCAGCTGTTCACTGATGTTCTCTAATTGTTCTTTAAGGTCTTTGACCTGCTCAATGGCCTCGCTGGCTTCCTGTTGCTGTTCCCATGAAAGATTGGGATCCTTTTGTACTTCCAGTGCGAGCTCGCTCACCTTTTCCTTGATTTCCTTAACCACTTCAAGAATATCTTCCTGCTCCTGTTTGACCTGTTCGTTGCCCTGAGCAATTTCCTCAAACATCTCATCCAGGGAAGGCAATCTGGCTAACCATTTTTGGGAGGAGGCTTTTTGATATCCATCCACACTATTGTTATCCCAAACAGTATACCAATATTGTATGGCATCTTCGGGCATCATACTCACATCGTTCAAGTCCCAGGTAAAGTTAAATTCCAGAGAACTCAAATCAGTTCTTGGTAGATCAACTTTCACTTTATAGATAGTGGTATCTTCCACGAGATAGTCAGGATGCTGTATCTCGTAGTTAAGCTCCAGGCTGGAAAAGCCAAAATCATCGTCCAATTTCAACCGGGTAGGAAGTACCATATTATCACCAATGATCACATCCTGCCCGGGAACTAAAACTCTGACTATGGGGGCAACATCTGTGGAGACATATATGGGATAGACCAATGGATCCAGATTGTTGACATCTTCATGGTCTACCAATTCAATCCAGGCCTGGTCAGCCCTATTGAGAGTAAAAGCGACTTTAAAGCGAGTTCCCATCATCTCAAGCGGGATTGATTTTGAATTCTCAAAATGAATTGCACCAGAAGCGATATCTTTCGAAGCAAGCCCCTCAAGACTTATACGAGAACCTTTGAATCCGCTAATATCCATAATGTTGCGGGTAAATATTTCCGTAGGTAATCTTGTATATGAAGGAGGTCGAATGCGAACTGTTAAATCCTGGACCAATGGACGATTGATGACCTGGACATCCACTACATTTGAACGGATCTCTTCCCAGGGTTCCCATGAGCGATTGTTTGCAACTCTGGCAATCGCTGTAAAACTAGTTAGCAAATGATTCATGGGTAGCTTGAAACGCTCATCAGTCACATCCACAGGGAAAATACTTGTGTCTTTCCTCGTTTGAATGATCAATTCAACCTTGTCCAGAGATCGTCCGCTAATCATCCCGGTCAACATGAGGCTATCACCGGCTAAAACCTGATGTGTCTCTGCTTTCAGATTCAGTTCAAGGGGTAATGGATACTCAAAGGCAACCTCAGGTTGACTCAGACGAGCAATAGCAGCATTTGTATCCTGAAAATTAATCACGTATAGCAATAGAAGTACAGCGACTCCCATACCAACCTTTTTTAGATAGTTATAGATCGTGTCGGTTGGGAATAATAGACCACCTGGAACTTGTTCAATGACCTTAATTCCTGATTGAACAGCGGCTTGATGCAGACTGTCTGAGATACCATCAGGCGTTTCCCTGTTACTCAGCTGAACTGCATTTAAAATCCGATCTCCAATTTCAGGGAGCTTTTCACCGATTTGGAGAGCCAGATTTTCTGGTTTTGTGGATTCAATTTGTTGCCTTTTTAAAAGCCAATACATCCCGAGGATCCCAACCACCAGAAGCAGACCCAGTCCACCAATTAGGGTAAGAAAAATTGTTTTAAACTCTGGAGAGAAGTAGCGAAAGCTTTCCAGCCAGACAAAAATAGTTGCCAATATTGCAATGATTGTAAATCCAGCGACTCCCAATAAGGCACCCTTGCCGCGGGCTTCACTTCTGGCATGTTGAGCCAGCTGCAAGAGCTCTGGAGTGGCAGTTCCAGCGGGTGTTGAAGTAGATTTGGTAGAGTCGGTCATGTCTTAGTGGGTAAATGCATAAATTAAAATATTCGTGCCCATCTCAAGGGCGGCTCGGTGCTTCTTTTCCCCATCTTTATGTACTTCAACATCTTCCCAGCCATCTCCCAGGTCACTTTCATAGGTATAGAGGGCAATGATACGGCCGTGGTGGAAGAGTGCCAGAGCTTGAGGGGCTTTTTCATCATGCTTATGAATCTTTGGCAAACCGTTTCCGATGGAAAAATATGAGCTGAAAAGTGGATGATCATGGGGCAGCTCAACCCATTCCTTTTTGGGAAATACTTTTTTCATTTCCCTACGGAAGGATGCATCCATGCCATAATTATCATCGGCATGTAAGAAGCCACCACCCGTGAGATAGTCCCGAAGTTTATGCACCTCTTCCTTGCTAAAATTCACATTACCATGTCCTGTCATATACAGAAAGGGATGGTTATAGAGATCTGTATCCGTGATCTTGACTCTCGATTCCTCAGGGTCTACACGAATATTGGTTTCACTACGAATAAAGTGAATCAGATTGGGGAGTGAACTGGGATTTGCATACCAGTCACCACCCCCACCATAGTGTAGCCGGGTGATATGCAGATCCTGAGCTGCGAGCGATGTAAGCCCAACAGCCAGATATAAAAGCAAGGTCATTTTTGTCTTAGGGATCATAGAATTTCCTGGATCATCCAGACTCCAATTATTACCGTCGTGGCACTTTTTAATAGTTTCCCGGCAATACTTCCCATGAGGGCAGCCAGAGCAGCTCGTCTTGCTTCATCAGGAGCTTTGCCTGCCTGATGCTCGCCCCAATAGGCTCCCAGATAGGATCCTATCAGCAGACCAAGTATTGCGCCCACAATAAAGAACAAACTTCCTAAAACGATTGTTCCCAGAACTCCACCTATCACGGCAAGAAAAGCCGAACGTTTTTCAGCTCCCCCATATTTGGCTGCCAGGCCGCTAAGGGCAAACTCGAGTATTTCCAGCAAGACCAGGAGTCCGAATATGATGAATATTTCAGTAAGGGAGATGAGAACGAAATCACCAAACCAGGCCCAGATTAAGATAAATACGAGCATGAGGAAACTTCCAGGCAGGTTCATCCAGATCGTTACAGCTGAGATGGCTGTAATGGTAATAATCAGGAGTAAGGTTAATATTTCCATAGTCTGTTAAAGTAATTGCCTCAAACAGTGTTGTCAGTCTTTTTAAAATGTCAACTTGGTTAAGAATGAATGCAATTTGTTGCTCTCGCATTGCTTGCCAAGCGTTTAAGCAAAATCTATATTCACGCGCTTTTTAAGCCATGCCACCCTAGCTCAGTTGGCAGAGCAACGCATTCGTAATGCGTAGGTCAGGAGTTCGACTCTCCTGGGTGGCTCATTTTTGATTTAACATTTACAATTTAAAATTGAAGATTTATTGTTCC
>JGI26252J51714_1001428_pt1 | contig 9726 bp, 12 predicted proteins | sample SaaInlLV_10m_DNA_4_FD_51714 | JGI IMG/M metagenome (IMG submission 51714)
TTGTATTACCAAAATTGCCACCATGGTTTTTGGCTAACTTTTTGAATTACTGTACAAACACCATCAATTAGTTTTGTTCCTTCTCCACAAATTCCAAATTCTGGCTCTTCTAATCCTACTGCTTCATAAATTGAAGAATACTGTGGATAATTATCATCAAACCATTCCTGGTATGATTCCTCGTTGTTGTATCTGTCTACATAACTTTGCGGATCTTTTGTTTCATCTACAAAGGAAGCAAGTGTAGATTTACTTTCTTCTGCCATTACTGTCGGTTCTGCTTTTATTTCAGGTTCTGCCACTACTGTCGGTTCTGCTTTTATTATTGGTTCATCATATGCCTTTTTTACAATAATTGTAATGTTTTCTCTATCTTTTTGTTCTTCAGCATTAACGATAATATCAAAATTATAATCTATATCTTTAAAACTTCCATGTGATTTTGATGGAGTCCAAATAAATTTTCCAGTAACAGAATCAATTGTTGCATCTTTAGGTGCATCTTCTAAACTATACACTGCATTTGTAATTGAGTCATCATTGATACTTGCTGTAAATGTAATTGTTTTTTCAACTTCAATTATTTTATCCCCAATTGAATTTAATTGTAATATGGCCTTTGTAGGTTGTAAAACTCTACTTCCATCATATTTGAGATCAGTTGTTATTCCATTTTCTTTTTGAACAGTAAATGCTGTAAATTGATAAGTTCCAACTGCTGAAAACACATCCTTTACACTTTTTGGCATTGTTTGAAAAGCCCCTTCTGAGTTAGACATTGCACCTACAAGATAACTTTCTTTTCCATTGGGATTTATCATGACTATATTGACCATTTTACTTCCTTCATCTTCATTTCCTACAAATACTATTTTTTCATCAATGGTGTAGAAATCTTTTTGAATTGAAATTTCAGTTATATCTGCATAAACTGGTACTAACATTACCAAAAACAACGATAATGCCCCAATTACGGCTAATTTTATTTGCATATTTTGTATTAAATTATTTATTTTTAAAAAATGAACATAGTTTTTTGTTCTTTATGGCAAATAATTATTCACAAAACTTACAAATCAAGTAAAAATCTCATGTATACTGTATTTTCGTTCCTAATTTCCATATCATGAAATGTAGGTGCTTTTATCTCTACTTTGAAATTGTGTTTTTTTAAATCAAGAGTTTCTCCAAATGCTTTTGCATTAATTTTATAGGTCTCTTTTTTTTCAATATCAAATTCTATTCTTTTTATTGCAAATCCTTCAGTAATTAGAATAAATGGGATTTCTTCTAACCAACTAAAAAGAAGATAATGCAGATCTTTTCCTTGAGCTGAAAATTCCTTAGTTTGTTTTTCTTTGACTTTATCTTGATCAAGTGTCAGATTAATCACTGCATCTGCTGTAACTGCAAATGCTTCTTTTAGATCCTTTCCTTTAACTTCAATTATTGCATCTGTAGCATGATCTAGAAATTTATAACTCAATAGTCTTTTCCAAATTTCTCTAATTATTAATTTAGGTGGTACATTTTGAATTTAATTAGATAAATTAATTACAATATTTTAAAATTAGAACAAATTAATGTTATTTTATGAAAGCTACATACTTTGATGGAAAACAAATTATTTTAGATGAGAATTTTCCAGATCCTCAATCTGATGAAACATTAGTTCGAGTTAATCTTGCTGGTATTTGTGGAACTGATCTAGAAATTTTAGATGGTTATATGGAATATACTGGAATTTTAGGTCATGAATTTGTTGGAACTGTAGAAAAATCTAGAAATCCTATGATGGTCGGTAAACGTGTAGTGGGTGAAATTAATGCTGGATGTGGTAAATGTGATTCTTGTATGAGTGGAATGCAAAGACATTGTCCATCAAGAACTGTACTTGGTATTTTAAAACGAGATGGTGCTTTTGCTGAATTTCTTTCATTACCTGAAAAAAATTTACATGTAATTCCTGATTCAATTAGTAATGAACAGGCAGTATTTGTAGAACCTTTAGCTGCTGCTTTTGAAATTAAAGAACAAGTATCTCTAAAACCTGAATGGAATGTTGCAGTAGTAGGTGATGGAAGACTAGCTCAATTAATTATTCAAGTTATAAAATTAACATGCTCCAACATTACATGTTTTGGTAAACATGAGAGTAAACTTGAGGGATTAGTTCAATCTGGTATTAAAATAAAAATTGGAATTGAATCTACAGATGAAAAATTATTTGATCTAGTAGTTGAAGCTACTGGTAGTAATTCTGGTTTTGTAGATACTATGAAACTTGTTAAACCTCGTGGTATTGTAATTTTAAAATCAACTATTGCATCCCGAGAAAATCTTGATCTAACTCCAACTATAATAAATGAAATTACTTTAATTGGCTCTAGATGTGGACTATTCAAACCTGCTATTGATGCACTTGCATCTGGAATCATCTCTGTTAATTCTATGATTGATTCTACTTTTCCTTTAGAAAAATTTGAGGATGCAATTGTTCATGCAAAAAACCCCAATACTCTGAAAGTGTTCTTAAAACCTTGATTTTAGATTAACAAAGTTGTATAGAATTTAACTCATTATGACTAATGGTGCTCAAAAAGTGAACTTTTTTCCATTAAACCTTTTAATTCAATTTCAAAAGATTAGCTATATTGAGCACTGCTGAAATCTCTATTATTTTACCTACGTATAATGAATCTAAAAATATTCGTGGAATATTAGATCACATTAAGAAATCTTTTCCATCTAATCTAAAACTTGAAACTATAGTTGTGGATGATAATTCACCTGATAATACTGCAAAAATTGCTGAAGATTATTTTCACTCAATTAAGGAAAAATCTAGCCATACAATTAATGTAATTAAAAGAAAAGCAAAAAATGGATTAAGTTCTGCAATCCTTAATGGAATTCAAGAATCTTCTGCAAACACAATTGTTGTTATGGATAGTGATTTTTCCCATCCTCCTAATATCATTCCCAAGTTAGTTGATGCAATTAAACAAACTAGATGTGATATTGCAATTGCTTCAAGATATGTACATGGTGGTTCAATTCAAGGTTGGCCAATAAAACGAAAATTAATGAGTAAAGTTGCAACATTAATTGCAAAAAAAGGATTAGGAATAGAATCCAATGATCCAATGTCTGGATTCTTTGCTTTTAAGAAAAATATTCTTGATGGATTAAAGTTTGATGCACTTGGTTACAAAATGTTATTAGAAATTTTAGTAAAAACAAAAGGTGTTAAGATAGAAGAAGTACCTTACACATTCATCGATAGAGAATTAGGTTCTAGTAAACTTGATACTTCAATTGTCATTGATTATTTCAAGTCTGTTTGGAAATTATACAAATATGGAAGAACAGTTGAAAAAGATGAAAAACGAACATCTGTTAAATTCCTTTCAAAGGCTGCACGATTTTTTACTGTTGGTGCTTCTGGTTTAGCAATTAATTATCTTGCATCCATGATTTTTGCATCAAATTCTGATATGTGGTATCTTCATGCTACTACATTTGGTATTATATTTTCTATTTCTAGTAACTTTTTACTAAACAAGTATTGGACATTTGAAGATAGAGACTTTTCTCCAAAACGAACTATTATTCAATATGGAAAGTTTGCTGGATTTAGTTCTATTGGAGCCTTAGTTCAACTTGGTATTGTTTACAATCTTGTAGACCAATGGAGTGTATCTTATCCAATTTCACTAGTATTGGCAGTAGGTGTTGCAGCATTTGGTAACTTTTTGTTAAATAAAAGATGGACATTCAAAGAAAAAGTTTGGAGTTAGATTATCAAATCTTATTGTTGAAATATTTCTTCACATCTAATATCTAGGCATAAAATAAAGTAATTTGTCTAATCTATCTCTCGTAAGGTAATTTAGTAAGATTTCTTTGTAAAAAAGAATTGGAGCCATTTGATTCATTTCTTGTATTTATTGCAGATTTTTTAGGTGAACATCTCTATGAGGGAATATTTCTTGCAGCATTAATTGAAACTGTCATACCTCCAATTCCAACACTTGCAGTATTTCCAACAGCTGGATTTTTGGCATCACAACAGGGAATTTCATTATTAGGTATTATTCCTATGATTATTCTTGGTGGACTTGGTGCTACAATTGGGACCTCTATAATTTATTTAATTGCATTAAAACTTGGACGAACTGTTTTACTTCGATATTTAAAAAATTTTAGAATTACTGAAAAAAAATTGGAACGAGTAGAAATATGGTTTGAAAAGTATGGTGACAAAGCAGTTTTGATTGGAAGACTTGTACCCAGTAATGAGAGAAATGATTTCAGTACCTGCAGGATTATTAAAAATGAAAATTCCTAAATTCCTTTTGTTTACATTTATTGGTTCTTGTATTTGGTCTTCAATTACTATATTATCTGGATATTATTTTGGTGAAGCAATTGGTCTTACTAAATAATTTAATTAGTTTAAAAATTTCCTAATGTTTTTTGTTTTTTTTCTTCCCAAACTAATTCTCGCATACCTAAATTTTTCCCTAAAGAATTAGCCGTTGNAGGTCCAAANCCTTCAAAATGATTATTGGCCATTACCATTGCAAGTGGAATATCTGAAATTTNAANTAACTTTTGTGCCCAATTTTTAACNATTTCTGATTTATCTTTTCTAATTTTACCAAATTGGTTATCTGGAATACTTCTATCNCCAATTAATCTAACATAAAGATAATTTGATGTTATTGGCATTGGATTGTTTATTCCTTTTATTACATTCCAAACAAGACAATGTTTTTTTTGTTTGAAATATTTTAATGCATCTTCTGTAAACCATGATTCATGTCTTCCTTCAATTGGATACAAAAAATCCTTGGGTAAAATATCAAATAGTTCTTCTAATCTTGGTTTTGCTTCATTAAATGTTAATGATGGTGGTAATTGTAATACTAGTGCTGAAACTTTTTCATGAATTGGTATAAGTGATGATAAAAATGAAAAAATCTCTGAATTTATTTTCTCTAATTTTTTTTTATGTGTAATTATTGATGGAAATTTTGCTGTAAATTTAAAATGTCTTGGAGTATCTGTGTTCCATCTTCTAACAATTTCTTGTGATGGTATTTTATAAAATGTAGAATTAATTTCAGTAATGCTAAAAATTTGTGAATAATATTTTAACCAATCAGAACTCTTTAGATTTTTTGGATAAAAAGTTCCTGACCATCCTTGATAACTCCATCCAGTACATCCAATTTTAATTTCCATATTTTTTTATCTATATTCACTTCCACAATCTCCTATTACATCAAACAAATCNTTTGATTTTGAAGTGATTGCAGATATTGATGAAATATCTTNTTGATCTAATTTTAATTCAAAAACTCTATNATTATCTTCNCTGTGATTTGTAATTCCTAATCTTGCNCCAATTATTACTCCTGCAACTTGTGGCTTATCTAGAATAAATCTTGTAGCAACGTTTGCAATACTACAATTATGTTTTTTTGCTATGTCATTTAAGACTAGAAGTAATTCTTGAAATAACTGCCATCCGCCCCATGTATCAATCATATTTTTGTATTTTTGTAAACTTGCTGTGGTTAGATCTCCTCTAGTTGGTTCATTAGTATTGAGATATTTTTCTGAAAAAAACCCTCCTAACAATGTTCCATATGTGAGAATTTGAATTCCATGTTTGATAAAAAATGGAACCATGATCTTTTCTGGTCTTTGATCTAAAATTGAATATTGAACTTGATTTGATATTATTTTAAAACCCTTTTCAATAATTATTTTAATTCTTTCAGTATCAAAATTTGTCAGTCCTAAATGTTTGATTTTTCCTTCATTTTGTAATTTTGATAAATGTTGTAATGCATCAATATAACTTGAATTTTGATAATCCCACCAATGAAATTGAAGTAGATCAATACAATCAATATTCATTTTTTTTAATGATTCTTCAATATAGTGTGTAACAATACTATTACTCATTGGACCTGGATTTGGAACAAATTTTGTAAATGCCTGAACATTTTCTATTTTTTTATTAAAATCCCCAATTAATGATTCTGCAGGACCGTAAATATCTGCAAGATCCCATGTTGTAAAACCTAATTCATGATATTTTTTCATATCTTCAACTGCTAGTTTAGAATCAATCTGGCCATGACTTCCTGCAACTTGCCACATTCCATTTAGAATTCTACAAATTTCCAAATNTTTTCCAAGTATGATTTTTTCCATAATTANTAATTGTACCAAAAATCTATATAAAAAATAATTCTCTTTTGTAAATTATTATTTCAATTAGTTCAAAAAATGATTTTTTTATTTTACAAAGATCTATAAACTAAGAAAAAAGTTATTGTGATAGATATGGTTGAAATTAAAAATTGGTGGGATGATTTTCCTGAACTTGAACAAGATTTAGAAGAAAATATTGCATAATACTATAGAAATATCTAAATCACAATCATCTGACAGATAATTGACTTGGAATTACCTCGTGGAATGAAAGATTTTACATGGTCTGAAACTGCAAATATNGANCATATTAGATCCCATTTTAAACAACTGTCCAATCTTTATGGATTTTCATTTATGGATCCTTCTCCAATTGAATTATTATCTACTCTTGAAACAAAATCTGGTCCTGCAATTAGAGATGAAATTTATTATTTCAAGGATAAAGGGGATAGGGAAATTGCATTAAGATTTGATTTTACAATGGGTCTAACAAGATATGCTACTTCTCAAAAATCTATGAAACTCCCAGCAAAAATTTCAAGTTTTGGTGGGGTCTTTAGATATGATGAGCCTCAAAAAGGACGTTATCGCTATTTCCATCAATGGGATCTTGAAATTTATGGTAAAGCAAATTTAGAATCTGAATCTGAAATTATTGAATTAACTTCCAGACTGTTTGATTCATTATTACTTAAAAATATCACAATTGATGTTAATCACAGAAATCTTGTAGAATCTTATATCAACAAAATTTTTAATTCAACCGATTCCAAATTGGTAGGAGATATGTTACGTGCAGTTGATAAAATTGCAAAAAAATCAAAAGATGAAATTATAAAAGAATTTGAAGATAGATACCCTAAAGAAAAATTGGAAAAAATTCTAGAATTTTCACAAATTAAAGGATCGATAAAAGAAATTGAATCTATATTTGATGTATCTCAATTAGAGTCTTGGAATGAAATAAAATTATTATTTGATTCTTTAGAAAACAGAGGAGTATCTAATGTTAGAATTAATTTTGGTATAGTTAGAGGACTNGATTACTATTCTGGAATTGTCTTTGAAGTGTTTGATAAAAATTCAAAACTTGGTGCTTTAGCTGGTGGTGGAAGATATGATACATTAACTAAAGCATTCAAAAGAGATGATATTGGTGCTACTGGTGTCGCAGGTGGAGTAGAACGAATTATTTTAACAATGCAAGAGCAAAATATTATTTCAGAAATAAAACAACCTAGAGTTTCAGTTTTATACATTAATGATGATATGCAAAAAGTTGCACATTCTATTACCTCATTACTTCGATTAAATAATATTCCAACTGATATTGATTTGGCAGGAAGAAATTTAAAAAAACAAATGGATATTGCTAATACTTCTAGATATACAATCATTGTTGGTCCACAAGAGTTAGAACAAGGAAATGTAGTACTCAAAGATATGAAAACTGGAACTGAGGGAACTATTTCTTTAGAAAAATTAACTGATGATCCAAAATCTGTTTTTAGTTTAGAAATGCTCTAGTTAAATTCATTATTTCTGAACCACTTGTCAATGAACCTACCACAACACAATGATTGTTTGCTAAAATTCCTGATGAGACATATGGTACGCCACCATTTATTGAAGATTGTTCTATATTTACGCCCAACACATCTGCTATAATTTCTATATCTTTTTCTTCTGCTTCTGGATGAATTACAGCTCCTGTATTATTTGCTTTAAGTGCAACTCCTGATAAATGAGATCCTGATATCTTTTTTTGAAGTACTTCTACGCCCAACACATCTGCTATAATTTTACAATTTTCTTTTGATAATGCTGGTGAAACAATTGCTCCTTTATCATTAGCACAAATTACATTTCCAAGTGCATTAAATTTAGTATCTAAAACTCCCACTTCCAAATCTGTTTCATTTTTTAAATAATCATATTCATCTTGATATGCCGTAGTTGGTAATAGGAATCCTTTATTGTTCATAACTGATAAAGTTCCAATTAATCTAGTGTTAGCAATTGCTGTGTACATTATTTCAATATTCAAATATTCTTCAAGTTTTTTTGCTTTAGTTTCTGCAAACCCCATTGGAACTAACCCAATTGTATCATTAACACTAATGTATACACCAATGTTTGGTCCTCTATACACATCATACTTGATAATATCCATATCCAAACTTTTGATCGTTCAACGTTATGAACGTAAGGAAATTATTCCTGCCTAATTGATCGATTTTTTTCATCTTAATTTGTTAGTTCTAACTAATTCTATCTAGCTTTAAATAATAACTTTAATGAAATTTCATTATGCCTATAGCAGAAAATTTCCCTGAAGGATTAACTCCAACTGGAAAAATTACTTTAGATGATGGAAATTTTCATATTATGTGGGGTCCAGGTAAAAAAACTAACACTGATGGTTCACAAGCTGAAGTGTTTGCAGATTCTGATGTTGTAGCAGCATATGCTGCAAGAAACGAAGAACAAGTTCCTCTTGGTGTTAGTGGTACAATGGTTGCAGTAGATTGGGATTCATGTGTTGCAGATGGTGCTTGTATTGAAGCATGTCCTGTACAAGTATTCCAATGGTACAGAACTGAAAAAGATATTCCGGCAAAAGATGTTGTTGGTCAAACATTTGCAGGAACTGGTAGTGATATTAAAGATGAGCGTAAAGATCTAACTGATAAAGCAGATCCAATCCGAGAACATGATTGTATTTGGTGTATGGCATGTGTATCTGTTTGTCCACCACAAGCTATCAAAGTTGATCAATCAAATGTTGAAAAACATGAAAGTGCAGCTAAATTACTGTAAATAAATTATTTTTAGTTTAGTCTTGACTAATTTTCTCTAGCTTTAAATAATATTCTAAAATAATTCTAACATGGTAGATCTACAAATACCTGAAGACTTTTGTCAACAAGGAGATCCTAAAGGAAAAACAAGCCACTCTGATGGTGAAAATTTCCATTATATCTGGAGTGACGGAAGAACTGATGGTGCAGCATTCTCAAACGATGATGTAAAGGCAGCCTATGAAGAAAGAGGAGAAGAACAAGTTCCTCTTGGAATTCATGGTACTACAGTTGCAGTCGATTGGGATTCATGTGTAGCAGCTGGTTCATGCATGAGTGTATGTCCAGTCCAAACATTCCAATGGTTTAGAACCGAACAAGATATTCCAGCAGCAGACTGTATGGATGCAACCTTTGAAGGTACTGGTTTAACCGAACAAGATGAAAGATTAGACTACACCGACAAATCACAACCAATCCGAGAACATGATTGTACGATTTGTATGGCATGTCAAGAAATTTGTCCTGAAGGAGCAATTCTTATCGAATCAGCTAACCAAGAATGGCACGAGAAAGCAGCCGGCACATATGTCGTAATGCCTTCAAGTGGCGGCGGACCGCACGCACACGATTAAAGAATTTTTTTCTTTTTCCTTATTTTTCAATTTTATATCAACAGATTTTAATCACT
>JGI26252J51714_1001442_pt1 | contig 9658 bp, 7 predicted proteins | sample SaaInlLV_10m_DNA_4_FD_51714 | JGI IMG/M metagenome (IMG submission 51714)
TGGACATAAGGTAAGGCTTACTGAATCAAACACCTGTTTAGTGCCATTGTTAGTGATCTTTTGAGCTTGACCATTGATTTTTGATTCTGGATAATGAAATTTAACTTGCTCTATGTAGTATGAGTTGCTCCATCTTGCTTCTTTAAAATAGCTTTATTACCCACAAGCATTAATTCATCGTCTTGGAATTTAACATTGCCTATTGCAGTGGAGGTTTTACTGGATCTTTTAATGTTTACTTCATCGGCAGCAAGATAATATTCAGAAGATGAAATGGATACATTTCCGCTTAATTCGTACAAATCTTTTTTGGTAACTTCACTTCGATCGGCAGTTACATCGAGGCTTTCAGTATTATCAGAAAGGGTTTGTTTTGGGAAAAGTAGATCACTCTGATCGCAATTAAGAATTACGCCTTCAGCGCTCGTTGCACTGGATAATAAGGCAAGGATAGAAAGAACCAGTTGCTTTTTCATGGCAGTTTCCTACTTTTAAATTCAAATTATTTTAACATCATATTCTACCCATGATTACGGCTTATGCTGAGTAGGTGAGTAGACTGGAAGAACATTATGGACTAAGCGTTTAAATCAAGTCCATGCCGATTGTATTTTGGGTAAAATGATTCAGGTTTTTACTACATGGATTAAGTCAATGGCTTGGAACGACAACGATAAACAAAACCCTTGGGGCGGCAATGGTCAAACACCACCAGAGTTAGATGCTGTTATTAAGGATTTTAAAAATAAATTTGATAATTTTTTTGGAGGCAAGAAATCCTCAGGCTCTAAAGAGGGAGGCAATATTCCTTCAGCAGGTGGTTTTAAATATATTTTCATATTGGCTTTGTTGGTATGGGGTTTATCCGGTATTTATATCATTGATCCGGCTGAAAAGGGTGTGGTACTGCGTTTTGGCGCATTCCAGGAAGAGACTTCACAAGGCCCTCATTGGCACCTACCTTTTCCGATTGAAACACTAAATAGAATCAACGTTGAGCAAATTAGAACCGCTGAAATTGGCTATCGTAATGTGGTTAGTGGATCTAGGCGTTTTGGCGGTAACGTTTCATCGGAGTCGTTAATGTTGACCAAAGATGAGAACATGATTGATGCTAAGTTTGCCGTTCAATATAAAATTAACGACGTACAAGCTTACTTATTTAACGTGGCTAATCCTGACGCAACGCTTCGTCACGTGGCCGAAAGTGCAATTCGCCAAGTGGTGGGTAAAAATACCATGGACTATATCTTAACCGAAGGTCGTATGGATATTGCTGATAGCATTAGACAAAGGTCTCAGGAGTTGTTAGACATGTACGAAATTGGTTTACAAATTACCACGGTTAATATGCAAGATGCACAGCCACCAGAGCAAGTTCAAGCATCATTTTCTGATGCGGTTAAGGCACGTGAGGATAAGCAGCGTTTAATCAACGAAGCGCAAACTTACGCTAACGATATTTTGCCAAAATCTCGTGGTAAAGCTGCCCGTATGTTGGAAGAATCAAAAGCTTATAAGTCTGAAGTTGTTTCTAAGTCAGAAGGTGAGTCATCACGTTTTAAACAGATTTTAACGGAGTATGAAAAAGCCCCAGAAGTAACTAGGGAGCGCTTATATCGTGAAACCATGGAAGTTGTATTGGCCAATACTAGCAAGGTTGTGGTAGATTCAAAAGCCAACAGTATGATGTATTTACCAATTGATAAACTCATTAGTGCTCAGCCATCTCGTACCGAGGTAATCATCCAAGAAGCGCAAGGGAAATCCGGTCAAAAGGGTGACGTTAGAAAGGTTTTTCGTAGTAGGGAGGTTAGATAATGCAAAAAATACTTTTAATAATAGGTGCAGCTTTGTTCTTGCTTGTAAGCTCAGCACTGTATACGGTTAAAGAAACTCAAACAGCCATTAAATTACGTTTAGGTGAAATTGTTTCCGTTGAAACTGTAGCCGGTCTTAAATTTAAAATGCCATTTGTTAATAATGTCGTAAAATTTGACAATCGTATTCAAACTCTTGATGCACCAGCCGAACGTTTCTTGACGGGTGAGAAGAAAAATGTAATTGTGGATTCATACGTTAAATGGCGTATTGTCGATGCTGAGCAGTTTTACAAATCAACGGGTGGCAACATAGCCAGAACCAATAATCGTCTAACTCAGATTATTAAAACTGGCCTTAAGAGTGAGTTTTCAAAACGTACCATTGCCGATGTAGTGTCTGGTGAGCGTAGTCAAATCATGGCTAACATTGTCAAGTTGGCAAAGCAAGACATTGCTGAATTTGGTATCGAGATTATTGATGTGCGTATTAAGCGTATTGACCTTTCTCAAGAAGTGTCTAACTCGGTGTACCGTCGTATGCAGGCAGAGCGTCAGCGTGTTGCTAAAGAGTTTAGATCGAAAGGTGCTGAAGAAGCTGAAATCATTCGAGCAGCAGCGGATAAAGAGCGTACCATCATCTTGGCCAACGCTTATCGTGATTCAGAAAAGATTCGAGGTGAGGGCGATGCAATATCAGCAGGTAACTATGCAGAAGCCTATAATCAAAACGTAGATTTCTATTCTTTTTATCGTTCGTTAGAATCTTACAAAAAGTCTTTTTCTAGTCAAAGTGATATTTTAGTGTTAAACCCTAATACTGAGTTCTTCCGCCACTTTAATCCAGAAGTTGAGTAGTATCAATGAGCGCCTGGCAATTGCCTGAAGGCATTGACGAGCTCACTGGCGCTGAGGCATTAGCGTTCGAATTCGTTCGTCGTCAACTTCTGGATCTGTATGCTGATAAAGGTTTCGGCTTAGTGATTCCACCGATGGTTGAGTACGTAAAGTCTTTACTATTAACGTCTGATTCGGTTGATGAAAAAACCTTTAAATTTTTAGATTCTGCCAGTGGAAAAATGCTAGGGGTACATGCCGATATTACCCCGCAAATTGCTCGTATTGATGCAAAAAGTGGCAGTGAAAACATTGCAAAATATTGCTACATTAATGCTATTTTACAAACCAAAGCAGATGATTTTTACGCTTCTCGTTCACCGATTCAAGCTGGCGCTGAGCTTTATGGTTCTGATGATGTTTCTGCAGATGTTGAAGTTATTGAATTAATGCTCGAGAGTTTAAAATTACTATCAATTGATTCAGTTGTACTTAGTTTGGGTAATGTGGCTATTTTTAATGCAATGATTGCATTGGAGTCATTATCAGTTGAGCAGGTGTTACAGTTAAGACAGATTTTTGTCAGGCGTTCTGCACCAGATTTAAATGTATTTTTAAGCAACAATACACTGGCTAATGCTGATAAATTTTCTCAATTAATGAAACTAGAGGGTAATACGAGCATTTTAGGTGAGGCATTAACTGTTTTTAATGATTTGCCTGAGGCAAAAACAGCCATTGAAGATTTGATTAGAATTAATGAGCAATTAAACACAAGTGGTGTTAGTGTGATTGTTGATCTTGCAGAAATTAAAGCTTACGAATATCACACAGGTGTTGTGTTTTCTGCCTATAGCGAAAAATACTCAAAAGCACTCGCACAAGGCGGACGTTACAATGGTTTAGGCGCATCTTTTGGTGAATCAAAAACCAGAGCAGCAACTGGCTTTTCGTTTGATTTGAAATTTTTATCTCAAACTAAATAATAATAATTTTTTCTTAGGAATAAGTATGTCAAAAAATGTAGTAATCATTGGCACCCAGTGGGGCGATGAAGGAAAAGGCAAAGTAGTAGATTTAATCACGGACAAAGTATCAAGCGTGGTTCGTTTTCAAGGCGGACATAATGCTGGACACACTTTGGTAATCGACGGCAAAAAAACAGTGCTACACCTTATTCCATCGGGAATTTTGCGTGAGAGCGTTGAATGTTTAATTGGTCATGGTGTGGTGTTGTCTATGTCGGCACTTATTAAGGAATTGGGCGAACTTAAGGAATCTGGTGTTGATGCCGAGTCGCGTTTGAAAATATCCCCCGGATGCCCACTAATTTTGCCTTACCACATTGCCCTTGATGGTGCACGTGAAGTCAAACGCGGCAAGGCTGCGATTGGTACAACTGGCAACGGTATTGGCCCAGCTTATGAAGACAAGGTGGCGCGTCGCGGATTACGTGCGGGTGATTTACTTGATGAAAAATCTTTTGCAGTTAAATTAAAAGACGTGATGGAGTATCACAACTTTGCACTCACCAATTATTACGGCGTTGATGCGGTGGATTTTGATGCAACTTTGGCCGAAGTGCTGGAACAAGCTAAAACGGTTGTGCCAATGATTACCGATGTGACTGAAAAAATTCATCAGCACATTGCCAACAACGAAAGTATTTTATTTGAAGGCGCACAAGGTGCATTATTGGACATTGATCAAGGCACTTATCCATTTGTTACATCGTCTAACACTACTTCAGGCGGTGCAGTAACAGGCTCAGGCGTAGGTGTAACCGATATTGACTACGTGGTTGGTATTGTAAAAGCCTATACCACGCGTGTTGGTGGCGGCCCATTCCCAACAGAACTAATTTACGATGTATCGACTGATGAAGGCGATGAGATTGGTAAATTATTAGGTACCATTGGTCATGAGTTTGGCGCAACAACAGGTCGTCAGCGCCGTTGTGGCTGGTTAGATATGGTTACGCTTAATCGTTCATTCAAACTTAATGCGGTTACAGGTATTTGCCTAACTAAACTTGATGTATTGGATAGCTTAGACAGTATCAAAATTTGTATCGCTTATGATTTAAATGGCACGCAAATTACAACACCACCGTATGATGCACAAGGCTATGCCGACGCTCAACCGGTTTATATTGAAATGCCGGGTTGGAAGACTTCAACCATTGGTACTTCTTCATTCGATTCGTTGCCAATTGAAGCGCAAAACTACATTCGCAAGATTGAAGAGCTTTCTAGCTTACCAGTTGATATCTTATCTACTGGCCCAGATCGTGACGAAACCTTAATCCTTAAACATCCATTTGACGAGTAATTAATGCCTGATCCCCACCATAAAAGAGAGTCGGAAAAATACGATAATCCAATTCCATCGAGAGAGTATATTCTTAGCTTTGTTAAGAAAAAACCCGTAACCAAACACGAGTTGTATGATTTACTTAAAGTCGACAACTATCAAAAAAAGCCCTTAACCCATCGACTAAGAGCCATGGTTCGTGATCAACAGCTAAGCTGTAATCGCGATGGCGTGTACCGCCTATACAGTGGTAAAGGCGGTACAATGACAGGCACTATTATTGCCAATCCTAAAGGTTTTGGCTTTATTGCGTTAGACAAAGGCGGTAAAGATTTACGTCTTTCCGCTAAACAAATGCAACTGGTTTTTCATGGCGACAAGGTTAAGGCTCGATTATTAAATCAACGAGGCGATGCTGAAATTGTCAAGGTTATTGAAAGCATTAAAACCGTGGTTGGTCGTTTGCATCTCGATCAAGATGGCGCTTATGTCGTAGTAGATGACAAGCGCATTCGTCATAACATCAGTATTCCTAAAACAACCAAAGACAATACCGATGAACAAATCGTCATTGTTGAGATTACAAAATCTCCAACTCTAGAAAGCTTAGCAGTGGGTAATATTATCCAAATTTTAGGCAGCTACATGGACGAAGGTGTAGAAACCGATTCTGCGCTTTATCGCAACAACATCCCGGTTGATTTTTCAAAAGAGGCGTTAGTGCAAACTAACAAGTTACCAACAACCGTGACTAAGGCTGATAAAAAAGGCCGTGTTGATATTACTGATATGAAGCTCGTTACCATTGATGGCGAAGATTCACGTGATTTTGATGACGCTGTGTACGCTGAGCCAACCAAGAATGGTTGGAAATTAGTGGTTGCCATTGCTGATGTGTCGCATTATGTAAAAGAAGGCTCGGATTTAGACAACGACGCCATTGATCGTGGTAATTCAGTGTATTTTCCACGTCGTGTAGTGCCTATGTTGCCTGAAGCCTTGTCAAATGGCTTATGCTCAATTAATCCTGATGTTGAGCGTTTGTGTGTGACCTGTGAAATGAACATCGATTCAGAAGGTAATTTGCTTAATTATAAGTTTTATCCAGCCACAATGTTTTCACATGCGCGCCTAACTTACACCAAGGTTAGTCAAATCTTAGAGCATCATGATCAAGCATTNACCANNGAATACGCATCGGTGTTAGACAACTTAAACACCTTGTACGATTTATACAAAGCCCTGAAAGCTGCNCGCACGAAACGCGGGGTGATGGATTTTGATCGCATTGAATCACAAATATTGTTTAATGATAACGGCAAGATTGACAACATCGTTGCTCGTTCTCGTAATGATGCTCACAAATTAATTGAAGAATGCATGCTTATGGCTAATCAAGCCACAGCAAAGTTCTTGGCGCACAATGATGAAGACTTCCTTTACCGAATCCACCCTAAGCCCACAGCAGAAAAAGTTGAAGTAACACGCCAGTTTTTAACCGCAGTGGGTTTAACACTTGAAGGCGGTGTGCAGCCAGAATCGAAACACTTTGCCAAAGTGCTGGAAGACGCTAAAGGTCGTGATGATGAAAATATTATTAAAACCGTAGTGTTACGCACCATGAAACAAGCCGTGTACACACCTGCAAACGAAGGACATTTTGGTTTAGCGTTTGAAGATTACACGCATTTTACCTCGCCAATCAGAAGGTACCCTGACCTATTAGTGCATCGAGCAATTAAGCGTGTACTTAATAAAAATAAAAGAAAACCTTCTAAAAAGATGATTGAAACCGGTGTGCATTTGTCAGTAACAGAGCGCAGAGCAGATGATGCCTCGCGTGATGTTGAGCAGTGGCTTAAGTGTGAGTACATGCGTGATAAAGTAGGTGACACTTTTAACGGCATTATTTCAGGTGTTGCTGGCTTTGGTATTTTTATCGAATTGACCGATGTGTTTGTTGAAGGCATGATTGCTATGCGTGACATGAAAGACGATTACTACATTTTTGATGATATTCATCATCAGTTGAAAGGCGAACGGACAGGAAAAGTTTACCAGTTGGGTGATACGATTAAAATTCAGGTTGCCTCAGTCAGTCTTGATGACCGGCAAATGGTCTTTACACCGATTTAATATTCGCTATACTTACTCTTAAATTAACAATTTAAGACAAGGAATAGTTTATGAAGTTGTGTGCCCCGTGGGAAAAGGCTTTTAATAGAATCGCAACACCGTTTGAGCATTTTATTCATGCGCAAACCACCACTGGCATGATTCTAATGTTAATGACAGTGGTTGCGTTGTTACTTGCCAATACGACATTGGTAGAGGGCTACATGGACTTCTTTCACACAAGGGTAAATTTAACCGTCGGCTCGTGGCAACTGTCAAACACTATCCATCATTGGGTTAATGATGGTTTGATGACGATATTCTTCTTTTTGATCGGATTGGAAATAAAAAGAGAAGTTTTGGTTGGAGAGCTTTCAAATATAAAAGTCGCTATATTGCCTATTTTGGCCGCTATTGGCGGTATGATTATCCCTGCTTTGATTTATTTTAGTATAAATTCTGATGGCATAGGTGCGAACGGATGGGGCATTCCTATGGCGACTGACATTGCATTTGCAATTAGTGCTTTGGTGCTTTTAGGCAAAAGAATACCAACCGCGCTAATTACTTTTTTAGTGGCTCTTGCCATTGTTGATGATCTTGGCGCAGTATTGGTCATTGCTATTTTTTACACCGATCAAATTCATTTATTACCACTGGCTTTATCGGGTGGCGCATTTTTACTAATGGTTGTCTTTAATCGTTTTGGCATTCACATGATACTGCCTTATTTTATTGTCGGTTTGTTTATGTGGTTCTATATGTTTGAATCGGGTGTTCATGCTACTATTGCTGGTGTTATTGCCGCTATGGCTATTCCTTCAAAGCCTAAAAGGACACCTGTAAATTTTGCCGAAGATGCAAAGGAGTTGTTAGACAAATATAATAATTATCCTGTGTGTGATAATCATCTAATGCACGAGAATCAAAAAGCTATTTTACTCAACATACAAGATAGGATTGATGCGGTAAGATCCCCCTCTGCCAGATTAGAGCAAGGTCTACACCTTCCAGTTGCTTTAATTATCATCCCTCTGTTTGCACTTGCCAATGCAGGTATAGCCATAGACTTTAATGTCATTGGCGGTGTTGTTACTCAACCCATTTCATTGGGTATTATTTTGGGTCTTGTTCTTGGTAAGGTGCTGGGAATTTTTGGCGTTGCTTGGTTGGCTGTTAAATTAAAAATTGCACAACTTCCACATCAAAGCAATATGAGCCAAATCTTTGGTGTTTCATTTCTAGGCGGTATTGGATTTACTATGTCGATATTCGTTGCTGATTTGGCATTTTTAGACACACCAAATCTTATTTTTCAAGCGAAAATTGGTATTTTATCTGCCTCATTATTTGCAGGCATATTTGGCTATTGCTGGCTTAGATTTATTGCAAATAGAGGCGACACGGTAATCGATGAATAATCAAAGTTAATCAGTCACAGCACCTTCTGAAGCTGACTTAGCAAGTTTTGCAAACTTAGCTAATACGCCCTTGGTATAGTTTGGCTTAGGCTGTGTCCAGTTAGACAACCTCTCGTCAATAATTGATTGACCAACCATTAATTCTAATACGTTATTTTCAGCATCAATTAGAATTTCATCACCATCTTCAACTACTGCTAACACGCCACCTTTAAAGGCTTCAGGGGTAATGTGGCCGACCACAAAGCCGTGCGTACCGCCAGAGAAACGACCATCGGTAATCAGTGCTACTTCACCGCCAAGACCTTTACCCATAACGGCTGAAGTAGGTGCAAGCATTTCACGCATGCCAGGGCCACCCGCAGGGCCTTCATAGCGAATCACAATCACATTACCGGCTTTAATTTCATCGTTCAGTACAGCGGCAAGTGCATCTTCTTCGCGACCGTAACATTTAGCTACGCCTTTAAAGCTCAAACCTTCTTTACCGGTAATTTTAGCCACTGCACCATCAACAGCTAGGTTGCCTCGTAAGATCCTAAGGTGAGAATCTTTTTTGATGGGATCATTGAGTGGTCTGATGATGTCTTGAGAATCGTCATACGGCTTAACATCGGCTAGATTTTCAGCCATGGTTTTGCCTGTTACGGTCATGCAATCGCCGTGCAACATGCCGGCATCGAGCAGTATTTTCATCAGTGGTAATGTACCGCCAATTTCAATTAACTCACTCATCAGGTATTTACCCGATGGTTTAAGATCAGCAATAACAGGAACGTTAGCACCAATACGGGTGAAGTCATTAATGTTTAAATCAACGCCAGCTGCATTTGCCATGGCAATTAAGTGCAACACAGCGTTGGTAGAACCGCCCAAAGTAATGATCACCGTAATNGCATTCTCNAACGCTTTAAGGGTCATGATGTCATTTGGTTTAATATCTTTTTCTAGTAAGTTAAGCACAGCTTCACCAGCACGAACGCAGTCACTGTTTTTATCCGCTGAAATGGCATCTTGCGCCGAAGAGTTTGGCAAGCTCATGCCCAGTGCCTCAATGGCTGAAGCCATGGTATTAGCCGTGTACATGCCACCGCAAGAACCAGGGCCAGGAATGGCCGTTTTTTCAATATTCTCTAGCTCGATTGCATCAAT
>JGI26252J51714_1001443_pt1 | contig 9655 bp, 7 predicted proteins | sample SaaInlLV_10m_DNA_4_FD_51714 | JGI IMG/M metagenome (IMG submission 51714)
GTGCTCCTGCGGAGTCTTTTCCGGCAAATCCGCTTAAAATCCGTTGGCAGACGCTTGGCTCAGCGGTACTTGTTATTGTTTCTTTGTATGTGCTGGTCTTCACTTCTTTTCAGCGTGAACCGGAACTTTTCCAATTTTCTACCAGCAATTCAGTTTCAGGAGAATATTCTTTTTGGGATGAGTGGTGGGATACCGGCAGACCGGTTTCGCGCTCGCTAAGCCGACGTTTTGGAGCGGAAGAATTGTGGCCAATGCTGCAGAGAAGTTTGCAAAAACTGTTTGGCAGCAAAAGTGAAGAACTGAGTGATGACGTTCGTGAAAAATTAAGACGCTGGCTGGAGCTTGCTGAAAGTCCAAGCTTTGGAGAAGGCCCCACCGATTACTATGCTTTGACCGCCAGAGGTTTGTTTGAGGCACGTGAATTTGAATCCGCACTTTCAACCTTGAACGACGGCTTGCACTATGCGGAAACACCGGCACAACTGGAGAAAATTTATCAGGATTTAGGTACAGTTTATTATTACAAAGGTTACAAACTCCAGCCTAACGGCTTGGCACAGTACGATCTTGACGCTGTCCGCAACTCTGTTGAGTCTTACGAAATTGCATTAGATTATGGAGAAGATCCTTATTTATACGGCAATTTAGGCTGGGGATATTACCTGCTTGGTGATTACTCTTCATCGATAACAAACAGCCGTCGAGCATTAGCTCTAAAACCTGAGTTAAACTATGCACGCATGAATTTGGCAATTGTTCACCTGAGAAAAGGTGATTATGAATTGAGCTTTTGCTACCTATGCNTCNCTGCTGCAAAACAATCCTCAACTTGACGAATATGAAGGTGGTATCCGTGATTTGCAGGAATTGCAGTTGGAATTTCCGGATGTCTATCCTTTTACAAATTTTGTGATTGGACAATTATTCTGGCAGCAGGGACGTCACAAAGAGGCACAGGCTGCCTGGCAAAAATTCCTTCAGCAGAACTTCCCGCAAAGTATGTGGAAAGACAGGGCGCGTTCATTGTTAAACAAAATGGAAGAGTAAACAACAGCGTAAATTTGATTGTTATTTTAAACAATTAATGTATCATAATTCCATTGGATTATGAGATTCAATTCTGGATGAGGGGGCTGTAATCTGCATGCAAGTACGGCAGTCTATAATCCTCTTTAACCATTGTTGCAAATTGGTAAATTAGCAACAATCTATACTAAAACATTTTAATTATTGAGGTGACTATGTTTCACAAACTTAAACTATCTTTTTATCTATTTATTACCTTGTTGGCTTTATCAATGCCAAGCAATATTTTAGCCGGCAACGCCTGCACAAATGGCAATCTAGTCAATCCCGGTGTGTTGACGATCGCTTCAGGAAATCCAGGTTATGCTCCGTGGGTTTTAGATAATGCAATTGAAAAAGGAAAAGGCTTTGAAGCTGCAGTAGCTCATGAAGTCGCCAAACGTATGGGCTTCTCTGGCAATCAAATTAAATGGGTTTCAGCATCTTTTGATCAGTCAATTCAACCCGGTGTGAAAAATTTCGACTTTAACCTTCAACAATTTTCTATCTCTGCGGATCGTGAGAAAGTAGTAGATTTTAGTATTCCTTATTACACTGCCAACATGGCCGTGCTGGTTCGCAAACACACCATTGAAAAGGGTGCAAAAGCAACACTGACATCTGTACGTAAATTGGTTTGGGGTGCTGTTGCGAACACCACCGGCATGCCTTTTATCAAAACTGTCATTACACCAACAACCAGTATTTTGCTGTATGACGACAATGCAGATGCAGTTGGAGCACTAAAGGCAAAGCAAATCGATGCCGCCGTTTTTGATTTACCAACTGCTTTGTTTATCAGTGCAGTACAGATGGATGACGGTGTTATTCTTGGGCAATTTCCTGCAGCAGACAGTACAAATCCTGATCATTTCGGGATGCTCCTTTCAGAAGGAAGTCCACTGCGTGCTTGTGTAAATGAGGCTCTTTCNAGCATGAAGTCAGACGGNAAGCTGGCAAAAATTGAAGCNCAATGGNTGCAGAATTCAACAGGTATTCCAGTCATAAAATAGTTTACTACTTTTAGAGTGTTAGCAAAATGTCTGCTGAAAAAAGTAGTACTTATCACAAAAACGGGACACCCCTGCCTGCAGGTGTCCCGCAGATTTCACGTCGGCAGATTTATGAAAACCGAGCAAAACGTCGAAGCATAATCACTGCTTCACTCAGCACCGTTTTTGTGATTCTGTTACTTAGCTTTTTAATTCCTCTGACCCCAGGTTGGGAGGAAGTCAAAAAGAGTTTCTTTGACTGGAACATCCTGGTTAAAGTTTTCCCTGCTCTCCTTGAGGCTTTTCTAGTTGACATCATGATTTTTGCGTGGTCAAGCGTTGCCATCGCAATTTTGGGACTAGTCATTGCTATTTGCCGTAATGCAAGCTCTCCAGCCTTTTATCCACTGCGATTATTTGGAACCATCTACACTGACGTTTTTCGTGGTGTTCCGGTTATCTTAGCCATCTATCTCATAGGCTTTGGAATTCCTGGCTTGGGTTTGGATCGGCCCTGGAACAATCCATATATCTGGGGATCATTGGCTTTGATTTTGAGTTATTCTGCTTATGTGGCAGAGGTTTATCGAGCGGGGATTGAGTCCATTCACAAATCTCAAAAGGCCGCAGCTCTTTCTTTAGGTTTGTCTCAAATGGATACTATGCGTTACGTAATTCTTCCACAAGCCATCCGCAGAGTAGTTCCTGCTATGATGAACAATTTCATTTCATTGCAAAAAGATGTTGCCTTGCTCTCTTTTATTGGTCCGGTAGAGTTGTTACGACAAGCCGGAGTTTACAAATCCCTCCTTGCTAATTTTACCCCCTATGTTGGTGCAGCGATTATCTTTTTGAGTGTTACCATACCTGCAACACGTTTTGCAGACCATTTGATTCAAAAACAGAACAAACAACGTTCTCAATAATCTTGTACGATGGCAGCAAAGTTAAAACTGGAAAATGTCTATAAAAATTTTGGCACACTTCAAGTCTGTAAAGGGGTCAATTTTGAGGTCAATGAATCTGAATTAATTTGCTTGATCGGCGCTTCTGGTTCCGGAAAATCTACAATCTTGCGATGCATCAACTTGCTGGAACCGATTGATGACGGAAGGATACTGCTGGACGGAATAGATATCTCTGAGCCGGCACTTGATCCGATGCCGATTCGTCAAAAAATTGGCATTGTGTTTCAAAGTTTCAATTTGTTTCCTCACATGACGGCAGTTGAAAATATCATGCTGGCCCCAAAACGGGTCTACAAAAAATCGGTTGCTGAACTTGAACCACAAATAAATGAGCTTTTACAACGCTTTGGTTTGGAAGATCGGGCAAGTTATTATCCCGATCAACTTTCCGGAGGTCAACAACAAAGGGTTGCCATTGTGCGAGCACTGGCCATGGAACCGGAAATTATGCTTTTTGACGAAATAACCTCTGCACTCGATCCGGAATTGGTAAATGAAGTTCTCGATGTGATCAGAACATTGAAAGAGCAAAAAATGACCATGATTCTTGCCACACATGAAATGGGGTTTGCTCGGGAAGTAGCCAACCAGATCTGTTTCCTGGACCAGGGGGAAGTACTTGAGAATGGAACACCGGCTGAAATTTTCGATAATCCACGTCACGAAAGAACTCGTCTTTTTTTGAAGAATGTTTTGTAAATTCATATTTATTACAGCACATTTAAAGCTATGTTCGGCTTGACGACTATGAAGGTGGTATCCGTGATTTGCAGGAGTTGCAGTATTATTAGTGCAGCAGTTTGTGCAAGATTTCTCGTTTCATAAGTAATGACACGTCTTTAACCTTTTTACAGTTTCATCAAATTGAGGCCTTCGTAAATAGTTGTCATTCCCGCGAAAGCGGGAATCCAGGAACTTGTAAGTATCTAAAATGCTGGATTCCCGCTTTCGCGGGAATGACACACATTGGTGTCATAATGACTTTTTACGCGACCAACATTATTGCTTAAACTTGTGATAATTTGTCATTCCGAACGGAGCTTAGTGAAGATCCGGAATCCAGGGAAACTACCTTAATTCACCTCTTAAACTTGAATTGAAACCTGGATCCCGGATCAAGTCCGGGATGACAAAAAAAGATTTTCAGGAATCCATGATTAGTTGGACATTCCTACGAAAGTGAGAATCAAAACAGGAGTAAAATATTAAGAAATTTTCACTAATATAATGACTTTGATTTCAAGCAATAACTACCATACTAAAAAAAACATGCAAAATAATATCGTAGCCGCACCTGAATTGGCGGAACAGGGGAAGCAGAAAATTGAATGGGTCAAACGGAACATGCCCATACTACAGCAAATTGAGGATGATTTTCGTGAACAGCAATATTTCCGCGGTTTACGGGTTTTAGTCTGCATTCACCTTGAAGCCAAAACTGCATATCTGGCGCAGGTTTTTGCAGCAGGCGGAGCGGAAGTTGCGGTTACCGGCAGCAATCCGCATTCAACCAAAGATGATGTCGTGGCCGCCTTGGCGGAAGAAGGGTTGCACGTTTACGCACGCTATGGAGCAACTCCGGAAGAGATGCTGCAATACATGAACTATGCACTCGATTTACGGCCGAATATTGTGATTGACGACGGCGGAGATTTAGTAGAATTACTGCATAATGAGCGTCAGCAATTACTTCCGGAAGTCTGGGGTGCCTGCGAAGAAACAACCACCGGTGTCCTCCGTGCCAAAGCCAGAGCAAAAGCAGGGGTTCTTGAGTTTCCTGTTGTATTGATAAATGACGCACGCTGTAAATATCTGTTCGATAATTTCCATGGAACAGGACAATCGGTTTGGGACGGAGTGATGCGAACCACAAATTTGGTGATCAGCGGAAAAACTGTAGTGATAATCGGTTACGGCTGGTGCGGAAAAGGCTGTGCTGAGCGTGCCAAAGGTTTAGGTGCAAATGTGATTGTTTGCGAAGTTGATCCAATTAAAGCCGCCGATGCCCTGATGCATGGTCTGCGTGTCATGCCTTTGCAGGAAGCGGTTTTGCAGGCTGACATTTTGCTGACAGTTACAGGCGGGAAACATGTCATCCGCCGTGAACATTATGAACGGATGAAGGACGGCGTGATCCTGGCAAATGCCGGACATTTCAAAGTCGAATTCGATTTGGAAGCCCTAAACAATCTTGCGGTGGAACAAAAAGAAATGCGTCACAACATCAGCGGTTTCCGTATGGCTGACGGACGCTGGTTAAATTTGCTGGGTGGTGGAGACTTGGTGAACATCGCCTGTGCCGACGGTCATCCCGCGGAAATCATGGACACCAGTTTTGCGCTACAGGCGCTCTCCGGAAAATACGTTGTGCAAAATCGTGCTGCCTTGACTAAAGATGTACATCGCGTTCCGGATGAAATCGACGAGGAAGTAGCCCGTCTCAAACTAAAAGGTTCCGGAGTTTCCATCGACGAACTACTTCCGCAGCAAAAAGAATATTTGGAAAACTGGGAGGAGTAGAATAACTAATCCATAAATGATGCATTTGTAATTAGTTGTCATTCCCGCGAACGCGGGTTTTGTCATCTTGAACACAGCTATGTAGAGCGCAGTTCTTGTCATCTCGAACAAAGAGAGATATCTTAATCAATTTAGCGTAGTAGCTTTAATAAATTTTCTCACTTTATAAGCAAAAACACTTTTTTAACTTTTTCTAAGTTTTCATCAAGCACCAAATATTATGCTTTCACGTTTAGCAATTTTGTTGATACTCATCTTTGGTGCGTCAACTTATGGAATGGCNACNCCGCTCATTTTTGAAGAAGGAGAGGTACGAATACCGCTTGGACTCCAGCTGGAGTATCNTGAAGATCCTTCCGGGAAATTGACACTGAAAAATGTCCGTGAACTAGAACTNTCNNGGCAATTTGTGCAAAGTAATTCCAGCCGCCCAAATTTCGGTGTTACTGATTCTGCTTACTGGTTACATTTTAAACTTTCCAACCCNTCCGAGGATTCCCGCAATATCCCACTGGAATATGATTCAATTTATGACTTGCTGGAACTACACATTATCACCAGCGATGGCGAGCAAACTCTGCTCAAAAAAGATATTTATAAATTGGTAAATGAAAAACGTCCCCGTCGGGATTTGTTCATTTTTGATTTGGATTTTGCTGCAAATGAAACTAAGACTTTTTTTCCTGAGAGTTATCAGCAGGAGCACTCTGCAGGTAGCTTTAGCTGTCTGGGAACCTGAAGCATTAAAAAAGTCATTTATAACGGAGCATTATGGTTTCGGCATATTTTTAGGTATCATTGGGGTTTTCGTATTTTTTAATTTGTGCCTGTACATTTACTTTCAAGACCGAATGTATTTGTACTACACGCTCTTTCTGCTTTGTGCCACATATTTCCGGCTCCAGTCGCACAGGTGGGACACTGTATATTGGTTATCTTTTGCACCAGAATGGAACTATTACGCCGGTGCTTTTTCAGTTCAGTTGTCTTTCATTTTCATCATTCTCTTCTTCCGCAGGACACTGCAAAGCAAAAATTTAACTCCTAAACTACACCGGCACAGCACTCTCCTGATAGTTTTAAATTTACTGTGTTTGCCAATGATGTTTGTGCTGACTTTTTCTTTATTTACTCACTTGATGTCGTTACTCGCATTTTTGTTGCTTCCTTTATTGTACATGGCGTTCTCTTGTTGGCGTAAAGGTCTACTTGCCGGGGGATATTTATTCAGTGGCTGGAGTATCTTTATCCTCATGTCCTTGGTTTTTGGTCTCTGGATTCAAGGAATACTTCCTGCTAACGGTTTCACTATTCATTCAGTGGANATCGGACTTATAATNCAGGCTTTTATTTTCTCACTGGGTATGTTGGCAAATATCAAAAAATTGTTTGAGGACAAGGAACAGGCACAAAGTCTGGCTTTAGTTAATCTGCGTCGCAGTGATGAATTGAAGAATCAATTATTGAACAACACTTCACATGAATTACGTACACCACTGCACGGCATGGTCGGCTTGGCTGAAAGCATTTTGGCTGCACCTGCAGAAAAATTATCAAAGAACACCACCCGCCAATTGAGTTTGATCATCAACAGTGGCAAGCGGCTGGATTACTTGATCAATGATCTCCTCGATCTTGCTGTAATACGTAAAGACAATTTGCAGTTGCAGATGGAATCAGTAACTTTGTTTCCATTGGTGCAAAACGTTCTGCAGTTGCTTGAACCTCTTATTCAGGGAAGGTCGCTCAACTTCAAAAATCTAGTGCCGNCAGACTTAGCACCTGTTCTGGCCGATCCAGGGCGTCTCCGGCAGGTGCTGATGAATTTGGTGGGCAATGCCATCAAATACTCTGAATCCGGCAGCATCAGCGTTTCTGCTTCTGCTGAAAATGACAAAATTAAAATCANAATTAAAGATAGCGGAATTGGGATCGAAGCGGAAGAAATTGAAAAATTATTCGAAAGTTTCGAACGAGGCAAAACAGAGCATGTTCAGCAACAGTCCGGAATGGGTCTTGGCTTGGAAATCTGCAGCAGACTCATTGAAGCACATGGTGGAGCTTTGGAAGTTCAGAGTACTCCCGGAAAAGGGAGTGCCTTCAGTTTCATGTTGGCAAAAGCCGACTATGTTGCTGATCCGCAAAAAGAGATGCCGGACAATTCATTGCCTTCTACGAATATCCCCACACACCCTCTAGTTAATACCATCCATCCTTCCCAGGATAAAGTGAGCTATTCGGAACATGCNCGACTGTTGATTGTGGATGATGATCCTGTCAATTTGGAAGTAGTCGCAGGTTATTTGCAATCCGTTGAATATGCCTGGACACTTTGTCTTTCAGGACGTGAAGCCTTGACCTTGATTCAGGATGGAGAAAAATTCGACGTGGTGCTGATGGATGTGATGATGCCGGGCTTAGATGGTTTTGAAAGCTGCGAACTTATTCGTGAAATTTACAGCAAAGATGAACTTCCAATTCTGCTTTTGACCGCTCTCACGGGTGAGTCAGACATCACGCAGGGTTATCAATGCGGTGCAAANGACTATCTCACCAAGCCNATTCANCGTCAGGANTTGTTAGCACGTGTTGCCGCTCAAGTTNCATTGTCAAAGGCACATCGGCAACCAGCAGTTTTAATCCCGTCACTCAATGAAGTACGTCAGACACTGGTTGAAACTTTACGGATTTCACTTTCGTGTTGGGAACAGGAAACCGGAAAAAGCCCCATTGAACTGGCGCAGGAAAGTCAACAATGGGGCTCATATTTTGACAAAAGTACTGACACCTGGCATTCACGAACTCTTAGCAAGTATCAGTCTGTTGATACTTTACCCAACCACCCGCGCTGGCGTAAAGTCGTTAATACAACCAGCTTTGTAATTAAACACTGTCCCGAAGGTGGAAAATCTCACTCACGACTCTCAGATCAGCTTTCACTTCTCACACTGCAAATGCAGAAAACTCCGCTCTAGTGATTTAAATAATTATTGATCCGCTGGCGTAATAGTAATGATGCAATCGTAACAAGGCTGAAATCCAGTTTTTGTCATCTCGAATGAAGAGAGAGATCTTAAAATCAGCTCATTCTGGCTAAAGCACTCCAAAACCACTCCAAGATTACTGATATTACATTTCATCTATAATTTCAGTCATTTTTGGCGTAATCACTCCAAAACCACTCCAAGATTACACTTTACTCCTTCTAAGCATCCCTCTTATAATCTCTGCAGTTTTGACATAGTTGATGGTGCCGTAAAAAGTCATTATGACAACTATTTACTAAGCCATCATAGTTGTTTAGGCAATTATAAAAAATTCAACAGAATCATCAATTGAACTAACAGTCATGATAATGAACTACGATTTCCAGCAGGGCGTACATCTGTACAGTTTGCAGGGAAAAATGAACAAAGACGATCTGCTACAACTACAGCATGTGGTCAACCAACAATTAAAACCGCAATCCGGAGATGTGATTCACTTCACCTTTGATTGTACTAAGCTGGAAAATGCCAGTGCCTTAAATGTCAACCTTCTTGGAGAATCTTCTCCAACTAAAAACTAGACGAGCATAACTATGAAAATTTTTCTTAACAAAACAAAATATCTAAGCATATTGCTAATAGCTGCAGCTCTGTTGCTCAGTGGCTGTTCTGAAGTAAGTGAAAATGATAGTACTGCCAGTACCAGTGCAGCAAGCACGACTGCAGACAATACTAGTTCCACGTCTACACTCTCCGCACCTTCCGGAGTAACTGCAACCGGTGGAAGTCAACAAGTTGTGCTAGCTTGGACCGCAGTCAATGGAGCTTCGAGCTATACAGTATACTGGGACAATGCTTCAGGAATCACCAGCAGTGATACAGCAATCACTTCAATTACTACTGATAACTACACCCACACCAGCCTGGACAACAGCACAACTTATTATTACAAAGTTGCTGCTGTAGATTCATCCGGAACCGGAACGCTTTCTTCGGAAGTGTCTGCAAATACAAATTCAGCAGCGGGTGCGGCAACTTACACTGTAACATTCAACTCAAATTATAGTGGAGGTCCTAGCAGCACTACTCAGACAGTAACAGACAATGTAAGCACAGCTCTAAC
>JGI26252J51714_1001454_pt1 | contig 9577 bp, 7 predicted proteins | sample SaaInlLV_10m_DNA_4_FD_51714 | JGI IMG/M metagenome (IMG submission 51714)
TGAAGTTACCCCCAATTTTAGGACAGCGACTTAAGACAATTTTTATGCATAATTTACCCTGAAAAAGGAGCATGAAAAATGGCAGCAAAACGCAAAAGACACACCCCTGAATTCAAGACCAAAGTGGTCTTGGCAGCCCTTAAAGGCGAGAAGACCAGCAATGAATTAGCCTCTCAATTCCAGATTGCATCGGCGCAGATTAGCACATGGAAACGGCAAGCGATAGAGGAGCTACCGTTGATTTTCACTCACCCCTCTAAGAAAAAAACCAAGAGCGAAGATGAGATCACTGCGCCGCTATTTGAAGAGATAGGGCGACTCAAAGTGCAGCTGGATTGGCTAAAAAAAAAGTCTGCTGAAATCAGTTTTTGAGAGAAAAATGATCATCCAACCAGACTACAATCTCTCTATCACTACTCAGTGTGAACTACTCAGTGTGGGTCGCAGTAGCTACTACTACGAGCCCACTGGGGAGAGTCCAGAGAACCTGGAATACATGCGTATCATTGATGAGAGATACCTGAATNATTCATACTACGGTTATCCAAAGATGACAGCATGGATGGTACGGCAAGGGCATCCAGTTAATGAAAAACGAATTGCGAGATTGATGAGAATTATGGGGCTGCAAGCTACCGTTCCAGGGCCTCATACCAGCAAGCCGCACCCTCAACATAAGATTTATCCATACCTACTAAGGGGAATGAAAATCAATCAACCAAACCTCGTATGGTCTACTGATTTCACATACATACCAATGCCTTACGGGTATATGTATCTGGCTGCTGTGGTCGACTGGCATAGTAGGTTTGTGCTCTCATGGACGCTTTCAAACACGATGGATTACATCTTCTGCTTGGATGCATTAATGGGTGCGCTCGAGCATGGAGANCCTATTATTTTCAATACTGATCAAGGCAGTCAATACACCAGCGAGCATTTCACTCAGCCCTTGTTGGATCGCCAAATCTTAATCAGCATGGATGGTCGAGGCAGAGCATTGGATAACGTATTCATTGAGCGTGTATGGCGTAGTGTAAAGTATGAGGACATCTATTCAAAGGACTACCAGAGCGTCTCAGAGCTCCGTGTTGGGCTTTCTAACTACTTCGACGAGTATAACCATAGGCGTCCACATGAAGCCTTGGATTATGCCACTCCTGCCGAGGTGCATTATGGTTAAGTTAGGAGGCAACACGGGTAGATTAAACTCATCGCGGCTGTACTCCGTGTGGATAAAGCATGGACATTTTGCTGACGCAAAACCGTGTGGAAAATCCATGGACAAATCTCGCAGGCTCGATATTGTCCACAGATTTGCCACACTTGACCACCCTTTAACCACACTCCGTCAGGGTAAATTTATGAGAAAATCCTTGACAAAAAACAGCACTACAACTGATACTAACAGAGTGATTTTTTCCTCAAGAAATCACATAAAAACAACACAGGAAATTGTCTTATTTTCCCCCGTTTTCTGTCCAACGATTGGGGGTAGGTTCATACAGCATTAGCAAGATCATATACAGAAATTCCTGGGAGAAGTAGCTCTGCAAATGGTTGCTCACGAAGAAAGTTATGTTTGAGTTGTAATATTTTTTCCTCAGCAAGAAAAGCAGCAGTTGGGCTAACTTGTTTATCATCACCTACAATTAACAATTTCTTTGCTCTTAAAATTGCAGGTAATGCAGTAATGTCAGATTGAGAAGCCTCATCAATAATCACTAAATCGAAAGAGCCAAAGTCAGATGGTAAGCTTTCACTTACTCGCCAAGTGGGCATAATCCAGCAGGGTACACCACCATAGCAATCTTGCATTGCACGGTAAGCATCTCTACGGTGTCTTGGTGCTCTCTTTCCAGTACCTTTTCCAATTTTTGCGATAGAAGATACGAAACGCATCAAAGCACCTTGGACACGCTCGGTCATGCTCATATGCAAACCAATATTTGTTTTTACCCGTACAAGATTGGAAAATGTCCGCTTTAGATCATTATCTAGAGTTGATCTCTTTTCTGAAAGCCTCTTGAGTTGGTCACGCCCATCAATTTCATGCAGGTATTGTTTACGTTGATTCCATTTCCATGTTTCGTACCAATCCACCGGAGTAAGATAATCATCTGCTTCTAGTAATGGCTCTGATTTAAGTTTGCCCCCCCAAATAACTGCTCCTGAGTCAGAAATATTATCTGCAATCTTTTCAAGATCCTGAAGATGCACCAACAACTCATTTATTCTATTTAACTCTGAAACCAATCCCTGCCATTCCTGAATAATCATATCTGATGAATATTCAGGATTGCCTATAATGTTTTTAACAAATGTATTTATACTATTTGCTATGTCTCCATCTGATTGCTTAAGCTTTTCCATTAAATCTTGTAATTTGATGCGTTGAGCACCAAGACTAATACGAGAGGTATTCAATTCAATGGCATCAATCGTCTTATCTATTTCTGACCTGCTGTGTACAATTTTTGGCACATCTATTCCGTGCGGGAATAGCTCAATAACTTCTCGGCTAATAGAACCCCACTCACCTGCGATTTGCCTTGCATTTGAGATTAATTTTTTTGTAGATTGAATATCCTTAAATGAACTGCCATAGTGATATATGAATTCTGGTAACTCAAGTTCCTGCCCTGCATGATTCCACTTAACAATAAATTTTCTCATATCATCTTGATAATTCACATAATCAAGAACTAATTGCCACATTTTTGTATCTTTTGGGATTTCCCCCTCTACTTTCGCTTGACCAATAATACTTTTAGTTTCTTTATTGCCAAAAGAAAATATACCGAATGCTCTTTTATTATTTACAAGATTACTTAAAGCAACTTGTATATCTTCAATGCAAGCGTATGGCTCAGGTATTTCAACAAGGGTCTTAACGAATTGTTGCCGACGCTCTACCAAAATATTCAAAGAATTTGCTAACTCATTGAACAAAGCATTACCCTCACTAGAAGGTGATATATCTTCAACCCAAGAATAAAACAACTGTTTTAACCAGTTATTATTTTGGAATGTATCAAGAAGATTTCTCAACTCCTGTAATGGCTTGATTAATTGCTTAGCTCTGTCAATGGATTGCTCTACAGAAACAGCAAGCGGTGGGATATGACCACTCTTTGAGTCTATAGCAATTTTTGCAGATGCTGATAGGTCATCATGAATAGCGGCTATATTTGCGCTATCTGGCAAGTCCTGTATTTGGGGGATGGATTTACCAACATAACTAATATCATTACCTACTTTTCGACGCGCCATTCTGATTGTCGCAATATCTGAGTCAGTAAATCTAGGCGTGTAATGTTCAGAAGAGCCAAGTTTATCCGTGAACCATTCATGAGTGCCGTCATCATCAATAACGAGTTGTGCCAACTCCATTGCGGTGATGTCTTTATTTGCCCCCGTTAGTTTTTGCTCAACTGGATTAAGTTGCCTCAGCCCCCAATTTTTTATATTTTCATCAATCTCATTTATTTCCTTTTTGAGCTGCTTAACCCTTAATTCATTTGATTCTGCTTCTTGATTTAACTCACGTAAGCTAGTTTGACTAACCAAACCCGCCAAAAGCTCAACTGCCGCTTCTAGCTGTTTCATCCCTTGCCTTTCATTTGCCAGAAGACTTATTGTTAATGATCTCAATTCATCAGGTATTTGTTCCTGCAATACTGACAAAGCAGGTTCTCCTTTTGAAGTAACAAGAACACTTCTTCCAGTCGCCAAATAATGACAAATGATATTGGCAATAGTGTGAGTTTTACCAGTACCAGGTGGCCCTTGAACTACTACACCATCATTTTTTTCAAGCCTATCTATTATTTGAACCTGCGAATCATTAAATGCTTTTGGAAAGAACAGTTCTGTTGATTGTTTTTGTAATACCCCTGAACGCGAGGAAGACAAGCCATTATTTGATAAAAACCCTCCACTCACCTGTAACGGTTTTTTATCAGATAATTCCGTAACAAGCCTTTTAACAGGGATTGGAATCTGGTTATCTGATTTTTTTGATCCTTCAAGTTTCTTCTGAAATCTCTCTATATCTTGGATAAATCCAGTGGCACTTCTTGGTCTTGCAAAAATAATCCAACTATCTGTCACCTCAAGAGAGTCACTTATCTTATTTGGTTTACGATTTTCTTTGTCGGGGTTAACATTTGGCCAATATGTACCACTTTCACTTAGATGGGTTGAAGCCTGCCTTAATAGCGGTTCAAAACTTTCATGAATATATGGTGAAAATTCAATATCTTCTGACATTTCAGAAAAGTGTTTTTTTCCAAAACGTAAAAGGGCATCCACTCCTGGATTTCCTAATGCGAAATATGCACCAACAGCAATAGTTGGTTCATTATTTCGAGGATGTATCAGTATTGCTCCATCTTTTTTATCAACTTCAATTTCAATCGGCTTTTCTAGTAGCGGATGATTAATTCTGTGTCCTTCACATATCCACCGACATACTCCAATACCCCAAATTAATTCTATTGGCTGCTCATCTCCCTGTGCCTCAATGGTTTGCTGTAGACTAAATAATGAGTCATATATTTTAATCGTAACTCTTCGTGGTTTTTCTTCCTCAGACCAAGGCAACCATTGCTCATTAAGATAATTATCTATATCTGTCTTTATTTGTTGATTATTTTCTAGACGAAATATTACATCCTTCAGCTTTATTTCAGAAATTTGCTCTTTTAACGGATCAACAACATCACTCTCAACTACAACTCCTTCATCAATAAGCTTACTAGATTCTTGCTCTGGTAATGTTTTGATTAATTTATCTTTAATCTGTGGATTACTTTCAGGGTCGTTTCCAACAGCAATCCAGTCTTGGATTTGTTCAGGGATTGGAGGCGGTGCAAGCCTCTTTAACCGCTCAATTCTTAACCAAACGGAAATACCATCATCATCGATAATATTATGCTGAATTCCAATTTTCCCTTTGAATTCATGTTCCCAAATATTCAGCTGTTTATATTCTTCTATTCTGAAAATTGGTTTTTGATTGAGTCGTCCTACATGATGCACATAATCAAGAAGCTCATCTAAGCGATCATTTGTATTTAAATCCATTTTTTCTGTATTTTTACTCACATTCTATACCAGTGATGGGCTTTGTCTTTTGAAACATAACAGTAAACCATACAGAACTAGTAATTATTGGACTAGATTGATTCTGCTTAGCTCAACAAGATCTACAGATGCTAAAGATAAAACCTAACGCTTCATATTTTTTCATGTCGGTAATCATGACACTGTCAATGTGGCGATTCAATTTGAATTTTGTAACAAAATGTAACAAGAAAGAGGGTCATACTTGCTGCGCTATGGGAAAGGAATACTTGATCTATTAAGCCTATTTTCGAACTCAATAACAACCTGTCCAAATGTACAGGTATCAAAAGTACACAGAGGTTTTGGGGCTATCTCTAGATTAGGGAGCTACGGTGACAGTTTCAGCAGGTTTTTTCCGCCCTTCAAATCTGCTTTAGCTTTATGAAATAGTTGTGAAACCCGCTCCAGCTAACTACGCAGAGCTGCCACTACCGCATCACCCATCGCTGAACAGCTCACCTCTTGCATTCCTTCGGAGTGGATATCCTTGGTACGCAGTCCGTTGTCCAGTACCCGGTTGACCGCTTGATCAATCTTGTCTGCCATCTCTACCTGGTTCAGGCTGTAGCGCAACATCATGGAGACCGAGAGGATGGTGGCCAGTGGGTTGGCTATATTCTGTCCTGCAATATCGGGGGCTGAGCCATGAATCGGCTCGTACATCCCCTTGCCATTCGCATCCAGTGAGGCGGAAGGCAACATGCCGATGGAGCCTGTCAACATCGCTGCACAGTCGGAGAGGATGTCACCAAACATGTTGGTGGTGACCATCACATCAAACTGCTTTGGCGCGCGCACCAGTTGCATTGCTGCGTTATCAACATACATATGGGAAAGCTCGACCTCAGGATACTCCTTGGCAACACGCTCCATCACTTCACGCCATAGCTCGGTACATTCGAGTACGTTGGCCTTATCCACTGAGGTAACACGCTTGTCGCGCTTCATTGCGATCTTGAAGGCAGAGTGGCCGATGCGCTCAATTTCATGCTCTGCATAGACCAGGGTGTTGTACCCCTGACGTTCGCCATTATCCAGTGTGCGGATACCGCGCGGCTGTCCGAAGTAGATACCACCGGTCAGTTCACGCACAATCATCAGGTCGAGGCCAGAGACCACATCGGCCCGTAATGTCGAGGCATCTGCCAGTTGTGGATAGAGGATTGCAGGGCGCAGATTTGAAAACAGCTCCAACTCGGCTCGCAATCCCAACAACCCTTTCTCAGGGCGTACTGCAATATCGAGTGACTCCCACTGGTAACCACCTACCGCACCCAATAGTACCGAATCAGCCTCTCTTGAGAGCTTCAATGTCTCTTCAGGCAACGGCGTTCCGCTTGCATCATAGCCTGCACCGCCAACCAGACCGTTTTCCATCTCAACCGAAAGGCCAAAATCACTCTTCAGGCACTCCAGTACTTTGACCGCTTCGGCGACAATCTCCTGACCAATCCCGTCACCGGGCAATACTGCTATCTTGTTACTCATCGTTACTCTCTATTTTCTTAAACGGTATTTGTTATGCGAACAGCCAAGGGGCTTCTGCTTTACGGCGCTCTTCGTAAGTCTTGACCGAATCCTGATGTTGTAGCGTCAGCCCAATGTCATCCAGGCCATTCAACAGCCGGTACTTACGAAACTCGTCGATTTCGAAAGAGAAGCTTGCGCCAGCGGGCGTTGTGACCGTCTGTGCCGCGAGGTCTATCGCAATCTGGTACACCTCTGTGGCTGTCTCTTCTACGAAGAGCTGCTCTACTTGGTCTTCACTCAAGACAATCGGCAGCAGTCCATTTTTGAAGCTGTTATTAAAGAAGATATCGGCAAAACTGGGGGCAATCACGGCACGAATTCCGTAATCGGTCAGCGCCCAGACGGCATGCTCACGCGAGGAGCCACAACCAAAGTTCTCACGTCCGATCAAGATACTTGCACCATCGTACTGTGGCTGGTTCAAGACAAAATCGGGGTTGGGACGACGACTTGCATTATCAATTGCCGGATCACCCGGATCAAGATAGCGCCAGTCATCAAACAGGTTAGGGCCAAATCCTGCCCGCTTGACCGATTTCAGATACTGCTTGGGGATGATTGCATCGGTATCCACATTGGGGCGATCCATCGGCAGTGTCAAACCGCTGTGTTGGGTAAATTTTTCCATTACACGCCTCCCTCCATGAGTTCACGCACATCGGTAAAGTGCCCCGTTACCGCAGCTGCCACCGCCATTGCCGGACTGACCAGATGGGTGCGACTGTTGAGGCCTTGACGGCTCTCGAAGTTACGGTTGGAGGTGGAGGCACAACGCTCTTCCGGCTCCAGACGATCTGCATTCATTGCCAGACACATTGAGCAGCCGGGATCACGCCACTCAAAGCCTGCCTCGATAAAAATTTTGTCGAGCCCCTCCTGCTCCGCCTGCTGTTTGATCAGACCGGAGCCGGGAACAATCAACACCTGCTTAACACTCTCTGCCTTGCTGCGACCCTTGGCCACTTCAGCAGCGGCGCGTAGATCTTCAATACGGGAGTTGGTACAGGAGCCGACGAAGACTTTATCAACGGGTATAGAGTCTATCGAGGCGCTGGCTTCCAGCCCCATATAGGTGAGCGCTCTCTCCATTCCATTGCGTTTAACTTCGTCTGTCTCATCTGCCGGGTCGGGTACCGCTGCACTGACCGCCACCACCATCTCTGGAGAGGTCCCCCAGGTGACCTGTGGCGCAATATCCGCACCATTCAGCTCAACGATGGTATCAAACGTCGCGCCAGCATCGCTGTGCAGCTCTTGCCATGCAGTGACTGCCTGTTCCCAGTGTGCCGCTGTCGGGGCGAAGGGGCGGTCTTTAACATAGTCGATTGTCTTTTGATCAACCGCCACCATACCGGCTCTGGCCCCCGCCTCAATCGCCATATTGCAGACGGTCATTCTCCCCTCAACAGAGAGCGCCTCAATCGCCTCACCGGCAAACTCGATTGCATAACCGGTCCCACCGGCAGTACCGATTTTGCCAATGACCGCCAACACAATGTCCTTTCCTGTTACGCCCACACCCACTGAGCCATTGATTCGCACCAACATACTCTTCGATTTCTTCTGCACCAGACACTGCGTCGCCAATACATGTTCGACCTCAGAGGTGCCAATGCCAAAGGCCAGCGCTCCCAGTGCTCCGTGAGTCGAGGTGTGAGAGTCACCACAGACAATAGTCATGCCCGGTAGTGTTGCCCCCTGTTCCGGGCCAATCACATGGACGATTCCTTGGCGAATATCACCCATCTTGAATTCGGTAATACCGAACTCATCGGCATTCTGGTCCAGTGTCTCCACTTGAGTACGGGCCACCGGATCGATAATTCCCAGCTCACGCTCTGTAGTAGGGACATTGTGATCGGGCACTGCCAGGTTCGCATCAACCCGCCATGGAGTGCGCTGCGCCAGTCGCAACCCCTCAAAGGCTTGCGGCGAGGTCACCTCATGCAACAGTTGTCGATCAATATAGAGTAGTGCACTGCCGTCCTCTTCGGTACGAACCACATGCATTTCCCACAGTTTGTCATAGAGTGTTTTACCAGCCATCCAATCAGTCCCGTCAATGGGTTAGGGAACTCCTGAATAAGTCATATGTAAATGCCTAACGCCCATAGTGCCCAATATCTTCGTTGCCCGACCTCGTTCCTCGGTTGAAAACCTTGCTAATAGCCTGCTATTGGCTACGATCTTCGCCTTGATCTTGGGCGCTATGGACGTAATTCAAATTACCCAGATATGTTCAGAGGTTCCTTAGTAGAAAGGTATCCATTCTACTATTCCACCCACCGCTTCGCACCACCTCAAACAAAAAGATTACTACTTTTTAATATAGATCCACTTCCAACTCACCCCGAAGGCGAGCAGAGAGAGCAGTGCCGATAAGATAAAGATGGAAGAGGCCCCCTGCGTCGTCCACACATACCCCCCCAGCAGACTTCCAACCACGCCACCAACCCCAAAACTGAGACTGGAGTAGAGCGCCTGACCGCGCCCCTGTAGCTTGCCACGAAACAGGTCATGAATCATATGGATCGAAACCGCATGAATCACTCCAAAACTGGCGGCATGTAGCATCTGCACCAGAAACATCAGTAGCAGCGATTCTGCAAACAGTGCGGTCATCAACCAGCGCACAGCCCCTAACAGCAGGCTCATCAGCAACAGATTACGCTCTCCGAAACGGGGAACCCACTTGGCCATCACTGTAAATACCGCCACTTCAGCCGCTACACTGAGCGCCCAAATCATCCCGATTACCCCTTTATCATGGCCAAACTGCTCCATATAGAGGGTGTAATAGGTGTAGTAGGTGCCGTGTGCTGCCTGATTAAGAAAGGCGACAAACAGCAGTGCCACCACAACGGGTCGACTCAGTACACTTTTTAACGATAGAGGAGCGGATTCATGATCCCGATCA